>JADMIO010817179.1_pt1 | contig 27436 bp, 23 predicted proteins | sample 8958161 | NCBI WGS metagenome assembly JADMIO01 (sample SAMN16585339, study PRJNA669376) | soil metagenome | isolation source: Crop rotation soil | place: USA: Cullars Rotation, Alabama | collected 2011
CTTTCCCCGCGCCCTACGCGCCGAGCGGTCTGCCGGGCCGCTGGGCGCCGACCCCTCCGGGCAACGCGCCCGCCGCGCTACCGGGTTGGGGCGCCGTGGATCCTTGGCTGCTCAATTCCGGTGACCAGTTCCGGCCGGGGCCGCCGCCGGCCATCGGCAGCGCGGCCTATGCGGCGGCCTATAACGAGGTGATGGCCATCGGCTCGGCGACCAGCGCCACGCGCACAGCCGATCAAACGGCGTCGGCCCAGTTCTGGGCGGCCGCGTCCGGGACCGGTCCCTGGATTCAGGCGGGGCTGGACGTCGCCCAGACCGCCGGGCTCTCCACCTTGGAGAATGCGCGGCTGTTCGCCACCCTCAGCACGGCGATCGCCGATGTCGCGATCGCCACCTGGGATTCCAAGTACGCCTACGACTACTGGCGCCCCGTCACCGGGATCCGTAACGGCGACCTCGACGGCAACGATGCGACCGTCGCGGACCCGTCGTGGAATCCGCTGATCGTCACCCCCGCTTTCCCATCTTACTTCTCGGCGCACGCCGCGGTGGCCGGAGCCGCATCGACGATCCTCGGGTCGTTTCTGGGCGACGGCCACAGTTTCTGCCTGATGGCCTCGGGCGCCACGCGCTGCTTCAGCGGCTACGAGCAGGCGGCCACCGACGCGGCCAACAGCCGGCTCTGGGGCGGCATCCACTGGAGCTTCGACAACGCCACCGGCCTGGCGACGGGCCGCGCCGTCGCGAACTACGCGTTGGCGAGCAAGGCCTTCGACGCGGTCCCGGAGCCCAGCGCCTGGGGCGTCATGATCATGGGCTTCGGCTTGGTCGGGCGTCTGCTCCGTCGGCGGCGGGAGGCTATCGTCGACGCCTGACCATTCACCTCTGCGGGCGCGCCAGCCGCTTGACGCTGGCGCGCTCGCGGAGCGGTCGGGTTTGCGGGCAGCAAGCGCGGTCCCCAAAACGTGACGGCCCCTGGCGCGGGGCGGAGAGGGCCCGGACGCATCGGCGAAGGCTCGCTTGCAGGCCTGACCCAAGCCTGCGGCTGAAGCCTGATGGCCGAGGCGTCGCTATCATGGGCGCGGCCCTTCTCGTCAGGTGAGTTCCTCGCGGACTATCACCGGCTTGTAGGCTGCCACCAGGTCGCTGTGCTCGGCGTGGCGCACGGCCCTGGCGACATTCAGACGGGTCAGAACGTGCGACGCCCCCAGGCTCGACGCCTTCAACTCCGCACGCAACAAGGCGAGATCGTGGGTGGAGCCAACAAGCAGCACGCCGAGGCCTCTCGGTGTCTTTTTCAGGAAGACGAAGTTGCCGGCGGCGGAGAAATGATCGGCGTTAGGCGGCCAGACGCGGAAGCGATAGGTCGCGCCCGAGGCGCCCCTGAGATCCATAAAGTCAGGCATCGGGCTCGGCATCTGCAGATCCTAAATATTTTAGCTTGAGCGTGGCGTCGAGCCAGGCCGATCGGCGACGCCTCGGCGACGTGCCGCCTCAGGGGGCCGCCCAGGTCGCCGAGCCCGCCCCATGCGCCGGAGGAGGCCCACCGTATGCTCCACGGCGGCGACATCGAGGCGGGCGCGCCGGGTTACCGCGAGGCTCAGGTCGCAACGTTGATCGCCAAGACCACATGGCGCTCCGGCGTCGTGGGCGTATCGAGGATCAGCAGGTCGCATTCCCGCGCTCGGCAAGCCTGCTGGATTACGAAGAGCTTTGTGGCGCTTCTTTCAATGAGCAACGACGCCGCCTCGGGACGACCTTTCAGGACCTCAGCTGCGGAATGCAGCGGATCGACGTCAGGGACCGCCCCCTTCAGCCCGCCTGCCGCGCCGCCAACGCGACGCTGAGCGCGACCGCCGTCCTTCCCCCACCGGCTCTCCCGGAAAACACAGCTGCGGCCTTCATGGTCTACGCGCTCCGGACGCCGACCGTCGGCCGCGACCTCGGGATGGTTGCCGAAGACGCTTAACACGCGCTCATTGAACATCGTTACCTAGACGTTCCGCGGGATGACGCCTGGCCGTTTTGAGAGACGGTGGCAGGCGATTCGGCCGGGTCGGGGCCCTTGGCGGCGCGAAGACACCGCCGACCCGCTCCGACGACGGCGCCCATCGGTTCGCGCCTGTGGCCGGCCAAAAAGGGAGGCCCGCCGGTGGGGGCCCGGCGGGCCAAGGGGTGGTTTGGTTAGTCACACCAACGGGGTCGTCCGGTGCCGCTGGAGGTTAGCCCGCATAATCAGTTGCACACAATGCTTGGCGGGCGCGATCCCAGTCGCCGGCGCGCCGGCCGGCGACGCTCCATCCGACGGCGCCTGGGCCAATCCGGCCAGAGAGCCTGTCGCCGGGTCGCCAGCAGGGGTCCATGCGCGAAGAAGCCGGCGTCCCACACCGCCCTGGGGCAAGATTTTACGCCGAGGGACACCTCGATGATCGAGGCGGTCAGGGCGACCGCCTCTGCGGCGTCTGCGTCACTGCTCCAGACCTGGCGTCACACAACCGGCAATCCGGCACGCGATCCGGTTCGGCCTCCGGCAAGGCGCACGCAGGGATCGGCATCGCCGCGGACCACCCGCATCAATCCCGGCGCGTGTAGTAGTCCCAAAGCCCCCAGAGTCCCAGACCCAGCAGAAGGGATCCGGCCGGGCCGACGACGAACCAGGGGTAGGCGAAGCGGCCCCCCGGCAAGCCGGTGGTCACGATGCCGTCGGAGTCGCGTCCGTAGATCGCGCCGGCGATGAGCGCCACGCCCATGCACACGCACATGATCATCGACCAGAAGAGGCTGCGTCGCCGCTTGGCCGCGAACTCCGGCGTGTAGAGGGGAGCGGGTTTCGGTGGCGGCTCAGCGTCGTTCATGCGTCAAGCTAGGCCAAAGTCCGATCTTGTCGATCCAAGAGATTGCCGAGGACCGCGCTCACTTCACATACGTCAAAACCTGGCTTGCATCTCATCGCGCCTTGTCCCTACGGTTTGGACCGTGAGGTGATCGCCCCGGCGATCGGGGGTCGCCTGCCTGGCCCTTGAAGCAAGGCTCGGCCGGGTCCTCGTCGACCGTCTCAAGGGACTGGGAGATGGGAGCGGGTGCAAACACTGCAGAATGCCGTCAAGGCTGCGATCCGCCCGGAACGTGTCCACGAAGATCACTGCAAGGAGGCGACCCATCGACGACTATTCCGAGGCGGATGACCGCTCGCGGCGAGGCCGACGACGTGGCGCGCTTCCACCCCCCGGAGCCGGTTGGTTTACCCCCAAGTAAGGAACTGTGCGCTTGCCGTCCGTGACCCGAAACGAAGCCTGGCATGCGGCGCGCAAGCTCGTGCGCGAGTTCGCCGGCGCCCCGGAGTCTCGCAAGCATGCGCAGCGGATCTGTTCGGAATTGGTCCATGCATCAGAGTGGTCCCAGGAAGCGGAGATCCAGGTCTTCAGCCTCTGGCTTCAGTCCCATCCGCCGCTCGACGACCTAAGAGCGCGTTGTACGGCGTCGCTTGCGAAGATCCGGCGAGGTTGCTGGGGCGGCGAATCGCAGACGCTCCTTGCTCTCCCTCAGCCGCAGGCGGATCCGGTGCAAAGCTTCGCGGTGAGCAATACACACTCGCTATCGCGACCGTCGCGCCGAGCCTTCGGCGCCGGAGCGATCATGTCCGTGCTGGGCCGGTCGGCACGGGCATCAGCCCTGAGGGAAACCAGAGTCGTATTGCTTGGGACCAAGGGCGGCCCCACCCCCTCCAAATTCCGTGCGCCCGCCAGCGTCGCCATTCTAGTCGACCGCTCGCTCTACCTCATCGACTGTCCGAACGGTGTCGCGGGTCAGTTGGCCAAGGGTGGGATCGGCCTGGATCAGCTATCGCAAGTGTTCATCACCCACGACCACTCGGATCATGTCTTGGACGCCGGGAGCTTGCTCGTCCTCGCTTGGGCGTCGGGCCTCACGTCGCCCGTGACCCTCCACGGGCCGCCGCCGCTCAAGTCGATCGTCGATCATTCGATCGCCGCTTCAAGCTACGATATCGCCGCGCGGATCCGGGAGGAGGGGCGTCCCCCGCTTCGCCCCCTGGTGCAGGTTCGAGAGCATGCGAACGGGGGTCTTATTTACCGCGACGCGCACGTGACCGTCACCAGCACGACGGTCGACCACTACACCGTCAAACCTGCTTTCGCGTATCGCTTCGACACCCCGACCCGATCCATCGTCGTGTCTGGCGACACCACCTACAGCGAGCATCTCGCCAGACTTGCCGACGGGGCAGATCTGCTGATCCACGAAGCCATGTACCCGCCGGCCCTAGATCAACTCGCAGGCGACAATCGGAGCCTCAAGGACCATTTGGTGCGCAGCCATTCGACCACCGAGCAGGTCGGACTGCTTGCGGCGCGCGCCGGTGTGAAGAAGTTGGTGCTGTCCCATCTCGTTCCGGCATTCCCGTCGATCACGGACGAGATGTGGCTCGAGGGGGTGCGCAAGAACTTCAGAGGCGAGGCCGTCGTCGGCCGGGATCTCCAAGACGTCTGACTCAAGGCTAAGTCCGGCGAACGTGCCAGCCAGCGGGCCGCTGCACCTGCTGCGAAGGCCCTTCGGGTGGGTCAAGGCGCGCGCTGGCTCCATGCCCTGAAACGCTAGGGGTGGGCATCGGTGAGCCGGCGCCGCGCATCGGTCACCTTGCACCGGTCCCCTAGCCACTCCGCGGGGCGCATCGCCACGGTCCGCAAGTGCACAACCGAGCTTCCGCTGGCGGCCACAACCGCGACGGTGTCCACGGGACGCAGCTGCAGGCCGCTTGGGCCAGCGAGCCGCAAGTCTGTGGGGCTTATCATCTCCGGCGCATCGCCGAGGTTGCGAAGAGCAACCCACACGTCCAGGAGCGCGGGCGCGGTCGGAACGCAGGTGGACGATAGAACGACGAGTCCCGCCTTCGGGGACAGCGCCGCCGCGATTGTGAGCCTCAGGCTGTTGGACGAACGTCGCGCTGACAGCCACGGGCGCGCCGCTCAGCTTGCCCGCTGGCCGCGGGAAACGCCTGGGAGAGGGCGGGGATGGCCCGAGCGGCGGCCTCCGACCACGCATACGGCCAGGGGGGACGAGCGTGCCCCCGTCTGGCCGCTGGCGAGGATCGGCGGCCGGGTCCGCACGTCCTGGATCGTGTCGCCGTGAGCAGCGCCGCGGCGGACGACCCTGAGCAGCGCACCACCGCGGACCGCTGCCCGACCGGCGGGATGGCGAGCAGCTGAAGTACCTGAGGTCGCCAGACGCCCGTGTGGTCGAGCGGTTCACCCGGGTTTCGCCCACGAGGCTGCGCGACCGGTTCGAGGTCGATGATCCGGCGACGGTGACCGAACCGTGGCGCGGGGAGATGCCGTTCCATCCGAAAAGAGCCTGATCTGGAGTGCGCCTGCCACAAGGGAAACTCCAGCACGACCGGCATGCTGGCGCGCGCACGGCGCGCGGAGGCGGACGCCGGCCCGTCCCGCTAGCGATCGCGCGGCCCGACCCGAAAGGCGTGATTGGCGCTGGGGAGCCGCTATCCACTCCTGGGCAAACGCGCGTCCATGGGGTGACAGGCAGGCGGATGGCGGCTTAGCGTCGACGAGGGCGGAGCGGGGCGGAACGGATGGCGGAACTCAGGGGGCGCCACACCCGGCGCGCGGCGCTGACGGCCGTTGGACTGGCGCCGGCGACCTTGGCGATAGGCGGCACGACGCGCGCTCGGCCCCCCGGCGAATACGGCTTCGCCGCAGGTCTCGCCTACCTCAACACCGCCTCCCTGGGGCCGACGCCGCGCAGCATCCGCGAGGTCATGGACCGGGCCTGGACGGAGCTCGAGACTAACCCGGTCCGGATGGCCTACGGCCAAGGCGAGGTCCTGGCTCAGACCGATGTCGCGCGCGGCCAGATCGCCGGCCTCCTGGGTTGCGGCGCGGATGAGCTGCTGCTCACACGGAGCACCACCGACGCGATGAACATCCTGGCGGCCGGCGCGCGGCTCCGCCAGGGCGACCGTGTCCTCACGACCGATCAGGAGCATGAAGGGGGCGCCTACTGTTGGACGAACCAGGCGCGACGCCTGGGCCTGGCCCTGGACGTGATCCCAATCACGCCCGACGACCATGACGCGGCCGCGGTTGTGGCGCGCTTCGCGGCCGGACTGCGACCCACCACGCGAGTGATCAGCGTAAGCCACGTCATCTCGGCCACCGGCCATCGCATGCCGGTGGAAACGATCGCCGCGCTGGCGCGGTCCAAGGGGGTCGTCTGCGTCGTCGACGGCGCCCAGGCCTGGGGCCAGATTCCGGTCGATGTGAAAGCGATCGGCTGCCACGCCTACGCCACCACCGGGCACAAGTGGATGATGGGACCGAAGGGTTGCGGGGTCCTCTACCTGAGCCCCGACGCCCACGACCTAGTGCAGCCGGTCCAGTTGGAGGACGGCCACCGGTTCGTGTCCAACGCGACCGGCGTGGGCTGCCTGCCGTTGGCGATTGGCCTCGGCGCGGCGGCCGAGGCGATGCGCAGGCGAGGCCTCGAGCGGGTGGCCACGCACAACATGCGGCTGCGCAACCTCGCCTATGAGGGACTGGCGCGGATCCCGGGGCTGAAGCTGGCCGGCGCGCCGCCGGGCCATCCGATGGGAACGGCGCTCATCGCGGCGCGGCTGCCGGACCAACTGGACTCGAACCTGTTCCGGCAGGTCATGTACGAGCGGCACCGAGTGGTGGTGAAGATGGCCGAGAAACGCTGGTTCAACGGGTTCCGCCTCTCGCCACACCTCTTCAACAGTGAGGCCGATATCGACCGCGCGCTGCGTGCGATCCGAACCGAGCTTGGCTGACGCCCGTTGCGGCCGCGGCGGCGCGCCCCGCAGTCACCGCCCGGTGATCCGGCTGTGGCGCTCGGTCGGCTCGTAGCAGGGCATGCGCGGGCGCGCAGGCCGCCAAACCGATAGAGCACGTCGCGTAAGCGTATTCGACGCAAGACTTACAGCGAAGGTCGCCGGGCCGGCGGTCGGCAACGGTCTTCGGTCCTTCCGAACCGCATCAGCGGGGCTACTCTGGCAGCCCCCGGCGCCCAAACCGGGTCGGCGAACGGCATCGACGTTCGGCGCGAGCGCCCCAACCGTCGACCCCGCGCCCAACCGCGGTTTGTTTCCAGACGGACATGAATGGTGGCTGACCATTGTGCTCAGACGAAGCTCAGACCGGAGGCGGTCTACTGTGCGTGCGCTCTGAAGCGCTCAGACACGGATCGACAGATGAGAAAGCTTATCGGCTCCCTGCTGGCGGCGATCGCGATCGGCGCCGTCGCCAGCCCCGCCCTGGCCCACCCGGACGATGACGACGACGATCGCGATGTTCGTGGCGGCTACAGCCAGTACTACGGCGGCTACCAGAACTTCGACGACCTCTACCGCCATGACTGGCAGGGCATCCAGCACGGCCTCAGCGACGGGTCCTACACGCCCCGCGAGGCCCGTTCTTTCGCCATGCAGCTGCGCGACATCCGCCAGCGCGAGGCCTGGTACCGCTCGCGCGACGGCTGGCTCAGCCCTCAGGAAGGCCGCGACATCCAGTTCCGCCTGCAACGCCTGCATGCGGTGATGCACCGGGCGCACGAGGACGGCCATGCCGCGCAGGGCGACGACTGGCGCGCCACCAGCCCCGGCTACTGGCGCGACAACCAAGGCTACGGCTGGCGCGGCTACGATCGCCGCTGACGGTTCACGGGCGGCGCAGGTTCGCGCCGTCCACCCCCGAAAGGAAGATGATGCAGGCGACCCAAAGCCGTCAGGCCTGCGGTCTAGGGCTCGCCGCGCGAGTTTCAGCGTCCGACGCGGCCGCCCACGGCGCGCTCGTCTGCGCCAGGCCCCGCCAAAGCGACCGGCCCGACGCCCGCGCGCATCGTCCTGCGGTTCCGCGAGAAGCTGAGGTCCCGTTCGGCTAAAGCCGCAGGAGGCTGTGCGCGAGCGCAAGCCACGCCTGGGTGCTGCCGATCGGTTCTTCCGTCCGGTTCAACGCCAGCAGGACCGCGGCGCCGATCAGGGTGGCCCAATGTAGCATTCGACGGCTGGCCAGGTCGTAGGCCGCCACAGACCCCACCAGCGCCAACAGAATAAGATCGACGAGGCCATCGAGCTCCGGGATGCGACCCATGGCGGCTCCGAGCAGTCCCAGACTGCCCATGATGACCCACCGCTTGTGCCACTCGGGCCGGCCTCGCAGCAGCATCGCCCCGCCCGCCAACAGGCCGAACATGGCCAAGTCCGCCAGCTCGCCGTAGAAAAACGTCAGCGCCGCGTCGCCCTGGCCGGCGCGGTAGTCGTGGGCAGAGTCCGCCACCGCCACGACAGCGCCCATGACGAGCATCGGAGCGATCAGCCAGGCGCCGGCGGAGCCGATCGCGCGATGCAGACGCAGCCGGCGGGCGGCGGCAAGCGCTGCCTGCAGCGCCAGCAGCAGCGTCCACCCGAAGAAGAGCGCGCCGTGCACATGGACTGCGAGGGGACGGGAAAAGGCGCCCCGCAACACGGGTGCGAAGAAAGATCTCGAGAACCCCACGATAACCAGCAATCCAAAGATGGCCGTGAACGCGACAAAGTAGGCGTGAAGCTTGCGGGGTGCGGCGTGCGGGCGCCTGCGCGTGGGTGCGGCGCGATCAGCGAGGCCCGCCGCCGCCGAGTTGGCTCGTCGATCTTGCAAAGACGCTCCCCCGTTCGCGACGTTGCCACGCGTGGCCGAGCGGCTCAAGGCCGATGGCGGCTGGGCCGCGCGCAGGAAGGGCCGGGACGCCGACAGGCCGCCGAACGCCGGCTCAGCCCCGGGCGGCGGTTCGCGCGACGGGGCTCCCTCGTCTCAAGGCGTCGTCCTAGGGTGTGCTGGCGGCGCCCGTCGCGTCCCTGACCCGAGCGGCCGCCAGGATGTTGCGCAAGCCATAGTTGCCTTCGTGACAGGCGTATTCGTACATCAGGCCGTCTGCGGGGCGGAACACCTCTTCGGCCCGCCAGACCTGGGTGAACAGCGTCGGGTCCTCCACTTCGAAGTGGTAGGCGATCGCCGCCTGGCCGGTGCGGGTAAAGCGTTCGGTCACCCGCGAATGCTCGCTCAGGAAGAGGCCGAGGCCGATCTTGGTCAGGCCGGGGCGCAGATCGGTGGTCACCACCACCAGGGTCGGGCCCTCCCAGTGACCTACCGAGGCGCCGGTCCAGCTCCCGCGGCCGGCGCGGAGCGGCGAGGCGCGGCCGGCCCCCTCGATCTCGACGATGCGCACCTGGTGTCCCTTCTCCCCCACGATCGCGACGAAGGCGCGGGTCTGGACGATCTGGATCAGGTTGGCGTCGTGATCGTTGACCAGCGGCGCCGCGCCGCTGGCGTTGGTCAGGCAACGCTCGTCGGTGTCCCGGGCCTCCACGTTGTCGTAGTCGCCGGTGTCGAGGCCCAGGCGCACCGCTTTCGGCGCATCGGCGCGATAGGGGATGCGCCCGTCGGCCGGATCGGTGATCCAGGACGTGCGGATCTGCCCGGCGATGCGCGCCAGCCCCGGTCCGTTGTCCGGAAACTCGCTTTCGTTCTGGCCCAGGTCGTCCGCCTTGGACGCGATTTCGCCGCCAAGGCCCTGACGCGGCGCCTCATAGGCCCGTGCTTCCGCGGGGGTCGCGACCAGGGCGCTGAACGCCTTTGGGCGCTGCAGTTTTGTGTACCAGGCATTGGTCCACACCCCGGTGAGATCGGCCGCAGGGACCGGGGACGTCGGCCTTGTGCCGGCCGACGCCCGACCGGCGGCCGTCGCGGCAAGGCTTGTGGCCAGCAAATCTCGCCTGCGGATCATCACGCCCCCCCAACGCCCGCACCTAAGGTAGGCGCACTTCTCGCGGCTCCGCAACGGGGCGGCTTAGCCCTGGCGCCGGTCCTCACACGGGCGGCGCGTGGTCGCTGGCGCGGCAACGCCGGGGCGTTCCAAGGCGGGGGCGCCGGCCGCCCCCGGACGTGTCTTCCGTGCGGCATCGCTCGCGCCCTCCCGGCCTCAAGCCGGGAGGGTGCGCTCGAATGATCGGAAAATGATCGGGTCGACGTCCTGGCGGCCACGCGCAGGGCGGCGCCATGCTCTCAGCCGATGGAACGCCGGACCCGGCCGGAGCGGCGTACGCCATCGGTCACCGGCCGGCCAACGGATGTCCCATGGGTCTCGCGTTCGGCGGTTTATGCGGTCGGCCTCGCCGCGATGTTGTCTCTGGCAGGCGGCCGCGCGCTCGCCGCCGGCACGGTTGTCCAGACGGTGGGCTTCAAGCATTCGACGCTTCTGCACGGCGCGGTGGCGCTGAGGACCGGCGCCTTCGACCTTGCGACGTCCGATCCGTTCAGCCTGCACTTCGACAGGTTCGACGCCGGCCTCGGAACGCTGGCAGCCGCGACCTGGACCTTGACCACCGGTCAGTTCTACCTCGGATCCGACATCCAGGTCTCCGGGGAGGATACGCCCATCGGCTATCTGTCCCTGGCGACGGGGACGGCCAGCGTCTTCGCGGCCGGACAACCCCTGAGTTCCGTCGGGATCGCCCAGCCCTACTTTTCGGTGACGTCGCTCTTCGGCGAACTGGAGGAGACGAGCTATATCCTCAACCAGGCCTTCGCCTTCAATGTCGCCGCGCTGGCCCTCGACCCGTTCACGACGCCCGGCGGGGTCGACGCCATGATGGGGTCGGATCTGACCCTGATCGGCGGGGGCTTCGCCTCGGCGGCCGTTCCAGGAACACCGGATTTCCACAGGTTCTCGGTGGACGACTACGCCGAACTCGGCTGGAGGGGCGCTCTGACCCTCACCTACACGTACGAACCGCCGGCTGTGAGCGTGCCTGAACCCGCCAGCGTGCGTCGCCAGCGGCCAGAAGCGCGGCTCCCGTTGCGCGGCCCCCATCCCGGGCTCGAAGAGCCCGCCGCCTTCAACGGTCCTTCAGGCGCCCCGGTCCCGCCTCGGCGAAGGCGAACACCACGTCGAGCCGATGCAGCGAGACAAAGCCCCCTGAACAGGACCCCTCCGGGGCGCCTGCTTCCCGGGTGTCTGCGCTCTGGCGCCACCGTCCGCCGGGCCGCGAACCATCGCTGCCTCAGCCTGGGCGGCCGCCGACCTGCGCGACGGCCTCGCGGCAAGCCGCCTGAAAGGCGCCAGGCGCAAACTCGTCGGCGCAGGTCGGCCAGGCATCTGTGCCGCACCAGTGCTGGGCCAGGCCGAGCCGGGCGCAGAGCCGCGGAAACAGCGGGTCGCTCCGCACCGCGCGATAGAACGGCAGGAAGAGCAGGATCGAGCCGTTGTCGTCCGGCCGTCGGGGCGCTTCGGCATCCACCAGCGGCGCCGTCCCAGCCTCGACGAACGCCAAAGTCTCGGCCAATCCGATCCGTCGGGCAAAGAGCAAGACGGGCTCCAGCCCGGACTTGCCGAGCGCGAAACTCTCCTCGCGCAGATCCTCGAAGGCCTGGCGTGATCTATCGCCGGTGCGGCAGGCGGCGACGAACGCCATCACCTCCCGCGTCCGGTGTTGCAGCGGGAACCGCGCCAACCGCTCCGGCGACATCAGAGTGTCCACCGTGGGCCAATCCTCGAGCAGGGCCGCCCAGCAGACCCGCAACGCGGAGAAGAACGGGATGAATGGCCAGCGCGCGACGGCGGCGTCGAGCCGCTCGAGCGCGGCCGCGACCGGACCGACCGCGGCCTGCGCCAGGGCGTGGAAGAGGATCTGGATCTGGAAGAGCGGGTCGAACAGTTCGGCTTGCCGGAAGTGTTCGAGGGCCTCGACGATCCGACCCACTTCCAGGAGTTGGACGCCGAGGGAAACGTCCGGCGACGCGGTGGTGGCGAGTCTCGACGGGCGCGGTCCCTCGAACCGGCGGCGATGGTCGGAGAAGTCGAACAGCGGGCCGCCGACGAACGGAATCAAGCGCGCGGGCTCGCAGGCCGGATCGAGCGCACGGGCTCGGGCGGCGTCAGCCTCGATGTCCGCGCGCTCGTCCCGGGCGCCGGGGCGGCGGCGCTCGAAGCGGGTGAACCTCGCCTGGGCGCGGGCCAAGGCCAGTTCACCCCAGGCATCGGCGAAGTTGGGCGCGCGATGCGTGGCGGCTTCCAGCAATGTGATCGCCTGGCGCTGGCTTTCGGGCACGATCTCGCGGCAAAACTCGGCGCCTCGCAGGTAGAGTTCGTAGGCCACGGCGTCGACGTCGGCGGGGCGGCGGCTCCGCACGAAGGTGCGGTTCAGCGCGCGGGCCACCAGTTCGGCGATACGATCCTGCTGCTCGAAGATCTCCAGGATGGGAAAATCGAAGCGGTCGGACCAAGCCACGGTCTCACCGGCCGTTTCGATCAACTGGGCGGAGACCCGGACCCGGCTGCCGATTCGCCGCACCGCCCCATCCAGCACGTGCGTAGCGCCGAGTTCGCGACGGACAACACCCGCTCGCTTCGCATCGCCCCGGAACTGGAAGCTGGAACTGCGCCCGATGAGGCGGATCGTGGTCCCCCGCGCCATGGTCTGCAGGATCTCTTCCGAAACCCCCTCGGAGAGGAAGCGAAGGGTTGGGTCTTCCGAAAGGTTGTCGAACGGCAGGATCGCCAGGAGGGGTTCGAGGGCGGGGGCGGTCGCCGGCGGCGCGGCGGGCGCGAGGCAGTAGCCGATGGTCGGCACGGTCCGGACTTCGAAACCCTGGTCGCCGCCCCACTCCGCCAGCCGACGCACGTGGCCGACGGCCCGCGTAAGAGCGTCTTCCCCAACCAGCACGCCGTCCCAGACGTTGCCCGAGAGCTCATCGCGGGTGACCACGGCGCCGCGCGCGCGCGTCAAGAGCACCAGCACCTGCATCACCTTCGGCTGCAGGCGTCGCGACCCCGATGGCCCCGTCACTCGGCAGGCGGAGGGGACGACGCTCAGGTCGCCAAGTCTGAAGTCAGGCTCGCGTTTCAGGTCGATGGCGATCGCGGCCGCCTCCTGCCGCGACGGCGGAGCTTAGGCCGCCGCGGCCGGCGCGAACAACCATGTTTCGGCCGCGGAGGAACTGGAGCTCCGGTCGCCACTTTTCGCGCCGCCCGCGCCGGCCCGGAACATGATCGGAAAATGATCGGGTCGCGGCCCTGGTCGAAGCGCTTCGCCACGCCCAGCATCGTCCTGCGTGTGCAACCGAGACCGACCCCCATGACCGCGCCCGGCCCGTACGCCGCCCTGCTCGCGGACTTCCTGGTGTCGGCGGGCTGCGCTGCGGCCGGCCAGGCCGTGCAGACCGCGCATTTCGACCACGGCTTCCTGGGCGAAGCCTCGCCCGGACCCACATCGGCGACGTCGTCCTTCAGCCTGCACTTTGCAGGCTTCGATTCGGCGCTGGGCGATCTCCAGTCGGGCTCCGGGGACCTGTCATCAGACCTCCTGGTCTTTACGGCCGACCCGGCGGTTCCGCGCGCCGGCACTCCGTTCGCGACGGTCTTCGGCGCGGCGCTGGGGACGATGCTGCCCGAGACCGGCTGCGGCCGCCGCGCCGTCCCGATCTGGAAGACCCCGATCCCATCGTTCTCACCCCTGGAGGCCTCTTGAGCTCAATCCCGCTGCTGACCGCCACCGTGCTCGCCGCCGCCGCCCTGCTGGGCGCCTGCGGGGATCCCAGCGCGGCGAGAGACGCCAAGGCGACCGCCGCGGCCCTGACGGGCGACGCCAAGGGCGCGGCCGGGGGCAACCCGGTGTGCGCTCTTTTCACGCCTGCGGACCTGGCCGCATTTATCGGCGAGCCCGTCAACGCGGGCGAGAACGCGGCCATGGGAACCGGCTGCCAATGGACCGCTAAAGACGAGAGCGGCAGCGTCATGGTGCAGATCGTCGACGCGCGGAATCACAACCCGATCACGGGCGCGCCTGCGTTCCGTGAAGTGCCCGATGTCGGGGAGAGAGGGTATGTCGCCAACGACGTCGGCTGGACCGCCGGCGCCATTCAGGGCGCGTCGGCGATCGTCGTGACCACGGACGGCAAGTCCGCCAGCGACGCCACCGCGATCGCGCTCCTCAAGGAGACGCTCAAGCGGTGGTCCAGGCGGAGGTAGCCAGGTCCACGGGCAGGGGGCGAACGCGCGCTCTTGACCCATCGCGGCCTCGGGCGACCACATGTTTGCAGATAGTCTCGCGAAACGGTCCATCTGGGCGCCCAGGACCTCACGGTCTCCAGTTTCCCCAATCGCCCTCATATCCCGATAGGCCGAAATGATCGTGGCTGCGTCGGGAACCCGACGGCTCGCGAGCGGCTTAGGGCGCATGCTCTAGCATCGCCGGAGACGGGAACCCTTGGCGCTCTACACTTTCTATCCGTGCAAGCCCGATGGCTCGTCCGAGACGTTCGTGTGCTTTGAGCTATTGGGCGACGAAGAGGCGTACATCCACGCTGTTCACGTCCTAGACCAGCACCCCAGCGCCGTGCACGTGACGGTATGGGCCGGGGAGCGGCAGGTCGCCTCGCGCGGCCGGATGGCCTCCGAACTTCGCGACGTGTCTACCCAGCCTCAGGCGACGCAGGCGTAACGACCCTCTGTTCCGACGAGGGCTCTGAGCGCGCCGATACGACAGGCGCGACGACCGCTAGCCACGCTTTGCTGTCGTCCGGAAGTCTCGATCGGCGGCGTCAGCACCGGGCGCACAGCAGCCGGACGACGAGGGTCGCTGGATCGGCCGCGGACGGAATCGGCTTAGGCTCACGGGCGTCCAACGGAGCGGTCGACCATGCCGAGGCTTCACTTCAAGCAGATGAACGCGCGCGGGCCGGACGCGCTCGAACTCGTCCTCCCGCGCCCAACCGCGGCGCCAGAGGGCTATACGCCTGTGACGTTCGTGACCGAATGGCTGACCCTCAATTGCTGCGAAGACTGGGCCTGTGCGGCGAAGACCCAGGCGTTGCACCTTCGCTTCGCGGGCCGCGCGGATCTGGAGCGGGCCGCAGCCCGCTTCCTCACGCCGCAGGTCGTGGTGAGCCTGACGGGCGCCCCTGAGCCGGGCAAGCGGCCGAAGGTGCGACGCCGCGCGGCGGCCTGAGCCTTCCCGGGACGGCGACGGCGGCGACCCACCGCCCATGGGGAATCCATCGCGTCCAGGGGCAATGGGGAGGCGACTTGCCGTCCCGCGGAACGTCGTGCGCCACGGGCGGACCGAGGCTGGGCGGACGGCGCCGGCCCCGACGCCTCCGCCACCGACCGCTGCCTACCCCCGGCTTTCCAGGTCGGGCTGTCTTGTCAGTTGCGCGGAGCCGACCGCGCCTCGTCCTCGGCTGCAGGCTTTCCAGCGGCGGTCCGGCGCGCGATGGCGGCCGACAGCGAGTCCGCCGCCTTACGGACGCCCTCATAGACCACATCGTCGAAAGCGTTCATCCGCTTGGAGAAGGCCGAGTCCGGTCCAAGGCTTTCATTGAGCTTGCGGCCGATCGCGGCGAGCTCGTCCTGCAGGCGCCGTCACATGGCGTCGTAGTCGCCACCGGGATGGCCCGTTTCCCCCAGGCTGGCGCGCACGGATTGGGCGATAAACCCCGAGCGGGTCATGCCGCGGGCCTGCGCAGCCGCATCCAGCCGTTGAACGAGACGCTCGCCTAGGGAGACGTTCACGCGGATTGGCGGGTCGTCCGCGGTGACGTCCACGGGGATCGCCTGGCGCCGGTGCGCACCATGATCGCTTCGATCGGCGTCGCGCTTGGCCAGGCCTCGCCGGCGCTCTCGAGGGCGTCCAGACGCGCGGCGAGGGCTTGCCGCGCCGCAACCAGGAGGTCCGCCAGGTCGCGACCGGAGGCGCTGGTCTCGGGAAGGTACGGAAATGGTGCGGTGCAAGGGGCCCCTCGGGTCGGGGTGTGCCGTGCGTGCGCTTGGCGGCGAGGGTCCGCGATGCGCCTTGGGGGAGGTTCGGGGAGGGACGGAGGGGCTGGACCTGTTCGGAGTGCAGCCATGTCCCTTCTCGCCATCGTCAAGGCCCTGGGCGGCGACCTCTACGACCACGGCCGTCGCGCCAATATCCCCGCGCCGGGCCACAGCCGCCGCGACCGCTCGGTCTCGCTCCTGCTGGAAGGGAACCGGGTCGTGGTCCACACCTTCGGCGGGGGCGACTGGCGCGAGGTTCTCGATCACCTGCGCGCCCTGAACCTGATCGACGCCGGCAACGCGCCCCTGTCGATGTCGGCGGCCGGGGCGCCGACGCCGCCCCTGGATCTGACGCGCCTGGAGCGCCGCGATGCGGCGCGGCGGTTGTGGCACGCCGCGCGCCCGATCACCGGCACGCCCTCGGAGCGTTACTGCCGGACGAGGGGCCTGTCCGGCCCCCTGCCGGGGCCCGAGGTGCTGCGCCACAACGCCGAGACCCCCGTCTGCGCCTATCGCCGCGGCGGCTACGCCCGCCCGGCGTTGCTGGCGGCGATCCACACGGCCGATGGGGTTCTGACGGGGGTCGAGGTGACCTATCTGACCGCCCACGGCGGGCGCGCCACAGACTTGCGCCTCGCGCGCAAGACCATCGGCCTCGCGCCCGGCGGCTGCGCCATCCGCCTGGATCCGATCAGCGAGGCGATGCTGGTCGGCGAAGGCGTGTTCACCACGCGCTCGGCGAGCGACTGGTTCGGCGTGCCGGGGTGGGCCTTGGGCCCGACCCGCAACCTGCGGGTCTGGCGCCCGCCCGCCGGCGTGCGCTCGGTGCTGATCGCCGCTGATCGCGGCCAGGACGGGGAGGCTTCGGGCGAGCAACTGCGCGCCCGGCTGGTCCATGACGGCGTGAGCGCCGCCGTGGCGCTGCCGCCGGCCGACTACGGGGACTGGAACGAGTGGTCCGTCGCGGTGGGCCCCGGCCGCCCGGGAGGAGGGGGAAGGGCGGGGGTGGGCGCGCCCAGGGGCAGGATGGCCCTGGCCCAGGCGCAGGAGCCTGACCCCGATGACCCACACCGATACGCACGCCGCTGAGACCGCCGTCCTCGCCGCGCCGATGGCCCGCATCCAGGTTCGCCTCGGCGACCTGGGCCTGGCCAAGGAGAACCTCCGCTTCGCCGAGCCGGCCGATGACGGCGTGCCGCAGCTGGCCGACACCATCCTGGCGGCCGGCGTGGTGATCCCGCCGATCGTGCGGCCGGGGCGGAAGGGCGAGGAGTCCCACATGGCGCTCGACGGCCGCCGTCGGCGCCTGGCCCTACTGCTGTTGAAGGACCGGGGCGCGATCGACGACGACTACCGGATCGAATGCCAACTGGCCGAGACCAGGGCCCAGCAGGCGGCCGCCATCGTGCTGCCGAACGCCGAGCACGCGCCCGTCCACGTCGCCGACGTGATCGCGGCGATCGGCCGGCTGCGCAAGGCCAGAATGGACACCGCCTCTATCTCCAAGGCGCTCGGCTACAGCGAGCTGGAAATCCGGCGCCTGGAGGCCCTGTCGGCGGTCCACCCCAGCGTGCTGAAGGCGCTGCGCCTGGGCAAGCTGACCCTGAAGCAGGCGCGCCTCTTCGCGCGCATCGACGACCGGAATCGCCAGGCCGAGGTCGCCGAGACCGCGCTCGCGGGCTACTTCCAGGACCACCATCTGCGCCATGTGGTCGAGGGCGGCCGCCTCACGGTAGAGGACCCGCGCTTCACCCTCGTCGGCCTGGATCGCTACATCGCGGCCGGGGGGCGGGTGGACGCCGACCTGTTCGGCGAGCTGCCGGATACCCTGCTCGACCCGGAGATCCTGCAGGCCGCCTGGCGCGAGCGTGTGCAGCCGATCGTCGAGCGCCTGAAGGCCGATGGGCTCGCCGTCTATATCGGCCAGGACGGCGCGTTCGGTGCGCCCGAGGGCTTCAATCGCCTGGGCTATGTCTACCCCGGCGACCTCAGTGATGGGCAGAAGACCGCGCTCCAGGACGCCCGCCAGGCGGTGACGCAGATGTCGTCCACGCTGCAGGGCATCGACCCGGCGGCCGACGAGGCGCCGGCGGCCTACGCCCCCCTGGCCAGCGCCCTGGCCCGGGTCGCCGGCGCCCCGCTCACCCGGGAGAAGATCGGCGCGGTGATACTCTCGCCGGCGCCCAGCGCCTACGGCTGGGGCGTGACCTTCTACGCGGTCCCGCTGCCCGCGGACGAGCTGCCGGATCAGGTCGAAGACGAGACCGAGGAGGCCGGCGGCGCGGCGCCCGCCTACGGCCGGGCGACGGCAGATGTGGAGGTGCCCCGGGCGGAGGTGGAGGTCGAGGGGGCCAGCCACGTCCTGCACGAGGTCCGCACCGATGTGGCCACCCGCGGCCTGATCCGCGACCTGGCCGACGATCCGAGCGCGGCCCTGACGGTGCTGGTGGCGCAGCTCTTCAAGCAACTGGCCCTGCAGTCGTCGGGCGCGCTGGAGGAGTCGGCGCTGCAGATCTCGGCCAGGCGCTACAGCTTCGGCGCGACCGCGCCGGTCGCCTCGCTCGACGGCGAGGTCAAGGCGCGGCTGGACGCGCGGCGTTTGGCCTACAAGGCCTCGGGCTTGCGACCCATCACCTGGGTCGAGACCTTGCCGCACGGCGAGAAGATGGCCTTGCTGGCCGAGCTCACCGCCATGTCGGTGAACCTGCGCGAAAGCCGCACCACGGCGCTGCGTCACGCCGCCCGGGCCGAGGCCGCCGAGATCGCCGCGCTCTGCGGCGCCGACATCTCGGCCCACTGGACCCCGGACACGGGCTTCCTGGCCGTTCATCCCAAGAAGCACCTGCTGGCGATGCTGGCGGAGATGGGTGTGGAGGATGACCGGGCGAGGACCTTGAAGAAGGACGATCTGGCGACCTTCGTCGCCGAGGCCGCCGCCGAGCGGCAATGGGCGCCGGCGGCGTTGGCGTGGAACCGGGCGGCGGGCGACGTGGGCGGTGTGGACGTCGCGGGCGGCGATGACCGATCCGAGGACGTCTGCGCGTCGAATCCGGCGCCGTCGGCGGCCTCGCCCCCAGCCGCCTGAGCTGGACCCTGGCCCCCGTCGCGTTCGGCGGGGGCCAGCCTTCCGCGATGGGCGTCAGGCGTCGCGCCGGCGGACGTCGCCTCGCAGAGCCGGGAGGAGGGGAAGGGGTCTCGGCGGGCGAGCCCGTCGGGTCTGGAGGGAGGCGCCCTCCGCGGCGGGTGATCCGGATCCTGCCCATGAACGCGCTCCTTCCCCTGTTCACCGCCGCCGGCGACCCCGCCGATCAGAAGGCCGCCAATGTGCTGGCCGCCGCCCGCGCCCTGACCCCGCACCTCAACCGCTCGCGGACCCTCGACCGCAAACTGGTGTCCGGCGTGATGACCACCGCGTTCGGCGCCTCCGACGCCGAGGGCGCCTGGCTGTGGCGCGACGCCTACGACGCGGTGGAGGCGGCGCTGGTCCTGCAGGTGCGCCGCCTTCGCCCCCAGATCGCGCGGCTGGAAGATGCACCCGCCGAGATCGCCGCCCTGCTGGCCAACCTTTCGGAGCTCGGCCTGACCCACACCCGCCGGTCCGAGGAGCAGGTGGCGATGGATCAATTCTCGACCCCTCCGGAGCTGGGCTGTCTCGCCGTCCTCGCCGCCCAGGTGCGGCCGGGCGACCAAGTGCTTGAGCCCTCGGCCGGCACCGGCCTGTTGGCCATTGTGGCGGAGGCCTGCGGCGCGGCGCTGACCTTGAACGAGCGCGCCGCCGGCCGGGCCGCGCTGCTCGCGGGCCTCTTCCCTCGCGCGTCGCGCAGCCAGCACGACGCCGTACATCTGCCCGACGTCCTGCCGACCTCGGGCGGCTTCCACGTCGTGTTGGCCAATCCGCCGTTCCAGCAGCTCGAGCCCCATCTGCGCGCGGCCCTCGCCGGCCTGGCCGACGGTGGGCGTCTGGCGGCGATCGTGCCGACCCGCCTGTTCGACGACACGGCGGCGCTGCGCGCGCTCACGGCGCACGGGCGCGTGGTGCTGCGCCTGGCCTTCCCGGTCCGGGCCTACGCCAAGCATGGGACCTCCGTGGAGACCGGCTTGTTGGTCATCGACCGCGGCCTCCCCGATGCGGCGATGCCGGATATGATCGCCGCCGAGACCCTGGCCGACGCCGCCAGGGCGGCGTGCGGCGTGGTCGCCCGGCCGACCGCCCAGGCGCGCGCGTTCCGCAGTGTCGACACGGTCGCCCTGCTGGCGCCCAAGGCGCGGGCTCTGGCCGCGCCCTCAGGGCGGCTGGCCTTCCTGGCCCACGCCATGAGCGTCGCCTACGAGACCTGCGCCTGGTCGGGCGAGGGCCGCGACGTCGGCCTCTATCAGGCGTACGCCCTGGGGCGGATCCGATTTGCGGCGTCCACGCCGCATCCGTCCCCGCTCGTGGAGTCCGGGCCCATGGCCTCGGTCGCGCCGCCGGCGCCGACCTATCGGCCGGTGCTGCCGCCCGACATCGCCACCCGGATCTCCGACGCGCAGATGGAGACCGTCGTCTATGCCGGCGAGGCCCACGCCCAGCTCCTGCCGGGCTCGTGGGTGCTGGGCGAGGCGCCCCACCAGCTGGTGCTGGTGGCGGACGACCACGCCGGAGCGATCCGATTTCGCAAGGGCTTCTTCCTGGGTGACGGCACAGGCTGCGGCAAGGGCCGGGAGATCGCCGGGGTGATCGCCGACAACATCGCCCGAGGCCGCTCCCGGGCGGTGTGGCTCTCGAAGAATGACGCCCTGCTGGAGGACGCCCGGCGGGACTGGCGCGCCATCGGCGGGACCGCGGCCGATATCACCCCGCAGTCGGCCTGGAAGCAGGCGGACGCGCTGCGCATGGACAAGGGCATCCTCTACACGACGTATGCGACCCTTCGGCAGCCGGCCCGGGGCGACCGCCCGTCGCGGCTCGACCAGATCGTGAGCTGGCTCGGGGCCGACTTCGACGGGGTTATCGTCTTTGACGAGGCCCACGCCATGGCCAACGCCGCAGGCGGCGGCAAGGGCGCGCGCGGGACCAGGAAAGCCTCGCAGCAGGGCATGGCGGGCCTGGCCCTGCAGAACCGCCTGCCGAACGCCCGCGTCCTCTATGTCTCGGCCACCGGCGCCACGACGCCGGAGAACCTGGCCTACGCGGCCCGGCTCGGCCTCTGGGGCGGACCGGAGGCGCCGTTTCCGACCCGCGACGCCTTCATGGACGCCGTGGAGACCGGCGGGGTCGCGGTCATGGAGCTGATCGCCCGAGAGCTTAAGGCCATGGGCCTCTATATCGCCCGCTCGCTGTCGTTCGACGGTGTCGAGTACGACGCGTTGCGCCATCCCCTAACCGAAGACGACGTGGCCATCTGGGACGCCTGGGCCGACGCCTATCAGTTGATCCATCGGCATCTGCGCGCCGCGCTCGATGCCGTCGGTGTGACCGAGGCGGGCAAGCCCAAGTCGGGCCAGGCGGCCTCGGCGGTGATGTCCGCGTTCGAAGGGGCGAAGCTGCGCTTCTTCGGCCACCTGCTGTCGGGCTTGAAGGCGCCGTCCCTCGTCGCCTCGATCCGGGCAGACCTGGCGGCCGACCGCTCCGCCGTCGTCCAGGTGGTCTCCACCAATGAGGCGGTGATGGAGCGGCGGCTGGCCGAGATCCCGCCCGAGGAATGGAACAACCTGGCCGTCGACCTGACGCCGAAGGACCAGGTGCTCGACTATCTGATGGGCGCCTTCCCGGTCATGGCGATGGACGCCGTCGAGGACGAGGACGGCAATGTCACCCTGGTTCCGGTCACCGACGCGGACGGCCGGCCTGTGGTCAGCCAGGCGGCGCTCCGGCTACGTGACGAGCTGGTCACTCATCTCGCCTGCCTGCCGGCCGTCCCCGGGGTGCTGGACGCAGTGATCGAGGCGTTCGGAACCGAGCAGGTCGCCGAGATCACGGGCCGCTCGCGGCGGGTGATCACACGCGACGGCCGTCGCGTCGTGGAGCGCAGGAGCGCCTCGGCCGCCAAGGCCGAGACCGACGCCTTCATGGCCGCCAGGAAGCGGGTGCTGGTGTTCTCCGACGCCGGCGGCACCGGGCGCAGCTACCACGCCGATCTCGCCGCCCCGAACCAGCAGCGCCGTGTCCACTACCTGGTGGAGCCCGGCTGGCGGGCGGACACCGCCATCCAGGGTTTGGGTCGCTCGCACCGGACCAACCAGGCCTGCGCGCCGCTGTTCAGGCCGGTGGTCACGGACATCCACGGCGAGAAGCGGTTCACCTCGACGATCGCCCGGCGGCTGGACAGCCTGGGCGCCCTGACCCGGGGCGAGCGGCGGACCGCCGGCCACGGCCTCTTCCGCGCCGAGGACAATCTGGAGAGCCCGTGGGCCCACCGCGCGCTGCAGGCCTTCTACGTCGAACTGCATTTCGGCAACGTCGCGGCCATGGACCGGGGGACCTTCGAGGCCAAGACCGGCCTGCGGCTGCTCGACGGCGAGGGGAACCTGAAGGCGTCGGATGAGATGCCGCCGATGAACACGTTTCTGAACCGGCTGCTGGCCCTGCGGATCGCCGACCAGAACGCGCTCTTCGCAGCCTTCGACCAGCTCCTGTCCTCGATTCTGGAGCGGGCGGCGCAGTCCGGCGCCCTGGACCGGGGCATGGAGGACATCGTCGCCGACGACGTGGCGATCACCGGCGAGGAGGTCGTGCGCACCGATGCGGTCACAGGCGGCGAGACCCGGCTGCTGCGCTTTCAGGTCCGCACCCGGCGTGAGCTCGCCAGCGCCGACGGCGCTTTGGCAGGCCTCGATCCGGCGGGCGCGATCTATGCGGTCAACGCCAAGTCCGGCCGCGCGGCCCTGGTCATGCATGGCCTCACCACGACGAACGACGACGACCGGCTCGTCCCGGCCGTTCGCCTGATCCGGCCGGACAGGCGCACGATCGCCTCGCTGAAGGGGTTCGAGGAGTCGGCTTGGGAGGCCACCGGCGAAGCGCACTGGCGCGCGGCCTGGGACCGGGAACTGGCCGATACCGACCCCTGGATCACCCGCGATCTGGTGTTGGTGTCCGGCCTTCTGCTGCCGATCTGGACCCACCTGCCCGACAAAGGGACCTCGGTGCGCCGGCTGAAGGCGCCGGACGGCCGGCGCTGGCTCGGCCGTCTGCTGGATCCGGGACAGGTTCCGGCTCTGAAGGTCGCGTTGGGCCTGTCGGACGTCGCCAGCGCCTACGGCGATCCGAGTCAGGTCTCGACCCTGGTGCTGCGGGAGGGGGCGGCGCTCGGCCTCGCCGGCGGCCTGTGGCTGCGCCGCGCCAAGGTCATGGACCGTCAGCGACTGGAGGTGGTGGGTGCGGCGCCGCTGCGTGCGGCCTTCCAGGCGCTCGGCTGCTTCACCGAGATCATAGCCTACACGCCACGGGTGTTCGTGCCGGTGGACAAGCCGGAGGTCCTGGCCGCGGTGCTCGCCAAATGGCCGCCGCATTCGGTGCTGCCGAAGGCGGCGTGACGGGCGGAGGAAGGGGGGTTCGGGCCGAGCCGGGTGGGGAATGGGTCCTCGCCGGCGCGGAGCCCAGCCATGCTCGACCCCTTTCCGCGCGTTGCCGGATCCTCGTCCCCCTGGGGCGTGATCCAGACCCTCACGCCCCTCGGCCCGGACGCCGTCGCGGTCACCACCGCCTCTCATGGCGGGCTACGCGTTTCCCCGGCCGCGTTTTCGCGTCTTCCGCGGGCGATCCAGCGGACCGCCTACAGCGCCGACGGCTGGTTCGAGGAAGACTGTGACTGGGCGTTGCCCTACCTGGCGCTCGGGCTTGACACCCATGAGCCGGACGCCCCTCACGCGGCGCGGGTTCGCGCCGCCGCGATCCGCATGGTGCAGCTGTTCCATCCGGCCCATGCCGCCCTGCTCGGCGCCGCCCCGGCGTCCGAGGGTTCGGCCGATGATTGAGCAGCCGGACCTGTTCAAGGATGGGGTGAAGGAGGTCCCCCGGCCTGCGGGCGTCCCTGCGGTCGGCGCTTCCGGGATCGACCCAGTGGCCGCCCTCGATGAGGAGGGCGCCCTTGGCCAACTCCTGGCCCGTTGCGGCGCGCGCGACGCCGATCCGACCGTTCTGGCCTGTGACCTGCTGGATCGCTTCGGCGGTATCGGCCGCGTCGTCGGGGCTCCGACGGCGGATCTGGCCCGGGTGGTGGGCGAGGACCTCGCCGTCGAACTGGGAGTGCTGCACGCGCTGTTGCTGCGCGTGCTGGAATTTCCGCTGCGCCGACGCCAGGTCATCGGCGCGTGGGGAGACGCCAAGGCTTATCTGCAGGCGCGGCTTCGCGCGCTGCCTCGAGAAGCCTTCCACGTCCTCTTCCTCGACAAGAAGAACCAGCTCATCGCCGACGAGCGGATGGGCGAGGGCTCTGTCAGCCACGCCCCGGTTTACCCGCGCGAAGTGGTGCGTCGCGCCCTTGAGCTGTCGGCCAGCGGCTTGTTGCTCGCCCACAATCATCCCACGGGCGATCCGACGCCGTCTTCCGCAGACGTCGAGATCACGCGCCAGGTGGTGGCCGCCTGCCGGGCGCTGGGGATCGCCGTCCACGACCATCTGATCGTCGGCGGCGATCAGGTGGCGAGCCTGAAGGCCTTGGGGCTGATGTCGGCGGGATCGTCCACGGGAGGGGAGAGGAAGGGCGCGTGAGGGTGCGCTCGGTCCGGGCGCGATGGGAGGACCCCGCCATGTCGCCAGCTTCCTCGTCTCTGACCTCCGGCTGGTCGGATGACCGCGTCACCGTCCTGTCGAAGCTCTGGATGGATGGCCTCACCGCCTCGCAGATCGCCGAGCGGCTCGGCGTCACTCGCAACGCCGTCATCGGCAAGGTCCACCGCCTGGGTCTCAGCGGGCGCGGCGCGCCGTCCTCTCCCCGCGCGATCGCCCCACGGCAGACGCGTCAACAGCCGCTCCGACGGGCCGCGCCCTCCCGGCCGGCCAAGCGCGTCGACCGCGACACGATCAACGCCCTCGCCGTCCCGGATCAACCGGGTCTGATCGACGACCTCGTCGATCTCGGGCCGCATGCGTGCAGGTGGCCGATCGGCGACCCAAAGCATCCCGGGTTCAGCTTCTGCGGTCGGCGCGCAGATCGCCGCTACTGCGCGGCGCACGCTGCGCGCGCGGTGCGTCCGGGCACGGCTTGGCGGGCCGATCGGGATCCGGTCGTGAAGCGCGCCTTGGCCGGCCTCATTTGATCCCCGAGCGTGGTGAACGGCGCCCGCGGAGGGCTGGCTCCCGGCCGGGATCGTGCTGCGGCTCGACTGACCTCGCCACCCCGGGCCGGCCCCCACAAGGGACGCTGGCGCTCAAAAGCCCTTGTGGGGGCCGACGCGGGGCGGCGCGGGGCGGTCGCGAGCCGACAGGCTCGCCCCCAGCCCACGAAGGGATTTCCCATGCCGCTTTTTCCCTCTCCTCTCGCCTCGGACCACCTGACCGCCTACGAGGCCCAGGCGCTGCTTCTTGAGGATCTTCGCACGCATCCGCCCGAGGCTGCGCTTCACCAGCTCGGCTTGAGCCTGATGACCGAGCTTCTCGACATCGTCGGTGACACGGCCCTGGAGGACTTCCACGTCCTGATCGGCGAGGCCCTGATCGGCGCCTTCCACTCCATGGCCCAGCGCCTCGAACGTGACGCCGACAGGGCCCGCGACCAGCTGGGCGGACTCCTCCGGGACTTCGATGGGTCCGAGGTGCTCGACACCGAGATCCAGGAGGCCACCCGCAAGGCCCGCTCGGCCGACGTGGCGACCCTCGCGATGGAGATCGTCCGCGACGCGGCCGCGGCCACCTACACCACAACCACAGGCGAGGTCTGGAGCCCTTGGCGAGGCTCGGTGAGGGCCTCGCGCAGCACGGCCGCCCAGATCGACGCCCGGGACGCGCTGCGGGCCGCCAAGGCTCGCAAGCACGCCACGAGTGACGCGGGCGCGACGATCGTGGCCTTTCGGGCCGCGCCGCAGGCCGACACGGCCGAGGACGCCGGGCGGATCTTCGACGCCCTGAACTGGGCGCGGGCGCAATGGCCGGACATGGCGCTGGCGACCTCCGGTGCGAAGGGCGCCGAGAAGCTGGCCATCAGGTGGGCGCAGCAGAAAGGCGTCACCATCGTGCTGGCCAAGGCCGACTTCGACAAGCATCAGCGGGCGGCCCCGTTCCGGGTCAATGACGAGATCCTGGCGCTGGAGCCGGCCTGCGTCCTCACCTTGGCCAATTCGGTGAACGGGCAGCGCGCCGAAGGCATGCGGCCCTTCGGTCCGGCGTTGAACCTGGCCCAGAAGGCCGCAGAGCGGGGGCTGCGCCATCACCGCGTCAAGGCGCGGGCCTGAACCTGCCGTTGCGGCGGCCGCAAGGTCGCCGCAACGGCTTCGCTGCCGCGCCGCGAAGCCGGACGACCGAGTCCCGAGCTGCCTCCATGCGCCTTCGGGAGGTCAGGCGCCGGCCGCTTACCTCGCCCGGCGCGGGCCGTGGTCCGTGGCCCGCTTTTGTCGCTCACGTCGAACGCCCGCCGGGTTGTCGCTGGCGTCTGGGGGCCCTAAGGGCCGTGTTCCCCGGAGGCCTGCATGGACGAATCGCTCGCCTATTTCCTGGCGCTGCGCCTCCAGATGCGGGGGAGACCTGCGGCGCTCGCCCTGGTCGACCGCTGCCTTCGGCTGCTGGCGCGGGCCCAGGCGGCGGATATCTCCGAGATGGTTCGCCTGGAGGCCGAGATCGACGACCTTCGCGCGGAGCTGGAGGCGCGGTTCGGGCCGGCGCGCCCGCTGAAGGTCCACTGATCGGCGTGGGTCGGAGACGGTCGTAGACGCGGCGGGGGGACGCAGCGCGCGGCCAGGCCCGGACGCATCACCCCTTTGAGGTGCCGGCGTTCGGGGTGCGGCGCGCCAAAATCTGGCGTGCATTGTGATTATTGTCCGACGCCCGCGAGGCGCGGCCGGCGAGGGGGATATATCGCCCTTGCCAGTGTTCGGCGCTGCCCGGACCTTCTGCCGCTTTGCGCCTGAGACGCGCCCCAAGCGGAGTCGGGTATGGCCGAGACCCAGGCCGAACCCTTTCACATCGCCCTGCTCAGCCTTCGCGAGCGCCTGCAGTCCGGCGCGTTCGCGCCCGGCGCACGCATCACCGCCGGAGACGTCGCCGACGAGCTGCGCCTGAGCACCACACCGGTGCGCGAGGCGCTTTCGCGGCTGGCCGGGCAGGGGCTGCTGGAGGACCGCCGGGGGCAGGGCTATTTCGTCCCGCGTCGGAGCCCGGCGGACGTCGCCGACGTCTATCGCCTGAGCCTTGCGGCCCTGCTGATCGCTCAGGCCCCGCATCGAACGACGCGCCGGCCCGCCGCAGCGCCGGTGGAACCGGACGAGACGCCGATGTCGCGTGGCGCCGTGCGCGAGGTCGAGGCCCTGTTCCGCGACTGGGCCGCCGAGACGGGGAGCCGGGCGTTGATCTCGAGTTTCAGCACGCTGCAGATCCAGCTCGGGCCCGTGCGGCGTGTCGAACCGCTGCTGTTCGACGACCTGGAGGCGGAGGCGCGGCGGCTCGTCGGCGCCGGGGGGAAAG
>JADMIO010983886.1_pt1 | contig 27435 bp, 11 predicted proteins | sample 8958161 | NCBI WGS metagenome assembly JADMIO01 (sample SAMN16585339, study PRJNA669376) | soil metagenome | isolation source: Crop rotation soil | place: USA: Cullars Rotation, Alabama | collected 2011
GTGTTCACAGGACCTCCAACCTGAAGGGATCCTCCCACAATCATTGCTTTGCCCCGGCCTGAGTCGAATGCCATTCCGAAAGCACCTATGAGTGGCCCCGATAAAACGTACTGCCAGTTTGTGCCATTCCAGGTCCAACCATTCGAAGGCCAATATGCCGCGTGGAGAAACGCTACACGATTGGCAGGATCCCAAATCATTCCATGGTGGAATGTCATCGGCGGCTTGGTTGCGGGTTGTTGCAGTTCCCAAAAGCCGTTCACTCCATCGCCCGAGTAGACCCAGGTGTCATTGTAAACGATCGGATTTAGACCGTTTCCGGATGAACCTCCATACATGACTATCTTTTTTCTGATTGGATCATAAACCATTGCGTGACCGGATCGGACTGGAGGCCTCACCGCCGTGTTGATTTGCTTCCACTGTTTGCCGTCATATTCCTGGGTGTCATTGAAAAATGTGGCATCTCCCGAGGGCCCGATTTCACCGCCAAAAAACACCGTCACGCCTCGGTCAGGATCGTAAGCCATGGCATGCTGATAGCGTTGGCCGTACGAGCCAACGTCGGTCCGTTTAATCCATTGCACGCAATCCTGGGCGTGAGAGATCATGGCCGAAAGAACGATTACAGCAAATCGAATGAAGTAATTTCTCATATTTGGGAAGCGCGTTCAGGTCGAGGCTTCCACGAATACAGGAGAGTTTTTGGATCAAAGTAGCGGGATAAAATTCCTGGCTGGCGGGGCCCCCTTGCTTAATCGAGTACCAGTCATTGCCTGGACAGCAGGATTTGCCTCGGGACCGAAATTCTTTGATTCTCCTGATCTAGAAGGGGGCCACCTCTCGCTGGGAAGGTGTTGTCACAAACCATCGGGCCAATCGCGCATAAAACTCATCTTTCCTCTTCGACTCCAGCTCACGAATCGCAGTCTCGAACTCAGTCGCCGAAATGAACTCCAAGCTCCCCCGAGCCCTCAACCGAATCCCGGCTACTGCTTCAGCGAAATCTAAGTACCAATCCGGGACAGGGATGGGGATTTGCGAAAAATTCCATAAGTGCACTCTTGAGTCCCTCCCTCCCACTGCAACCCGCCGGTTGAGAGCATCGAAGGCAAAGGATCTCCAGATCCAATCCCCCTGCTCCAGCGATTCAGTAAGGGGCAAACCGCTGCTGGCATTCCACATGCGCGTGGTGCCATTCCAGCACGTCGTCATGACGGACTCCCCATCGGATGTGAAGGAAACTCCAAGCAGGGAGTAGCGGTGTTTCAACGGAGGAGTGAGCGCGCCGCCTGTTTGTCCGTCCCAGATTCTTGCCGTGTAATCCAGTGAACCAGTGATGATGCGCATGCCATCGGGACTGAAAGAGGCACGCTCCACCAAGCGCGTGTGTTGAAGCGGAGGAACGGTTCGCTCGCCGGTCCGGGCATCCCAAAGGCAGGATGTATCGTCGGTTGATGCCGTCGCTATTCTTTTTCCGTCCGGGCTGAAAACTGCTGACCTGACATGGTCATTGTGCATAAGGGGTGGAGTGACTGCTTTCCCTGTGGTGGCATTCCAAACGCGAGCGGTATGATCCTCGCTTGCTGTCACTACAAGACTTCCGTCCGGACTAAAGCGTGCCATCGTGACTAGCCCGGTATGCAGTAATGGCGGGGTTATGGGCTGCCATGTCGCGGCATTCCAAACACGAGCGGTTCCATCGCTACCGGCCGTCACCACTTGATTGGCGTCGCGATTGAAGTCTATCGAGATAATCTTGCCGGCATGCTTGAACGGGCCGGCAACTACCGTGCGCCGTCGCCAATCCCAAATGCGAACTGCGTCTCCGCACACTGAGAAAACCTGATTGCCATCACCGTTAAACTTCGCCAGGTACAAGCCTGTTTCATGCGGTAATGCAGCGAGTAATGTCAGCGTTCGAGCGTCAAATACACGCGCTGTTCCATCGAACGATGTCACCAGCAACGAATTTCCATCCGAACTGAAGTCGATCGTAGTAATGGCTGCGGGAAATTGGGACGAAAGTCCTGTGAAGCGGCGAGGCTGAAGGTCCCATACATGAATGATCCCATCCTTTCCCGCCGTTGCGAGCCGCAGGCCGTCCGGGCTGAAGTCGGCTCTTCGGAATTTTTCCGCGTCATAAATCGGCTGGCAAAGGTGCTGCCGGGTTTGTGTGTCCCAAATTCGAGCTGAATGGTCCCTCGAAAGCGTCACGATCTTTCCCCCATCCCTGCTGAACGACGCCCATTCAACGGTGCCGTCATGTTTAAGTGGTGAGCCAATCGGAAATCCAGTATTCGCGTCCCAAAACCGCGCGGTATTGTCATGGGAGCTCGTTATCAGGAATTGGCTATTCGGGCTGAAGGCTCCGTGAACAACCGCTCTATTCTCCCCCACCAGGGGAATTTCGGCCCGTGTCTCGAGATTCCACAGCCGAATGACCTCGTCGAGGCAAACGATCAACAGATGCTTTCCATCCGAGCTCAGATCCATTCCCACCAAAGGGCTTGAACGGTCTTCAACACGCCACAGCATTTCACCTGAATTCGCATCCCAAACTCGAATCGAGCCGTGCGAGCCTGCTGTTACGACCAACTTATTGTCCCGGCTGAATCGAGCCAGAACCACGTGGCTGGTATGTTTGCGGAGCTCACGTTTAACTTGACCCGTCGCTGCATCCCAAAGGCGAGCAGTGCCGTCAGCGCATGCCGTGACAACCTGGCGGCCATCCGAGCTGAATTCAGCCCAATAGACTTTCCCGCTATGCTCCAGGCAGCTGCCCGGCTCTCCGGTTTCTGCATTCCAAATCTGTGCCGACGCGTCCTCGGAAGCCGTTATAATTTGTTTGCCACTTGAGTCGTACTGCGCGCTCAAAACGCGTGCCTTATGCTTAAGAACAGAAATCAGTTTCCCCGATTCGGCATTCCAAACTCGTGCAGATTGATCGCGTCCGACACTGAGAATGGTTCGTCCATTCGGACTGAAGCGGAGCGTGTCAACACGATCACTGTGCTGCATCGTTACGCCCGTGCACAGAGCCCAATCACGATGCACTAGTGCAGACACTAATCGGGTGGCGGCGATATGGTTCGATGGATCACTCCGCAATAATGTTGCAAGCTGCGCGACAGCTGTTCCCGATTCACCGATGCTGAAAAGATTCTCCACTCGCTGTAGTTCGAGCCTGTCAACAGTGTTGCGCAGGTCGCGATTGGCCCGCTGCTCCGATGCACGCGCGATACTCACTCGCCACGCGGAGATGCTCGAACTTACCGCGACCGCAATAAGCAACCCTAGCACCGCCGCAGAAAGCGCAGCAATAGCCGGACGGCGACGGCACCATCGCCAAAACTTTGCCGTCGCGTGCACTGGTCGCGCTTCGATAGGCTCGTCGCGAATGAACCTTTTGAGTTCGTCAGTCAATTTCTGCGCGGTCGCGTAGCGTCGAGCCGGGTCTTTCTCCAGGCATTTCATGCAGATCGTTTCCAGGTCGCGCGGCACACTGGGATTTAAAAGTCTCGGGGAAACAGGATCGGCGTCCCGCAACAGTAACAATAATCCTTCGATCGTTTCGGCGTGGAACGGAGGACGCCCGGTCAGCAAACAATAGAGAATTGCGCCGACGCCATAGACGTCGCTTGAGGGGCGTGCCTGGGCATTCTTGGCTGACGTTTGCTCCGGAGGCATGAAGTTGGGTGAGCCAAGCAACTGGCCGGTGACTGTCACCCCAAAGTCACTGCGCATCCGTTTCGCCAAACCGAAATCGGTGATGCGAGGTTCGTCGTTTGCATCAATCACCACATTAGAAGGTTTCAGATCCCGGTGCAGGACCCCTTTCGTATGCGCATATTCAATTGCTTCAGCGATGCGGCAGGCGTACTTCGCAGCGCGCTGGGCGGGCAACGGCCCATCACGCAGGATCTCACTTAAGGTCCGGCCCTCCACAAAATCCATTGAGAAAAAATGATGCCCATCCCGCTCGCCCATCTCGTGAATGCGGACAATATTTGGGTGCTGCAGATTGGCAGCGGCCTCAGCTTCGCCGCGGAATCGGAGCACTTCCTCTTTGCTCGCGAACTGGCCCGCGAGAATCATCTTGAGTGCTACTATGCGATTGAGGCTGGTTTGGCGCGCGCGATAGATGACCCCCATTCCTCCGCGCCCTATCTCCTCGATGAGTTCGAAGTCACCAAAGCGTCGTTGAGATTCGTGAAGAGCATCGGATATTTCGGCATCGATGCCCAGCGCGCCATCCAGCGTGCACTTGGGACAAAACCCGCGGGGCCAGTATTCCGGCAGCGGAACACCGCATTCGGGGCAATCACCTTTGCCTGGCGCACTCACCACTCTTTATAGGAGTAAATTTCGCTGAACGTGGCAGCTTAGGCACCGGATAGCACTTCGCGCAGATGTCGGATCTCCTCATCAACCTCCTCCGGGGCTGTGACGGTATGAGCAATTTCCTCCCTCAAGATTTCCCGATGCCGCTGGCGCATCCGTTGCACGGAGGATTTCACCGCTGCTTCCGTCATTCCGAATTGCCGGCCAATTTCTGCATATGTTGGCGCACCCGGTTCACGCGGTTGAAAATCTTTCAGCAGATCGAAAAACGCGCCGCGTCCGCTTTCTACGTATTCGTCACGCAATCGCTTTAGGGCAGCCTGAAACACGGTTTGAGCCCAACGACGCTCGAACACCTGATCCGGCGAGAGACTGTCTACTGGTTCATTGAGAAACGCACCGTCCTCTCCCATTTGTTCCAGAGGAATAAATAACTTTCCCCCGCCTCGCTTTTGGGCATTGGCACGGCCGCGCTGCTCCAGTAAAAAATTCTTCAGCAGCGTAAGCATGAAGGAACGAAAACGTCCTCGCTGGTGTTTGAGATGCTGAAGGTAGTCTCGCTCAATGAGCTTCAGAAAGAATTCCTGTGTAAGATCTTTCGCCTCCGCCTCCTCGTGTCCCTGGCGTCGTATGAATCCATAGAGCGGTGGCCAGTAAGCGCGGCACAATTGGCTGAGTGCCTCGCTTGCCTGCGGGTCCTTTCCATTCCGGGCCGCCAACACCACGCTCCAGTGCGTGGAAGCAAACCAGCCCGGATTGGTCTGGGGTGACTGGAAGTTCAAATTTGCAATCGAGTATAATCGTCTTGTCAGATTCCTCAATCTTCGAAAATGCGTTGCATTTGGTTGGAAAAGAAGAAGTCGATGCTTTCAATCTCTGCAGTATTTTTAACACCTCGCAACAGTTTCGAAGCTTCTTTGGCCAGCCGTAAACCGTCCACTTAAGCCAGTTGACGGATCCGTCACTGGGCTGATGTGCCGTAGGAAAGGCATCAGTTCGGCATTTCTTTGCCGCGGATTTGTTGAGCCTTGGCTCGGTCGGCCAGGGCGAGTTCCTGATCGCCCTTCCTGTCGTGGGTTACCGCGCGTTCGCGAAGGAAATCTGGTCGGCGGGGAGCAAGCGCGACTGCTTCGTTATGGAATTTGATAGCCTCGTCCAGTTGGTTCTTATTTCGGTGCACGATGGCGAGGCTATTCAGGGCATCTGCAAAAGTGGCATCACGCTCCAGGGCGGCATTGAAGTCGCGGATTGCCTCGTCTTGCTGGCCACTTTTCATGTAGGTAAGTCCGCGCTCCCAGTAAAAAGAAGCTCTTTCGGGATCCAGTTCCAGAGCCCGCTTGTGGCTAACCAGTGCGGCCTGGAAGCTTCCGGAATCTTTGAGGGCGCGGGCAAGGCCGTCGTGCGCCTCGGGTTCATTGGGGTAAAGTTCGACGCAGCGTTCAAAGGCTTTAATGGCCCTGGGAATATCCCCCAGCTGAAGGAAACTCATGGCCTGATTTTTGTGCACTCGAAAGGGCAAAGGAGCGGGAGCACCCAAGTCGTCCTCGGCGCGACGCAGGACCCAACGTTGAGCGTCATTGCCGCGTGGAACAAACTGTTGCAGTCCAGCGCCTCTGCGAGGATCTTTGATGTCGCGGCTGGGAAAAATCGAAGGGTCTACTCCATCAATGACAGTGCCCCATTTTGGATTGTAAATTTGAATTGGCTGACCGAAGCGGATGGCCTCGGCCTTGAGTTGCGCTACTTCCCGCGAAAGCCGACTTTTCAACTGGAAGGCGAGTAATGCAGCCGTGAGCGAGACCAGGTTGGTGATAACGAGGACACACCAGAGAAGTTTTGATCTTGTAACTGGCGGATCCAGTCGAGAAGGAGTTTTAGCGCCTTCGGCAGAAATCATAGCATCTCGGAGGTTCAGGTTTTGATCTTATGGTGGCTTGCAAGAGGTTAGGACCGAAGATCCTCCGGGCAAAGCAAAAAGCGCCGTGCATTGGCCGGTGGTCCGGCAAGGCTATTGCGGACAGGATGGCGGGCGTGAATGGCTGACCACTGCCCCAGTGTCCTCGAACTGGTGGCTGGGTTGCTTCGCAAAGTTCAGACGAGTCCGACGGGTAGGACGAGTCTGATATATCGGACGAGGAGGATTGAAGTGGACTGACATGGAAGTGGACAGAGTAGACTACATGGACGGCCATGGACTGGCAGGGACGAGACCGAAAGGCTGAAGTTCAGACGCAGGCGTAGGACGAATCGGAAATTAGGCGCGCAAGTGGGCGATGGATCGATTTAGATTTTTTCGGGCCTGGGCTTCGTAGTTGTTGCGGAACAGATCGGTTTGGTAAATTGTTTTACGGGCGAGGAATTTTTCCAGAATTTCAGCTCTCTTCACAGCAAAGACCTGGGGTGGGACCCAGGAGTATTCCTGTCGAATTTGGGACTCGTATTCATCGAATCGTTCGGCAGGTTTTCCAAGTATACTTAGATCAATATCGACGATGAGGGGAATGTCCGAATGCCCTGAACCTGAGTGGGTTTTGGTAACCAGAATCAACTCATGTGCGGCCTCGAGTGTTTTTTGGTGAATGCCGGCCTCGGCGCCAATCTTCATCATGAGTGCAGCGCTTTGTTCTTCGTTGTCTGCGCGATGCGGATCGTAGATGACGTCGTGGAACCAAAGAGCCAAGGCAAGGGCGAAGCGATCCCTGGCAAGGTGGGCGGCGCGGTCCAATTCGTTCAAGCATTCCTCGATGTGAGCCAGATTATGGTAGGCGCGGTGCGGCTCCGCATAATGTATCTCCAGAATTTGAAACTTAGGAAGTGGAGCTCCCTGGGCCTGCAACTCTTTCCAGAACCCTGACCAGCGCGATTCGAGAGGACTCCGCATAAGCTGATTTTAGCGTCCCGCAGTCCCAAAAGCTCGCGTGAATTCAACGAGCTTATGATGGAGGCAAGTTTTCCCCATAAAAGGGGACAGGGTGCAGAATTTTCCGCTTGAGGCGGGGGATTGCCCGATTATGCAGGGAATGACCCTGTTTTGCAGGGTTGAGGCAGGTTTTTCCGGCGTGGCATAAGCGTTGCTTAAGGCGCTCCCGACGGACTAATGGATTAAACAATATATGAAATGCGTGGAATCAAATGTGATTGAGGAAGAGGCCCCAGCAACAGGGAGCGTTATCCAGATGGCCGAAGGGCTAATGGGCTTCGAAAACGTTAAAACCTATCAACTGCTCGGCAGCGCCGAGGAAGCGCCCTTTCTTTGGTTGCAAATGACCGAAGGACCGAAGCTTTCCTTTCTCGTGATCGAGCCCGCGGTGGCGATTAGTTCGTACCAACCGGACATTCCGGAAGCGGACATCGAGTCCATCGGTTTGACCAATCCGGAAGACGCGCTGGTTCTGAACATCGTGACCATTCATGCGGATGGAAAAGCGACGGTGAACCTGAAGGGCCCAATCCTGATCAACCGAAAGACGCTGGCGGCCTGCCAATCGGTGCCGAAAAATGCATCGGAATATTCGCTGCATCACGCGTTGCCCGTTGCCAAGGCTTAACTCGGTTACCCCACGAACTGCATGCTAGTACTCGCACGCAAGTTAAACCAAAACATCATCATCGACGGGCGTATTGTGGTGAAGGTGGTCAGGATGGATCGGGACGTGGTGAAGCTTGGAATCGAAGCTCCTACGTCTGTACCGGTGCATCGGCAGGAAGTTTACGAAGAGATTCAACGATGCAACAAGGCGGCGGCCAGCGAGCAGCGCGGCCGAGTCCCGAAGCTTCCCGAGAAGAATTCAATTTAACCCCCTGACTGGGGTCTGGATTAAAAGGGTCCCGGTTTCCAAACAAAAAAGACAAAGGATAGTCATATGGTCATCAACACAAACATACAGGCGATGACGGCCGCCTCCCAGCTTCAGTCCAGTCAGGACATGCTGTCAAAGTCGTTGTCACGGTTAAGTTCCGGTTCGAAAATAATCAATCCCTCCGACGACGCAGCGGGCGTGGCAGTAGCGATGCGGCTGGACAGCCAAATCAAACGCACGGACGCGGCCAAGACGAACGTGGTGAACGCCATCTCCTTCACGCAAACCCAGGACGGGTATTTGACGAAGGTAGCCAAGGCGCTGGATCGCATGAGCGAATTGACGCTGCTCGTGCAGGACGTTACGAAGGGGGCGACAGACCGCGCGCTCTATAATACTGAATTTTCACAACTCAGCGCTTATATCGCGAACACTGCCACCAAGGATTTCAACGGGGTGAGCTTGTTTTCGAATGCCGTGCTGAATGTGACGCTGGATTCCGAAGGGGCCACATTTGCGATGACCGGCGTGAACCTGAGTTCGGCTGCATACACGACGGCGACGTCGGCGGATATTTCGACAACGACCGGTGCCCTGGCCGCGCTGACGGCAGTGAAAGGGGCGATTGCGCAGCTGGCATCGGATCGAGCCACCATCGGCGCCTACCAATCCCGTCTGAACTTCACCTCGGATCAATTGGTGATCAGCAAAGAAAACCTGATGGCGGCGAGCTCCCGCATTCAGGACACGGATGTGGCCGAGGAAACGACGCAGTACGCGCGCTTCAATATTCTCGTGCAATCCGGCACAGCGATGCTGGCGCAGGCGAATACCCTGCCACAGAGCGTGCTGCGCCTTTTGCAGCAGTAATTTGAAACAACGCGAGCCAGCGGGGAGACCTGGCTGGCCGCCCGGAATGCAGGACGCACTCCTTTGAACTCTCTGTGTCAGTCAGGCGGATGGAGCCCCGGATTGGCCAGGGAGTTCAAAGGAATTTTTCATTTCAACCTTCCTTTCGTATTTTCCCATGCCTTCTGATTCGAGCCTTTCCCATCAACCGGTCAAAAACATCGTCATCTCCGGGACCAACTTTTGGAATCCGGGCGATGATTTCGTGCGAGAAGGCGTGATTGCCATCCTGCGAAAACTTTTTCCGGGCGAGCTGCTGAACTTTTTATTTTACAACTTCAACCCGGATTGTTTTCCACAGGATAAATTCGAAGGACTGGGGAATGTGGTGTCCAAAGGGGATTTGGAACGCTATCGGGATTCGATCGATCTCATTGTGATTGCCGGGCTTTCCGCGGGGGCAGAAATCAAAGACCTATACCGCTGGATTCTGGACTGCAAGCTGGAGGAGAGAGTTTGGATCATCGGGGGCGGTTACGAGAACGGGTATGTGGAGGAGCATATTTCGACCGAGCCCGAGGTGAGCATTTTCCGGAAAGCAAAGATTGTCGTTGGGCGCACCGCGAAGGCCCCGGGATTTCTTGGAAGGGCAGGGGTTTCGTACGTTCACCTGAACTGTCCGGCCATCCTTTCAGTGCCTGAGGTGAAGACCATTCCGGCCGGCAAAAAGATCGAGCGAGTTGGTTTTTCCATCCAGTTACCGCATGGGATTGGGTTAGTGAATCAGTCGTGCGCGGCGTCGCAATTTGAGCTGGCGCTGAAGGTACTGGAGGAACTGAGCATTCGGCACGAAGTCGAGGTTGTCGCGCATCACAAGACGGAATATTTCTATTTCCTGGAGCGGTTGAAGGGGCGTGGAATTCCGGTCATCTTTTCATCGTTCTACCAGGATCTGTCCAGGGTCTACACACGCTATGATTTGTTTGTGACCACCAGGCTGCATGCCAGCCTGTTTGCGAATGGCCATGGCACGCCGGGGATCATTATCAATGACACGGATCGCCACACTCATACCCTGGCTGGATTCCCGCACTCGATTTGGGTGAACACGAAGGAGTCGTTTGACCGTGAGTTCAAACGAATTTCGCGACTTGATCTTTCCAAAGTGGCCGAGGAAGCAAAGGCGTTCAAGGAGGAGCTGAGCAGCCAGTACCTGAAGACACTTGGGCCCATCGTAACGTCCAATAGCAGCGAGCCGTACCGTTTCGATTCTGAGTTGAAGGAACAAGCCCTGGTGCGAGCCGTGGTGCGGCCTGGAATGACGGTCTTTGATGTGGGGGCCAACGTGGGCAAGTACACGCGGCTCTTTAGTGAGTTGGTCGGGGAAATCGGGCAGGTTTTTGCCTTCGAACCTGATCCTTACACGCAAAGGCAACTTGAGGCTGCCATCGCAGAGGGAAGAATGGACAATGTCCGTTTGCGGTCGGAGGCGATTACGAACAAAGCAGGCGTTGCTCAATTAAACCAATTTCCTGAGGAATATTGCTCCTGGAACAGCCTGGGACATCCGCGCATGCCTGATCCGAAGGATCCGTCTCAGTTAGTTCCGCTGGTCGGCTCGGTGGAAGTTCCCACAGTTACCCTGAGCGGATTTTGCAAGGCGCAGAAACTGGAGCGGATCGATTACCTGAAACTGGATGTGGAAGGGGCCGAGATTCTGGCGTTGGAAGGAGCGCGAGAGCTATTGGCGAAAAAGGCGATTCGATTTTTGCAGTTCGAAATCTCCCGAAACATGCTGGAAGGCTTGAAGACCAACGCCCGGCGCATATTCGATTACCTGGGCGAATGGGGTTATACCTGCCACGCGATCACGGAGAGCGGAACCATCGGAGAAAAGGTGACGGACTCGACTGCGTTCTACGAGAACTACATTGCGATTCCGAGCGTGAGCACGGGAGACACGGCCATGTTCCAACATCTGGGCGAAGCTCCTGCAAAGAGCGATTTGTTGCACGGAAAGAGAAAAGTTCAAACCGATAGCTCAAATGGGGCGAGCCCTGCAAGGGAAGGTTCGGAAAGTGGGAGCAAAGAGCTTCCGATCCATTTCTTCACGATCGTGCTTAATGGCAGACCGTTCATCGAACATCACATTTATGCTCTGCAACAGCTCACGATCCCGTGGCACTGGCATATTGTCGAGGGCGTGGCGGAGTTGAACCATGACACGGCCTGGAGCAAAGCCGGAGGGGGCGCAATCACGGAGGAGTTGCACGAGGCGGGCTTAAGCAACGACGGGACGACAGAATACCTAAACGAACTCGCCCGCGTTTTTCCTGAGCAGGTGACAATCTACCGGAAGCCAGCGAGCTGCTTCTGGGATGGAAAACTGGAGATGGTGAATACTCCGTTGCGGAACATCCACGAAGAATGCCTCCTTTGGCAATTGGATGCGGACGAACTCTGGACGGCGGAACAGATTCAATTTGCACAACGCCTTTTCAAGGCGCGGCCGGACAAAACGGCGGCGTTCTATTATTGCCACTATTTTGTGGGAAAGGATCGAGTCATTACCACACGCGATACTTATGGCAATCACAGCAGTTATGAATGGCTGAGGACGTGGCGCTTCACGCCCGGCTGCCGCTGGACGGCGCATGAGCCGCCAAGATTATGCCAGGCAAGCGCGGATGGCGGATTCGTGGATGTGGCCACGATCAATCCGTTTCGACACAAGGAAACCGAGCCTCTTGATCTTGTTTTCCAGCACTACGCTTACGCCCTGGAAGCACAAGTTCGGTTCAAGGAAGTGTATTACGGCTACTCAAAAGGCGTTGAGGGATGGAAGAGATTGCAGGCGGAAACGAAATTTCCGGTTCGGCTCTCAGAGTATTTTCAATGGGTAAAGGACAAGGCAACGGTCAACACCGCGAGTTCGCAAGGCATCGTGCCGCTGCTGCCCGCAGAATTGTTTCAGCGGATTGCCGAACCGCGGACTCCCGGCAGGAGCAGCGGGCCAAAGCGAGTGTTGCTGGTGCGCTCGGATGCGATTGGGGACACGGTGCTGGCGGCTGGAATGCTGGCTTCATTGCGTCAAAAATATTTCGGGGCACAAATAGCCGTTCTGTGCCAGGAGCATGTAGCTGAGTTGTGGGCAGCCAGTCCCTGCGTGGATGCCGTCATCGGTTTTGATAAAGCCCGAGCCTTAAGCGATGGAGATTACAAGAAAGCGGTGCAGGCCGAATTGAAGAACTGGCGTCCGGAGCTGATTTTAAATTCGATCTATTCGAGCGAGGCACTCTTCGAGGAACTGGTTCAAGTTTGCGAAAGAGTCACCGCAATAGGATTGGAAGGGGACCTTGCCAACATTTCCGAAGAACAGAGAAAGAAAGCGAATGGCTTTTACACCAAGCTGATTGCTTCACCGGCGGAGAGGACCGAAATTGAGCACCACCAGGATTTCCTGAATGGCCTGGGTATAGAGGGGGCCAAGGTGACACCAACCGTTTGGACGACTCCAAATGACGACGCATTAGCCGAGATCTTTTTCCAGTCCAAAGGGTTGGATCCTGAGCGGACGATAGCGCTTTTTCCGGGGTCGCAACACAGTTTCAAGATGTATCGAGCGCTGGCCGAGGCGGTCAATGGGCTTTCCGATTTCAAAGCAATCATCTTCGGAGGCGCGGATGCTGAGCCGTTGGCCAAAGAACTTCTGGCCCAACTCCCGATGGAAGCAGTCAATCTGGTTGGAAAAACGACCCTGCGCGAAATGGCGAGTCTGATGCGCAAGTGCCGGCTCTATGCAGGTGCGGATTCCGCCGGAGCACACATTGCCTGCGCAGTGGGCTTGCCCAATGTTGTTATCCTGGGTGGGGGCCATTTCGGGCGATTCTTCCCGTATTCGGCTTTGACGAGCGTGGCCTGCCTGCCCCTGGATTGTTATGGATGCAACTGGCGCTGCGAGCATTCGAGTCATCACTGCGTGAGTGACATTGCTCCCAGGGTTGTGGACGAGGCCATCCGACAAACTCTGGCATCCAGCTCGGACAAACCGCGCATTTTCTTCCAGCAGGAGCGAATCGGAGTTGGCCCAGCATGGAAATCGCCGAAGTCCTGGATTACGACCGATGTTCAGTGGATTGCTTGTCCATCAAATTCGAGCGCAGACGTGAGATGTGAAACGGCCGCGAATTCCAGCCAAAGGACTTCGGAGAAGCCCGCTTCGCAGGAGAAAGCACTTAGCGATTCCAACTTGTCCGAGGTGGAGAAGAACTGGAATGAGTTCGGGAAACGCGATCCGCTTTGGGCCATTCTGACCGACGAAAAGCGGAAGAACAACCGGTGGGATATCGGAGAATTCTTCGCACTCGGCGAGCGCGAAATCAGCAGCGTGATTCAGTATCTGGAGGACAAAAAAATTCCCTACAACAAGGGGAGAGCGCTCGACTTTGGATGCGGAGTGGGACGCTTGACGCAGGCACTCTGCAAACGATTCACGGAGTGCCACGGCGTAGACATCGCGGCTTCCATGGTGGAACAGGCGCGCTCCTACAATCGATTTGGAGCCCGCTGCTATTATCATCTCAACAAATCCACCGATCTGAGTTTGTTCGAGGAGGGCACGTTCGATTTCGTATACTCCAACATCGTGCTGCAACACAACCGGCCCGAGAACAGCAGGAAATTTATACGCGAATTTTGCCGAGTTTTGGCACCGGGCGGAATCCTTGTTTTTCAAATCCCCAGCCATCCGATCGGGTTCGAGCAGATGGGGAACGACCGCATGGCAGCCGAGGCATTCCAGGCAGAGATCAAATTGCATAATCCGGTGGAGCAGGCCCTGGCGGGAACATCTCTGGAGCTAAAGATTTCGGTTCGCAATGCGAGCAAGCTCAAATGGCCGCTGCTCTGCGCCAGCACCAGCAACGCGATAAAACTGGGGAATCATTGGCTGGATGGCCTTGGGCGCTCAATTGTGCATGATGATGCGCGCGCCTCGCTTCCTGTGGCGCTGGAACCGGGCCAATCCGCAGAATTTGCGTTGAGCGTCTGCGTGCCCGGAAAGCCTGGCCGCTACATTCTTGAACTGGATATGGTGCAGGAACATGTCTGCTGGTTTGCCAACCATGGTTCTAAAACCGCCAGGCTGAACATCGAAGTGCTGCCAAACTCGAAACTCGAGAGTGGCTCAAACCGTGCCGCAACTTCAGGCACAGCGGAGGTGCTGGTGCCTCGGATGGAAATGCATGGCATTCCGAAAGAGCAGGTGATCGCTTTCCTAAACCAAACGGGCGTAACCGTGCTCGACGTGCGCGATGATTCAAATGCCGCGGGCTGGATTGGCTATCGTTATTGTGTAACCAAGGCTGCAAAGGAGGAGAAGCGCGAAGCGTCCGTGGAAAGCGCCGGTGAACCCAAGGCCGAGGTCGCAGCTCAAAAGAGCGGTAAAATACTGGTCTCCGCCATCGTTTCCACATTTAACTCCGAACGATTCATACGGGGGTGCCTGGAGAATTTGACCCGACAGACGCTGTTCAAGCGAGGCGAAATGGAAATCGTGGTGATCAACAGCGGTTCCACCGAAAACGAAGAAGCCATCGTTCTCGAATTCCAGAAGACACATCCGCGCATCGTTTATAGCCGAACTGAGCGTGAAACGTTGTATGCAGCCTGGAATCGCGGACTGCTCCTGGTGCGTGGAACGTACTTTGTGAATGCCAACACAGATGATGGCCATCGCGATGACGCTTTTGAAAAGATGGCCGCAGCTCTCGAGAAGAATCCGAGCGCGCCACTTGGCTATGCCCATTGTGCATGGACGAATGCGCCGCATGATACGTTTGGATCGAACTCGGAACATCGAACAATTGTTTATCCAGCGTACCATCCCGCACTGTCCCTCTTTTACTGCTTTACGGGTTGCATGCAGTTCTGGCGGGTGTCGGCGCTCAAGCAGTTAGGCGGGTTTGATGCGGAGCTGAAGGCAGTGGGCGATTTTGATATCCTGCATCGCTTTGTGAAGTCGGGAATGCAAGCTGTCCTTGTTCCAGAGGTGTTGAGCCTTTTCTATCAGAACGAGGCGGGGCTTACGCAGCAGAGCACGGACTCGCAGCTCGAAGAGGCAACGACGCGCGGCCGAGCCAGAGCGGAAGTAAACATCCGAAAGATTTTCAATGCTGATTCAGAGGAAGGGGAGGCACTGGGATGGGCTGCATTAGGGTTATGGGCTGCAGGTTGTCCGGTGCCCTGGCTTGCACAGCCCGTCATGGACGCTCCGTTCGCCCTGCAATGCTTCGAAAAGGCGTCCTGCCTCGCTCCCGGGCATACTGGAATCCTTCACAATTTAATCGTCGAATTGAGCAGGGCAGGCAGAAGTGAAGACGCTGATATTTTTCTTTCCAAATTAACGACGGCCCACGGGGCGGCTTTACGCGAAGCACTGGCTCGAAAGGAATTTGTGCACGCGAGCGTAAGTATCGCACCAGCAGTAGAGCCATTGGTGGAGGGACTCGCTCCCGCAGAATATCCCCTGGCGCGTCCGGCTACGCGGACTCTTTCGATTCCGCCGGCTGCGGCGACCAAACTGCCGGTGCGCTGGCTCGGACCCATTTTTAATCCGAGCGGATACGCCAGCGAGGCGATCAATTTTATTCTGCCGTTGGCTGGAAAAATCGACCTGGGGGTCTTTCATCATACGACCATCTACTCGGAGAATTTTGTAAAGGGCCTGGCGCAATTCGAGCGCGACACATTGTTTTTCCTCCGCGAGAAGTTTCGGCATATGAGCGGCGGGATTGCGATTTCGCACAATCCCGCGACCGGGATGTGTGATGTTCAGGATGCGGCCTATCGCATCGGGCGAACCATGTTCGAAACAGATCGGATAGCGCCGGATTGGGTGACGGCATGCAATCAGATGGATGAAATTTGGGTTCCCAGCGCCTTCAACGTGGAAACCTTCGCCCAGAGCGGCGTGGAGCGGGAAAAGCTTTTCGTCATTCCAGAAGCCGTCGATGAATCCGAATTTGATCCTGAGCGTCATCAGCCGCTCGCTTTGCCAGCACGAGCGAAATTTAATTTCCTGTCCATCTTCGAATGGTCAACGCGCAAGGGTTGGGATGTGCTGCTTTCCGCATACCTGCGCGAGTTTTCCGCAGCCGATGATGTTTGCCTTTATCTGAGGACTTACCTTTTCAGCCAGCCCGACGGGGACCCATCGGAGACCATTTGGGGCCTCATTCGGGAGCACGCCGCGAAATTGAACCTGGGGGACAAGCCCTGGCCGCGGATTCACCTGATTCCCGAGCAGGTGCCCCAAGCCGAATTGCCGCGGCTTTACAAAGCGATGGATTGCCTGGTGGCGCCGAGCCGCGGCGAAGGGTGGGGACGCCCGCACCATGAAGCCATGATGATGGGACTCCCGGTGATTGCCACAAACTGGAGCGGCAACACTGAATACATGAATTCCGAGAACTCGTTTCCGATCGATTACGAGTTGGTCGAAGCGAAGTATCTCGAGCCGGAACTGCTGCATTATCGCGGTCACCGTTGGGCGAATCCATCCGAATCAAGCCTCCGCTCGGCGATGCGACAAGTCGTTGAAAATCCTGAACTGGGCCGCAGCAAAGGAAAAAAGGCGCGCGAACATATGCTTGCGCATTTTAGTCGCGAGGCGGTGGCAAAGATGGTCGTGGAACGATTGCAGACGATCGAGCGCACGCTCGCAAAGCCGGTATGCGCCCCTGCGACTGTGCGTGAGCGACAAGTCAATCCCCGGGTTGATTCAAGCGCTTTGGAAGCGCTGCAAGTGACGTGGGAAGGCTCGTTCCTCGATTACGGGAGCCTGTCGCAGGTGAATCGGCAGATTACGGAACACCTTGCGAAACAGCCAAAAATTCAGCTGACATCATTGGGTAAAAACACCCTCCGGAATGGGCAGACGAACGTTCCGGAGTTGCAGCGCATGGCTCGGCGCATGAAGGCCCAGGCTCCACGGCAGACGGATGTGACGGTCAGGCACGGTTGGCCCCCGCGCTGGGATGCGCCCCCTTCTGGCCAATGGGTCGTCATTCAACCCTGGGAATTCGGTTACCTGCCGACGAACTGGGTGCAGCAACTTTCGAGAGTGGATGAGGCCTGGGTGCCTTCGGAGTATGTGCGCCGGGTTTACCTGAACTCAGGCGTCCATCCTGAGAAAGTGAAAGTGGTGCCGAATGGAGTCGACCCGTCGCTTTTCCATCCTGGCGCCGCCCCGATGCAGCTCAAGACGAAGAAACGCTTTAGGTTTCTGTTTGTGGGCGGGACGATTCATCGCAAAGGGCCCGATGTGCTACTGGATGCTTACCTTTCCATATTCACGGCGAAGGATGATGTCTGTCTGGTTATCAAGGATTTTGGAGGCGATGGTGTTTACGCCGGGCAGACCTTCCGGGAGCAGATTAAGGCGGCGCAGATGCGTCCAAACGCTCCGGAAATTCTTTACCTGACGGAGGAGCTTAATCCTTCCGAAATGGCAGGGCTTTACACGGCCTGTCATTGCCTGGTGCACCCTTACCGTGGCGAGGGCTTCGGATTGCCTGTGCTCGAGTCGATGGCTTGCGGGCTTCCCGTGGTCGTGACCGGTGGCGGGGCAACCGATGACTTCGCCACGGACGAATTTGCTTATCGTGTGGAAGCGGCGCGGCGCGTTATTGGACCCGTTGTGGCAGAAATGCCGCTCGCACACAATGGTTGGCTACTGGAACCATCACCGTCAGCCGTGGCTGGAGCCATGCGGGAAGTTTTTGAGAACCCGGAATCAGCCAAGGCAAAGGGCCTTCGCGGGAGCGAGCATGTTCGGCGTGAATGGACCTGGGAGAAGGCCGCACAAATCGCAGCCGAAAGACTGCATGCGCTCGCGCAGAAAAAGCGGACGATTGAGCGAGAGAAGGCGCATCGCCGCGCCAGAAAGACAACTTCGATTGCGCTGCCCCCGGTAGCCGCCCTTGGAAACCTGATGGCAGCACGAGGCCTTGTAAAAGAGCAATCCTATCTGTCGGGATGGAATGCTGCCCTGAAAGCAATCCAGGAGCGGCCGTTCCATCCAGAAGCATATTTACTGCTGGCTGAAATCGCGCGAGCTGTGAACGATATGGGACAAGCGCGCACTTGCCTTGAAATGGCGCGCCATTTGGCGCCGCGCTGGAAAGCCGCGCAGCATTTTCCGCGCGTGCTCACACCCAAGCCGGGTGGACCAAAAGTGCGGCTTCCGGAGGCGATCGCAGAAAGCGGCGGCAAACTTCCAAAACTAAGCGTCTGCCTGATCGTGAAAAACGAGGAAAAGTTTCTGGGCCGTTGTTTGGAATCGGTTCGTGAAATTGCAGACCAAATTGTAGTTGTGGATACGGGGTCCACCGATTGGAGTCGCGATATCGCCGCTCGTTACGGGGCGGAAGTTTATTCGTTCGAATGGTGCAATGACTTCAGCGCTGCCCGCAATGCTGCTCTCGAAAGAGCGACTGGAGATTGGATTCTCATGCTCGATGCCGACGAAGAATTACCAGTCCGCAGCCGTGAGAACCTACGCAAGGAGCTCGCGGCCCAAAATGTGGTGGCTTACCGGTTGCCGATTTTGGAAGCCGGACGCGAGGAGGAAGGGTGCAGCCATGTGCCAAGGCTTTTCCGAAATGCTCCGGGGTTATTTTTCGTTGGCCGAGTGCACGAGCAGATTTTTAGCAGCATTGAAGCGCGACGCATCGAGTGGGGAATGGAGAACTGTCTCGGGACAACGGCGCTCCTGCATCATGGGTACTCCGCTGAAGTGACCCGATCCCGCAACAAAATCGCGCGCAACCTGACGCTGCTGGAACTAGCGATCGAAGAAATGCCCAACGAACCGAACCTCGTAATGAACTATGGTTTGGAATTGGTGCGGTGCGGACGTCCCGCGGAAGGATTGGGCCATTACTGGGAAGCGTTCCATCTTCTCTCGGCCCTGCCCAGTGAGCAAATCGTGCCTGAACTAAGGGAAACGCTGCTCACGCAACTTACGAGCCAGCTTATGAATGCCAAGGATTATCGAGGCATTCTCGCGGTGCTGCAGAGCCCCCTTTCGAAAAAAGCCGGCTTAACCGCTTCGCTTCATTTCATCCTAGGATTGGCGCTTCTCGAGCTGAAGCAGTTTTCAGAAGCCGGCGAACAATTCCAATTTTGCCTAAAGAAACGTGATCGCGCTGTGCTCTCCCCTGTGCACAAGGACATTCGAAAAGGTGGACCCCGGCATTGCCTTGCACTTTGCCAGAAGATGTTGAATCAGCCGGAAGCCGCGGCCAAAAACTTCGCGGAAGCGTTGGAGGAAGATCCTAAATCTATCCCCGTGCGACTGGACTACGCGATGTTTCTTGAAGAGACAAATCAATCCGTGGAAGCGTTGAAAGTCCTGAACTCTTTGTTGGGCGAGCATCCGGAGCATTTGTCCGCCTGGCTCATTGGTGGAAAGATTGCCTTAAATCACCCCGAGTTGCACGCATTTGCCGAGGAGTGGACCGGGGAAGCCATGAAACATCACGCCGGGGACGCGATGGTTCAAGTGCAGCGCGCGGAGGCGTTGACTCTTAATCAACACACGGAGGGGGCATTGCCGCTTTGGCGCAAGACTCGATTCCAAAGTCCCCGTTATGTGGCGGCGCGTGTTCTTTGCGAGGTCGTCGCCGGAACTGAATTCGGGGTGGAATCCGCCCAGGAGCAGGCAGTCAGCGTCGAATTCCTGAACTGGTATCGCTACTTCCTGCAGCGGGACGCGACCGATATCGTGATGCGCATCCATCAATTGCTCCCACAGTTCCGCCGGATATTGCCGTCGGCCGCCGTCCTGCTCGGGCAGGCACTCGAGGAAGCAGCAAAAGACACGGCGGTGTAAGGGGCGGATCGCTTTGGATACCCATCTTGACGCGCCCCAGTGGTGCTGCGAACTTCCTGTGACTTGGCGAACGAGCTCTCAGACATTGCGGTTGGTCATCTGTTCGCCGCCGTAGAGAAATCTCCCGCCGTGCAAACCCTCGCCCGGCGAGTAGAGAAAGGGGAGTCTTTTGCCCTGAACGATATTGCGCGAGGCGCGCAGCCCTTTCTCGCGGTGCTCTTGCGGAGGATGTTTCCCGAGCGTGCCGTGGTGATCGTGGCGGAGGGGCTTAAATCGCAGGAAAGCTTCCAACAGGATTTGGAGACCTGGCTTGGCTTATCGGAGAAGAAAGTTGGCCTTCAAAACTCCAAGACCCGGACTCTGTTTTTCTACCCTTCCTGGGAAATCCTGCCACACGAGGCGAAGCTGCCCCATGTGGATGTGATCAGCGAACGGCTGGAGACGTTGATGGGCTTGAACGCGCCGGAGCGGAAAGTGGGGGAGGCCCCCATCGTGAACGCAAACGTCATGGCGCTCATCGAAAAGACCTTTCGCCCGGAGGAGGTGAGAGAGCGGATGCGGCGGGTTCAGAAGGGGGAGCAGATTGAGCCGCTGGATCTTGTGGAGTGGCTGGAAGAGCAGGGTTACGAGCCTGAGGCGCAGGTCAATCATAAAGGGGAAATTGCCTTGCGGGGAGGAATCCTGGATATCTTTCCCCCAGTAAGTCCATGGCCAATCCGGCTAGAGTTCTTTGGAAATGAGATAGAGTCGTTGCGCTATTTCGATCCGATCTCGCAAGTGTCCCTGGAGGAAATTTCTGCGGCATCCCTTTCCCCGGCTGGTGAACTTGGCATTTTGAAACAGAACTTCGCGGTGAATCCAGCTTCGCAAAGCCTGGCCACGCTTCTCGATTACCTGCCGAAAGGAACTCTATTTTTGCTCTGTGAACCGGAAAAGTTGCAGGAGCAGGCGAACAACTACGCCGGCCTTGTGCCAAAGAACGACCCCTTCTTCGTGAACTGGGACGACTTCCTCCGCATGCTGCACGAAAAGGGCTGCATCTCAATCAACGTTTCGGAAGGGGGCGAAGATGGTGTTTTAACGGGCGGCAAAGAGGAGCCTGTGGTGGAGCTTTCGAGTCTCGATGCGTTTCGGCCAATCCTGGATCGACTGCCGGAGCCGCAGGTGGCTGAGGTGCAGCGGAAAGAATTCTTTGCGCAACTCCATCGATGGTCTCGGCAGGATTACGGAGTGCATGTTTTTTGCAACAACGATGGGGAGCGCCAGCGATTTCTGGAAGTTTGGAAAGAGTATGGTTTTGAACTTCAGAAGGGCCAGGGGAATTCTTCGCGTGGCCTCTTCACGCATTCAGGAGCGCTGAGCCGTGGGTTTCTCGATGAAAAAGCCCGGCAGGTGGTGGTGACGGATGCGGAGATTTTCGGACGCTACAAGGTGCAACGTCCGCGGCGATTAAAATCGCCTCACGCCCAGACTTCGCGCTCGCTGCTGGACATTAACTTCACCGAATTGCAGGAAGGAGATTATGTGGTGCATCTCCAGCACGGTATCGGGAGATATCTTGGCCTTGGCGTTCTACCCCCGACGATTACCAAGGCGCAACAGGCCAGCGGGGAGAAGCCAACCGAGCTGGGGCAGGAATGTTTGATGATTGAATATGCCGCTAATGATCCGGCACAACAGGCACCTAAGCTTTATGTTCCGGTAACGGAGGCGCACCTGGTGAGCAAATATGTAGGGGCGGGAAAGGCGCGCCCTGTTCTTAACACATTAGGCGGTGGACGATGGGGAAAAGCCAAGGAGCAGGCGGAAAAAGCAGTGCGGGATTTGGCCGGCGAACTTCTTTCGATCCAGGCCGCGCGCGAATCCCAGAAGGGTCACTCCTTCCCGGCAGATAACGCGTGGCAGCGAGAATTCGAAGGCTCATTTTTCTACGAGGAAACGCCCGATCAGATGAAAGCGATCGTGCAGGCGAAGCAGGACATGGAAAAGCCAAAGCCAATGGATCGACTGATTTGCGGCGATGTAGGATATGGAAAGACCGAGGTGGCGATTCGCGCCGCGTTCAAGGCCGTGATGGGTGGAAAACAGGTCGCGGTGCTCGTCCCTACTACCGTGCTGGCTCAGCAACACTATAATACGTTCCGGGAGCGGATGGCCGACTACCCGGTGCGAGTCGAGTTGCTCTCGCGGTTCCGCACAGGGCGCGATCAGCGACGCATTATCCGGGAGAGCGCGGCGGGAGCGGTCGATATTGTCATCGGCACGCATCGATTAGTGCAAGGGGACATCGAGTTTAAAGATTTGGGTTTAGTGATCATCGATGAGGAGCAGCGCTTTGGGGTGATGCACAAGGAAAGGTTCAAATTGATGCGCAAGCTAGTGGATGTACTCACGCTGAGCGCCACACCGATACCGCGAACTTTGTACTTGGCCTTAACCGGCGCGCGGGACATGAGCACCATCGAGACTCCGCCACAGGATCGGCTCCCTGTGGAGACGATCGTGACGCAATACGACGAACGAGTGATTCGGGACGCTATCGCTCGCGAGATGAATCGGGGAGGGCAGGTTTTTTATCTGCATAATCGCGTGCTGGACATCCAGGCCGTAGCGCAGAAGCTGCGCGCACTCGTTCCGAAAGCGAGGATACTTGTGGGCCACGGGCAAATGGATGCGGATGATCTTGAGGAAGTCATGTCAAAGTTCGTGAACGGCGAGGCGGACGTACTGCTTTCCACCACTATCATCGAGAGCGGCCTGGATATTCCCAACGCGAACACGATCATCATCGATCGCGCGGATCGTTTTGGGTTGAGCGACCTTTACCAATTGCGCGGCCGGGTGGGTCGTTACAAGCACCAGGCTTACGCTTATCTTTTGTTGCCGCGCCATGCCGGGTTGCTGAGCGATGCGCGAAAACGCATCAGCGCCATCAAACAGTATTCCACGCTGGGGAGCGGTTTTAAGATTGCCATGCGGGATCTCGAAATTCGCGGGGCAGGCAATCTTCTGGGGGCACAGCAAAGCGGCCACATCACGGCGGTGGGGTTTGACCTTTATTGCCAGTTATTGAAACAAAGTGTCAGCCAGCTGAAAGGAGAAAAGGTTCGGCCCCGAGTGGACGTTCAACTTCGCCTGGATTTCATTTCCATGAATCCTGTGGATGAAAGTCCGCATCGAACACCCGAAAAAACCGCGCCCAAACCTAAAAAAGAGACTACGATCCACGTTTCCGTGCCGCGTGAAACGGCCTTTTACTCTGGCGACGAGAGTGTGGAACCGGAAGAGGCACCCGCTGAAGTGCCGAAAGGGCATGCCTTCATTCCAATGGATTACGTTTCCGAGGCGCACCAGCGGGTGGATATCTACCGCAAACTGGCCGAGTTGAACGATCCTGGGGCAATTGAAAAGTTGAGAGGAGAATTGCGAGATCGGTTTGGTCGCCTGCCTCCTCCGATGGAATTACTTCTGCAGGTCTCCGGGTTAAAAATCGCGGCTGCGGGGAAGGGGATAAGCATGATTGAAACACGGGGCGACAAGCTGATGCTCACCCGCAACAACGACTTGTTTACACTCGGGGGTAAGTTTCCGAGGCTGACGAAGCCAGAGACAACTGCCCGTTTGAAGGAGATAAAGCGGGTAATCCTGGCCTGTCCTGAGATGAAATATTGAGGCTTGGACTGCGGCTATTACCAGTAGTCGGCCTTATTTCCTGCTCTTCTCTAGAACTTCACTTAACGATTCGCGGAATTTGCCGATTTTCATATCAGGATTAATGCGCGAGCTCCGAAAACCGGAGCAACAAATAGCAGCGGAAGGTTGCCCTTCCGAACCAATATGCATATGACACTCAAAACCAAATCAGCGGCTGGCTTTACGCTTGTCGAAATCATGATCGTGGTCGCAATCATCGGATTGCTGGCGGCGATTGCCATTCCCAACTTCGTCAAGGCCCGCGCCTTGAGTCAGAAGAATGCCTGCATCGCCAACCTCAAGCAGGTTGACGGCGCTAAAGCGACCTGGGCGTTGGAAATGAAAAAAACCACGACTGACACTCCAGGCGATACCGACTTGTTCGGTGCGACGCTCTACATCAAGGACAAACCTTCCTGCCCGGGCGGCGGCACTTATTCCCTGCTGACCGTTGCTGACAAAACTACGTGCACGCAGACGGCCGACGGCCACTCTCTGTAAGGCGGATTTTTTTCCAGGCACAAACCAGGAGCGTTGCTCCTGGTTTTTCGCTTTCAGGGAGTGTTAGACAAGCAACGCTTTGACCACCTGACCGTGCACGTCCGTCAGACGGAAGCGGCGGCCTTGAAAATCGTAGGTGAGCCGCTCGTGATCCAATCCGAGGCAATGGAGAATGGTGGCCTGGACATCGTGGACGTGAGTTGAGTTCTCAACTGCATGAAAACCCAGATCGTCGGTAGCGCCGTAGGTTTGGCCGCCTTTAACACCGCCGCCGGCCATCCAAATCGTGTAGGCCTGGGGATGATGGTCACGGCCCATGGCTCGACCGAGGCTTGGGTTTGTCTCCACCATCGGAGTGCGCCCAAATTCACCGCCCCAAATTACCAGCGTTGAATCCAGCAGACCGCGTTGCTTCAAATCCTTCACCAAAGCAGCGCTAGCCTGGTCGGTAATTTTGCAATTGCTGGTGTGATTTCCCACGAGATCACTGTGGGCATCCCATCCTTCGTGGTAGATGTTGATGAAACGGACGCCGCGCTCAACCATTCGTCTCGCAAGCAAGCAGGCGCGAGCAAAGGAGGGTTTATCCGGATCGCATCCGTACATATCCAACGTCGCCTTACTTTCGCTTTTTAGATTGGTGAGTTCAGGCGCGCTCGTTTGCAGACGGAATGCCATTTCATAAGCATTAATCCGGGTGCTAATCTCCGGGTCGCCTGCCTGGCCGAGTTCCTCTTCGTTCAAGGAACGGATGACATCCAGAGTATCCCTTTGCAATTTGGCATCCACACCCTTGGGGCTGGCCACGTTCAGGATTGGATCGCCCTGGTTGCGCAGCCGCACGCCTGTGTAAACGGTAGGAAGGAAGCCGCTGGACCAGTTAGCCACGCCGCCACTGATGCCGGACCCAGTGCTCATGACAACAAAGGCGGGCAGATCTTTGGCCTCGGAGCCGAGACCATAAGTGACCCACGAACCAATGCAAGGGCGCCCCGGCTGCGAAAAGCCGGTATTGAAAAAGATTTGTGCGGGTGCGTGGTTGAATTGGTCCGTGGTGACCGATTTGATCAGGCAAATCTCGTCCGCGATGCCACCAATGTGTGGCAGCATGTCGCTGAGTTCGGCGCCGCACTGGCCGTATTTCTTAAATTTAAAGCGCGGAGCCATGACAGCAGCGTCAGGCCGGATGAAAGCATAGCGCTGTCCGCCAATCACCGAGGGGGGGAGCGGCTTGCCATCGAGCCTGGCCAATTCGGGTTTATGGTCGAACAGATCGAGCTGCGACGGGGCGCCTGCCATGAAGAGATGGATGACTGCCTTCGCTTTGCCCGGATAATGCGGAGGTCGCGGAGCAAAGGGGTTCGCGACAGCTTTGGTGGCGGCAAGGCCCTTGTGCGATAAGGCGTCCGTGAGCAGTGCTGCGAGACCAATTTTTCCCAGCCCTACGCCGCACTCACGCAGGAACCATCGCCGCGTCAAGGGCGGCCCCGATTTTGAAAATAAATGGGACTGGCAGTTCATAAGCTTCAGTTCTTGGTAATCATCTCGTCCAAATTCAGGACCGCCCGCGCTACAATCGTCCAGGTGGCGGCTTCGAGCGGATCTCCTTTTGCGCCGGGGTCGAGCTCATCCGTTTTCAATTCGCCTGCACGCAGGCGAGCCCGCTGAGCCTGGGCGAAAGCAACGAGCTTGTCCGTCTCGGTTTTACGAGGCGGCCGCGTCAGGGCGCGGCGGAAAAGGAATGTGGCCTTTGCTTCATCCGAGCCGGCCTGGGCTGCCGCGAGACCGCCAAACGCCCGCGCTATTTCAACAAAGGCGACGTCGTTCAGAAGCGTGAGGGACTGCAACGGCGTATTGGAAGGCTCCCTTTTTGCGAGGCAGGTCTCCCCGGAAGGGGCATCGAAAATGTTGAACATCGCAAACGGAGCGCTTCGCTTTTGAAAGGTATAGAGAGAGCGACGATAGCGATCTTCCCCGCTGCTGGTGTCCCAGGATGGGGAACCGTAGGCGACTTCGGTGACGCCGGAAGGCTGTGGAGGATGCACCGGCGGACCGAACATTTTTTTGGAAAGCAGTCCGCTGGCACGGAGGGCGGCGTCACGGACCAGTTCCGCCTCGAGTCGCGCGCGAGGGCCACGGGCGAAAAGGCGATTCTGCGGATCACGCTCGAGCACTGCGGGAGCAACCTTCGAATCCTGGCGATAAGTAGAGCTGGTGACGATCAATCGGTGCAGTTTTTTGAGGGACCAACCGTCCTTCATGAAATTCACGGCCATCCAATCCAGCAATTCCTGATGGGATGGGAGTTCGCCCTGGAATCCAAAATCGTTGAGCGTGCGAACAATGCCGTTTCCGAAGAAGGCGGCCCATTGCCGGTTCACGGCCACTCGCGCGGTGAGGGGATTCCTGGAAGAGACCAGCCATTTGGCAAACTCAAGACGAGTTTTCGGCGCACTTGATGGAAGTTGGGGAAGAAAAGCCGGGACTCCCGGTTCAACACGATCCTTGGGTTGCAGGAATTCGCCACGGTTATGGAGGAAAGTGGGCCGCGGATTGTCGGACGGACGTTCCCTCATGACGAGAGTGGCCGTAGTTGTAACGGGCTTGCGGAGTTCCCGGATCTTTTTGGCGGACTGTTCGAGTTCAGGCGCAGTAAGAAGGAATTGCTCAAACAGTTCGTGGCGTTGCTCACTGGTCCTGGCGGAATCGCTGGTGAGCAGCAACTTTTCGAGGTGCTCCGGAATCTCATGGGCTTCGGCGCCGCCCGTGGCGGTGGTGACCGAAATCCTGAAGCGACCGAGCGAACACGCGTAGTGCCGGCCAAACATCATCTTGAGATCCAGGCGGTGGCCGGTGAGTGGCTCGGAGGGGACAAAAACTGCATTGTGCGCTTCGCCCATGCGGCCTGCGCAAGTCCAGCCGGTTTGAGGATCTCCATCGGTGGCAGCTTTCGCACTCGCTCCAGCGCCAAAATTATTTTTGGCATAGCTCTCGGAGGTCCTGGAAAACTTGATTGGCTTTCCATCGTTGCTGGCTATGAATTCACCCAGGAAGAAGTCTCCTTTGGGGCCTTCGTAAAAGGTCATGCCCGGTCCATGCGCGGGCAACCGCTCGTCCGGAAGAGCCTCAAGCCGAATAGCCGTCACGCCTGTCGGCAAATTAGTAAAGGATAGTTCGTAGAGATCATTCTTTGTCGTGTCCCCACTGACGAATACGGAATCATCCGGTTGCGTGGTGAGCAGCGGCAGATTTGATTTGGCGGATGCGGGACGCAAAGCAGTCCAGCGGACTGTGCGGGCGCTTTCCTTTTTCAACCATTGCGCAAAGGCGCGGTCGACGGCTTCCTCACGGCGG
>JADMIO011545399.1_pt1 | contig 27428 bp, 22 predicted proteins | sample 8958161 | NCBI WGS metagenome assembly JADMIO01 (sample SAMN16585339, study PRJNA669376) | soil metagenome | isolation source: Crop rotation soil | place: USA: Cullars Rotation, Alabama | collected 2011
CCACGGCGGTTCCTCGAAATTCTTTCGGGGCCGAGCCGTCCGGCGTTCCACTCGGGGAGCGGAAGGTTGGAATTGGCGGGAGCAATCGCAAGCCCCAGCAATCCGCTGACGCCTCGCGTGATTATGAATCGCCTGTGGCTGCATCATTTTGGCGAGGGCATCGTGACGACGCCGGATGATTTTGGAAACCAGTCCGCGCCGCCGAGCCATCCGGAACTTCTGGATTATCTCGCCATGAAATTCATGGATGACGGTTGGTCGCTCAAAAAGATGCACCGCTTCATCATGCTTTCAAGCACGTATCGGCAAAGCAGCGCAGACAATCCGCGCTACACGCAAATGGATCCGAACAACCGGTTGTTGTGGCACGCGAATATCCGCCGGTTGGAATTCGAGGCAGTGCGCGACTCGATGCTCGCGCTCGGTGGCAAGCTGGATTTGACCATGGGCGGCAGGCCGGTGAATCTTGGCGCATCGCCTTATTCCACGCGCCGGACAATTTACGGCTATGTGGATCGGCGCAATCTTCCCGAGGTTTACAATCAATTTGATTTTGCGAATCCCGACATCTCGACGGGCAAGCGATATGAGACAATCGTGCCGCAGCAGGCGTTGTTCATGATGAACAGTCCGCTCGTCGTGGAACAGGCCCGCAACATCGTGAACAGTTCCGCATTTAAGAATGTCAGCGGCAACGAAGCGCGAATAAAATTGTTGTACGACATCATTTATCAGCGTGAGCCGACGGACACGGAGATCAAACTCGGGTTGAGTTTCCTGGAGGATGCGGGGCCCCTGGAACGGCCGGTTGCAACAACTGTTGCTGCAGGCCAGCGACGAGGCCCGGGCCAGCGTCGTCCGCAACAACAGCAGCAGCAGCAAAATAAACGCGGCGGAGCTGCAATGACGCTGGCAACGATTCCTCCGGGAGCGTTATTGCCCGTGGGCAACTGGGCGAAATACACCCATGCATTGTTACAGGCCAACGAGGCGATGTTTATTAACTGAGTCTTAAAAAGCTGTAGCGGCGTTCGACGGAACGCCGCTAACTTCAGTGAGGAGGGAAAATCAGGACGAAGATTTATTTCTTCTTGTGGCCGGCGGCCTTCTTCTTGAGCAACTCAAGACGCTTTTCGAGGATCTCTTTTCGCAATTGCTTGCCGGCTTTCGGATGACCACCTTTTTCCAACCGGGCGCTCTTGCGGGCTTCACGCTTTTCCACCAGTTCCTTGAGGAGGGCCTTTTTGCCGCTAGCTTCGCCCTTCTTTTTGCCTGCCGCCTGGGCGTTGAACGAGGTGATGCAGGCGACACACAAAAGGGCGGCAAAGAGTTTCTTCATGCAGGACTAGACGGAACAGAACCGCCCGTGGTTACATCAGGCGCCACGGCGGCCGCCATTCCGCAACGCAACAATCCCAATCAACAAACCCAATCCAAACGCGATACCCACCGCCGAGTAGGGATACTGATGAATGGCATCGTCGGCAATTGCCGCGCCGGACTGTGCCTGCTCTTTCAATTCACGGCACGTGGCTTTGGCGCGATCCACAGCCGAGAGGAGTTTGTGTTTCGATTTCCTGGCCAGCATGCCGCCACTGATGCGAAACAATTCTTCCGTGTCGTACCGCAACGCGCGCAAATCCTGCATCAGTTTTTCAGGAGTGCCTTCTTCCGGACTCAGGTTTTTAAAATAGGTTTCCATAATGACAAATGCATCACCGTAACCATCGCCGATGACGAAAGTCGATTGTCGCATCAAACGCGAGTTTGTCTGCCAACGATAAAAAGTAATCGAATTGTGAAGAAGCGAGTGGTAGGAAAACTACCCATCTGCTCAAATTGCATCGCAAACGAATATGAAAGTTGAAGGATTAAAAGGTTGTTACGAAAAAACCGGCGGGTTGTTTTATTTCGCCCGCATGTGCTCGAAGATTCGCCTGCACGCCCAAGGCCAATTGCCGAGTGATTATTTTGAATTGATTGGGAGCGGTTTCGATGGACGCACGTGCCGTTATCTGTCGGTCACTTACGACGCCGTCAAGGCGCAAGTCCTCTCGGGCAAATCAGATGCCGAAGTGCTGGAGTGGTGTTTTGCCAATGGCCGCCGCCTGACCGACGAGGAGATTCTCATCTACAATAGTTTCATGAGCAAACGCGGCTGGCACGACGACCAAACCGACGGTTACATTCCGCAACGCATCAAGGAATACGGCCTGCCGAATGATGGCAAAGTCATCACCGGTTTTGATTTGATCGAAATCGATGAGGGACGATGGTATCCCGAAATGTGGCGTGATGCGTGGAAAAAGTAAAGCTATGCAAAAATCGGGGTAATCAATTTGCCGGCGACGTCTGTCAGCCGGAAATCGCGTCCCTGAAAGCGATACGTCAGCCGCTCGTGATCGATGCCCATTAAATGCAGCATCGTCGCGTGGAGGTCGTGAACATGGACAGGATTATCGATCGCGTTGTAGCCGAGTTCATCGGTGCCACCATAGGAAAAGCCGCCTTTGATTCCCGCGCCCGCCATCCAGAGCGAATAGCCTTTGATATGGTGATCGCGGCCATCGCCTTGAGCCATCGGTGTGCGGCCAAATTCGCCACCCCAAATCACCAGCGTGTCGTCCAGCATGCCGCGATTCTTTAAATCAATAAGCAACGCCGCCGACGCTTTGTCCACCAGGCCAGCGGTCGTGGTCACGCCATTCTTGATGCCGCCGTGATGGTCCCATCCACGATGATACAGTTGAATAAACCGCACTCCGCGCTCTGCAAGACGCCGCGCGAGCAGACAGTTCGCCGCGAACGTTCCGTCGGCGCCTTTCGTGCCGTACATGTCGAGGATGTGCTGCGGCTCGTCGGAAATATCCATCAACCCCGGCACGCTTGCCTGCATGCGAAAGGCCATTTCGTATTGGCTGATGCGCGTGGAGATTTCCGGGTCGTGTGCCGACTGATCGAAAATATTGTTGAGCGAATTGACGGTATCAATCACCGCATTCTGGCTGTCTTCAGTCACGCCTTTTGGCCGGTTTACATACAACACCGGGTCGCCCTTGGAATGAAACATCACGCCTTGAAATTTGCTCGGCAAGAATCCGCTGTGCCATTGCCGCGCAGCAATCGGCTGATCCTGCCCACCCCCGACCGATACCAGCACGACAAATCCCGGCAGGTTTTCGCATTCGCTTCCCAATCCATACAACACCCACGAGCCCATGCTGGGCCGTCCGGAAATCGCCGTGCCTGTGTTCAGGAACGCATGTGCCGGATCGTGATTGATTTGCTCGGTGTGCATCGAACGAATGATGCAAATCTCATCCGCAATCTTCGAGATATGCGGCAGGATTGTGCTAATGTGCTGGCCTGATTTTCCAACGCGCGCAAAAGGAAATTGCGGCGCGAAACATTTCAATTGCTGTCCCTGCAACTGCGCAATCTGTTGCCCTTTCGTAAACGACTCGGGCATTGGCTGTCCGTGCAACTCCGCCAGCTTGGGCTTATAATCAAAAGTTTCGAGATGCGACGGTCCGCCCGCCATTGTGAGGAAAATGACACGTTTGGCTTTCGGCGCAAAATGCAACGGGTTCACCACGCCCCGCCACTTTGGTTCCTTCACGGAGCCGAATGCTTTCAGGGGGTTAATCATCGATGCCAGTGCCGCTGCGCCCAGGCCGCTGGCGGCGCGCCCGAGAAATGTTCTCCGGTTCTGCCGCAGTTGCATCGATTCCAAAATGTTCATGCGAAGTCGTCAGTACCGCGTAACGGTTTCGTGCAGATTCAGGACCACGCGGGAGATGGAAGTCCATGCCGCCAGTTCTATGATATTCAAATCTTTGGGCGCCTGATACTCGCCCGCGCTGGTTAGTTGTTCTGCGTTGTTTGCGTTTTTGGTGTAACGCTCAATCTGCCTGGTATAGAGATCAGACAACAATTTGTACTCGTCCTTGTTGGGTGTTCGAGCGAGGGCGCGTTTGTAAATCCAATTAATCCGTTCCTGCGGATTCTTGCCTCCGTCGCGAAGAACATGTTCCGCCAGCACCCGCGCGCACTCCACGAAAGTGGGATCGTTCAGCAGCGCCAGCGCCTGCAAAGGAGTGTTCGAGTTCACGCGTTCGACCGTGCATTCCTCGCGGCTCGGCGCATCGAACGCCAGCATGCTCGGTTGCAAAAACGTCCGGCACCAAAACGAATAAAGCCCACGCCGGTATTGCGCCGCACCGTGGTCGTTCGTGTAGGTGCGTTTCGGAAAATTCAACTGGTCCCAATATCCCACGGGCTGATACGGCTTAACGCTCGGGCCGCCAATCTGGTCTGCCAGCAAACCGCTTACGGCGAGCGCATTATCGCGGACCATTTCCGCATCCAATCGAAACGACGATTGCCGTGCCAGCAGGCGATTGAATGGATCGCGTTCGCGCAACTTGTCGCTCGTGAGTGATGATTGACGATAGGTTGCCGATATCACCATCAACTTCACCATGTGTTTCACGTCCCAGCCGCTTTCGCGAAATTCCACAGCCAGCCAATCCAAAAGCTCGGGATGCGTGGGCCACTCGCCGCGCGACCCAAAATCGTCCAACGTTTTGCTCAAGCCCGTTCCGTAAAACATTTTCCATAATCGGTTCACGAACACGCGGGCGGTCAGCGGGTTCTCCGGCGATACCACCCAATTCGCCAGATCGAGCCGCGTCTTGCGCTTCGATTCTGATTCGCCTCTCGGTTCAGTCAAAAACGCTGGAGCCGCAGGCAGCACAATCTCTCCCGCATCGCTCATCCAGTTTCCGCGCGGCAGGACCCGCATCACTCGCGGCTCAACGGCAACGGTTGCGAGCGTGGTTGGAATCGAACCCGTCAATTCCGTGCGTTGATTGCGCACTCCCATCAAACTCCCGCGCGCTGGTTCGAGCAGGGGAGCGATCGTGCGATAATACTTTGCGAGTTCCGCTTTCTGTGCCGCTGAACGTTCGCCCGGCGATACTTTCAGAATAGTGATCACCGCAGTCGGCAGCGCCGAGCCCGCCTTGAAATAAAATCCCGCGCCGCCGGCATTGTTTACGATCTTGAGCAGCAAACGGTTTTCGCCCTTGTGAAGTTGCACCGTCGCCTTTTCCTGGTCTGGCGCAACTCCGCGGTCAATTTTATTGGATAAAACTTCCTTCCCGTTCAACCACGCCTTGATGGCATCGTCACTTCCGAGCGAAAGTCCAAGATTCTGATCCGCGTCCGCCGTGATTAGTCGATAAAGATAAGTCGCGGCCTGTGGATTACCTGCCAGATCATGCACAGTGCCGTCGGCCCATTCCGCATGCTTTACCCATTTGAGCTTCTCTTTGGCAAACTCCTTCGCAAGATCAACTTCCTTCTCTGGAGCAAAAGCCTTTTTGAATACTGCGTCGAAAGTTCCGCCAGTGAAAGGCCCGGCAGCATACCAGTCTCCCAGTTTCGGGTGCGGTTGCTTATCAAGCTCCTGCTCCCAATTTACCTGCGCTGCCTCAAGCTCGGGAGTTGCGGTATCCAATACCGTTTGCCAGCGCGCGGCTTCATCGTCCAATGCCTTTAATCGCGCGGTCTGTTCGCCGGACGGCACGGGCATTCCTTCGGGTTTGCCCACGCCCTGTTCTTTGATGTCCGCAAAGAAAGCCTCGAAGCTGTAAAAATCTTTCGTCGTGTATGGATCGAATTTATGGTCGTGACACTCCGCGCAACCGAGCGTTCCGGCCATCCAGGTCGTCGCCACTGTTCGCACTCGATCCGCCGCATATTTGGCCAGATATTCCTTGGGCTGGGAACCGCCTTCCTCGGTGGTGCGATTCAGCCGATTGCAAGTCGATGCCACTTTCTGTGATAGTGTGGCATTCGGCATCAAGTCGCCCGCAATTTGTTCGCGAGTAAATTGATCGAATGGCATGTTCGTGTTGAATGCATTGATGACGTAGTCACGAAACGGATACACACTGCGGTAATTGTCCGCGTGAAAACCGTCGGTGTCTGCATATCTCACCTGGTCCAGCCAGGTTATCGCCATCCGCTCGCCAAAATGCGATGATGCCAGCAGCCGATCCACCAATTGCTCATAACTCCTCGCATTCCGGTCGCGAACGAAGGAGTCCACATCCTCGGGCGTTGGCGGCAACCCGGTAAGGTCAAAGCTGAGCCGCCGAATCAATGTCCGGCGATCCGCTTCGACGGAAGGCGATAATCCTTCTTTTTCCAATCGCGCCAGCACAAAACTATCGATCGAATTCTTCAACCACGCGTTCTGTTTTACTGCTGGTGGCGCGGACCGCACTGGCGGGATATAGGCCCAATGACCTTCCCACTTCGCGCCTTGTTCGATCCATCGCCTGATTAACGCAATCTGGTGTGGTGAAAGAGTTTTCCCGGATTTGGACTGTGGCATCGCCTCATCCGGATCATGCGAATTAATTCGCCGATAGATTTCGCTCTCCTGCGGCTTGCCCGGCGTGATCGGTCGTATTCCTTTTATTTCCGAGAATAAGCCTTCCTGAACATCCAATCGCAAATTGGCTTTGCGCTGATTTTTGTCCGGGCCGTGGCACGCGAAGCAGTTATCCGACAGGATTGGCCGAATATCGCGATTGAACTGAATTGTCTTCGGCAAATCTTCCGCGCTTGCCTTCAAATTCACAATCAGAAGGAGGCAGGTCAGGGCCGATGGCACTGCAAATCTCACGAGTTATGATTCAAGCAGATTCTTCGTCTGTTAAGCACTGGATGGAATGCATCAGGGTGCGTTAAAAATAAATTTAGTTCGCGGAGGCGTCAAGCCTTACGCCCGTCTTTCAATCGACGGAATACGCTTCGAGTTTTGACTTTCTCTGTGAATTCTGCCGTAATCCCATTCACGATGAGCAGAAGTAACGCAAAGCGCCTCTCGCTTCCACAGAGGCTCTTGATATCTGCTTTTGCCGTTGTTTTGCCGTGTTCTCCTGCCTTTGCCCTGCCTCCGATTCAAACTGTTTTCATCATCCTGATGGAGAATAAAGACTGGGACGCCATTCAAGGCAGTCCGTCGGCGCCATATATGAACAACGTTTTGCTCCCAATGGCATCCTATTGCAAACAATATTACAGTTCGGACGTGCCGCATCCAAGCGAGCCCAATTATCTTTGGCTCGAGGCCGGAACCAACTTTGGCATTTTCGAAAACGGCGATCCATTCGCTCACCATCAGAACACAACCAACCATCTCGTAACACTGCTCAACAACGCCGGCATCTCATGGAAGTCCTATCAGGAGGACATTTCGGGACTCGAAGTTCCCCTCTTCAATACCAATCTCTACGTGGCGCGCCACAACCCATTCGTGTTCTTTGACGACGTGACCGGCACAAACAATCCGGCATATCCTTACGGCATCGCTCACAATCGTCCTTACACGGAACTGGCCGCCGACCTCACCAATAATACCGTGGCTCGTTACAATTTCATCACGCCGAACCTGTGCAATGACATGCACGACTCCTGCTATCCATTTTACAACCAGGTACGCCAGGGTGACACCTGGCTTGCGTTTGAGATTCCCAAAATTATGAATTCGGCCGCGTACACCAATGGCGGCGCCATATTCATCACGTGGGACGAAAGTGATTTGGACGATAATCAGCCGATAGGCATGGTTGTCCTTTCGCCGCTTGCGAAGGGCAACGGCTATTTCAACACGAATCGATATTCGCACAGTTCAATGCTGCGAACCGCGCAGGAGATTTTTCACGTTGAACCGTTTCTTGGCGCCGCCGCGACCGCGCAGAGCCTTGCGGATTTATTTTACGGCTATGGTCTCCGCCACGTCAGACGGTCTGGCAACAGTTTCCAGTTTGATGTTGTCGGCACGACGCCGGGAAAAACGAACATCATCGAGTCGTCCACGAACTTGATCCATTGGGTTGCGATTAACACCAATGTCGCAACCAGTGTGGGTTTTTCTTTTACGGATACGACAGCGCAGAATTCGCCAGCGCGATTTTATCGCACGCGTCAGTCGCCATAACTGGTTTCTCAAGCTCGACATTTACCTCCTCACCGTTATGCTTCGGCAACTATGACTAAGGGAATTGTTATTGCCGCATCATGCGCGGTTGTCGCCATTGCAGGCGTCGTATTTGCTCAACAACAGGACTTCAGCAAAGTCGAGATCAAGGCCACCAAGATCACGGACAAGGTTTACATGCTTGAAGGGTCGGGCGGGAACATCGGCGTTTCAGTGGGAGACGACGGAATTGTTATCGTGGACGATCAATTCGCCCCGCTTGCGCCAAAGATCAAAGACGCCCTTAAGAAAATCAGCGAGAAGCCGATCAAGTTTGTCATCAACACCCATTTTCACGGCGATCATACCGGGGGCAATTCGGAATTCGGCGGCCAATCGTATATTATGGCGCACGAGAATGTGCATACTCGATTGAAAGGTGGCGCCAACGGAAAGCAGCCGTCTGAAGCTCTGCCGGTAATTACATTTAAAGAATCATCTACATTGCATCTCAACGGCGAGGAGATCCGCGCGATCCATTTTCCCAACGGTCACACGGACGGCGACAGCGTTATCTTTTTCACGCAGGCCAACGTGGTCCACACCGGCGACGATTTTGTGACCTACGGTTTTCCATTTGTGGACGCTGCCAGCGGCGGCACCGTGGGCGGAATGATTGCGGGGCTCGAAAAAGTTTTGAGCATGACCAAACCGGACACGAAATTCATTCCCGGTCATGGCCCGCTTTGCACACCGGCGGATGTTCGTAAATTCATCGACATGATGAAAGACACGCGCGAAATGGTCTCCAAAGCCGCCAAAGAAGGCAAAACAGCCGACCAAATGAAGAAGGATAATCTCCTCGCCAAATATGCTGACCTCGGCAAGGGCTTCATCAAAGCCGACGGCTGGATCGACCTGCTTTACAAGGAAGTGACGAAGAAGTAATCGGGGGCACGGGAATATTCGCCGACCCGGAATGTTTCAATTGAACCAGGGGACCGCGTGTTTCCCGCGATCCCCAGTAGATCCGTCTCCAATTACTTTCGATTCAGAATCTGCTCGCGCTGGCGGTGATATTCAGCGTCACTGACCACTCCGCTATCCCGCGCCTTCTGCAAATCGATCAACTCCTGACCGACCGTTGGCTTGTTGGTGACTGGTCCATTTCCCAGGGCGGCAACGCAGCCGCTAAGAAATAATGCCGCAGGCAATGTGAACACTGTAACGATAATCAATTTTTTCATAATCCCGAATCCATTGTTGTTTTCGTCACGCTGAAACGGATGAGCATCGTCGTCAAGCTCGAATAAACTCGCGCTTTACGGCTCGACTTTTCCCGATTATCGACGACACTTCCGTTGGGCTGTGGCGGACAACCAGCCCGTTTTTTTACAAAACCGCATGACTGCTCATTCGCCGTTCACTGCATACGACGCGCGCTTGCTGGAATTTATTCAGCATGGCCCGGGCCATTCAGCATGCCAATTTGAGGTGCTCGCCCTCGAACTTTTCGCTCTCCAATTTGCCCATAACCCGCCCTATCGGCGTATATGCGAAGCTCGTAACCAGACGCCTCAAAACATTTTCGACTGGCCAGAAATTCCCACGGTGCCCACTTCGGCTTTCAAAGAATTGGAACTCACGAGCCTGCCGCGTTCAGAACGCATTCGAGTATTTTATTCCAGCGGCACCACGGAGCACCGCCCGAGCCGTCATTATCACAATCGAGAATCGATGGCTTTGTACGAGAGTTCACTGAGTCCATGGTTCCTGAAACATATGCTCCCGGCGGCAGACCGAGGCGCTGATTTTCAGTTTGTTGCTCTCACACCTCCCGCATCACAAGCGCCCAATTCTTCACTCGTCCACATGTTTGAAGTGATCTGTCAGAAATTCGGCCGAGATCGTTTCATCTTTGCTGGAATTGTTAATTCGGAAAACGGCTGGAATCTCAAGATCGAAGACATTTTGAAATCGTTCGATCAGGCAATTGCCTCGAACAGGCCCGTGGTTGTCCTTGGAACGGCCTTCAGTTTTGTTCATCTCCTTGATGCGCTCGAAGAATCAGGCGTTCAGCCGCAACTGCCAACCGGTTCACGTGTGCTTGAGACAGGCGGTTACAAGGGAAAGTCGCGCACTCTGCCTAAAACCGAACTTCATGAAAAAATGGAACGCATGTTAGGCATTCCAAACTCATGCATTGTGAGCGAATACGGCATGAGTGAATTGAGTTCGCAGGCGTACGACCGCGTCGCTTCCGTGAGTTCCGCAGATCGCATCTTTCATTTTCCGCCGTGGGCTCGTGCCCAGGTAATCTCACCGGAAACCGGCAGGGAAGTTGGCGAAGGTGAAACCGGATTGCTGCGCATCTTCGATTTGGCAAATGCGCGTTCGGTCATGGCAATTCAGACGGAAGACCTGGCCATTCGCCGCCACGATGGATTTGAATTAATTGGCCGGGCGGCACTCGCCGAACCGCGCGGCTGCTCGCTCATGCCTGCCGAAGCGTTGCCCACCTGATCTGAATCGCCATGGAACTGCCAAATTATTTCCTCGTTGATTTGCCCGCGGAAGCCACGTTGACAGCAACAATGATCGAGGAGGCGTGCCAGACGCTGAAGCGCAATCGTGAGCGTTACCTCTCCAATCGCACTACGGCGTCGCTCGTCAGATTGCTGGGAAACCTCGGGGAAAACTGGATGGATGCTGAATATCCATTTCGCAAATTTGCGCTCGAACACGGCCCGGCTGCCACCAATTTCTCCCGACAAACGCTCGCGAACGGGCTCGATGGATTTTTTAGCCAGTTAACCCAGGAAAATCTGAACGCTCTTCTTCTGCAGGATCTTGGTCATGCTCAGCGACTGGATGAACCGAGTGCAACCAGTGCCGACCAGAAAGCCGCGCGCGCCGCGATTCTTACCGGGCCGGAATTCCTTGTGCACATTACCGCCGGAGTTATTCCCAACGCTGCCTTTCTTAGCATTATCCTCGGGGTGCTCACACGGTCGGCGCAATTCGTCAAATGCCCGACCGGCTCAACCTATCTTACGCGATTGTTCGCGCACTCGCTTTACGATGCCGACCCGAAGCTAGCCTCCTGCCTCGAAGTCGCTGAGTGGCGGGGTGGTTATGCACCACTCGAATCCATTCTTTTCCGCGAGGCCGATTGTGTCACAACTACCGGCGGTGATGAAACGCTTTCCAAAATCCGCAGCCAGGTGCCATTGAAAACTCGTTTATTAACACACGGCCACCGCGTGAGTTTTGCATTCATTACTCAGGAAGCACTCTCCAACACGAGTGTGAAGAAGCTTGTCGCCCGCGCCGCAACCGATGTTGTTGCATGGAATCAATTAGGCTGTCTTTCGCCGCACGTCATTTACGTGGAGAATGGCGGAGCGGTCGTTCCCGAACACTTCGCTCAAATGCTCGCAGACGAACTTTTCGCCCGCGAGAAAACTGAACCTCGCGGGACAATTCCAACCGAGGTTGGCGCAACAATTTCTTCGCGGCGTTCCTTTTATGAAGTGCGCGCGGCCCATTCCCCGGACACTCGGCTTTTTAAAAGCGAGGACTCCACGGCGTGGACGGTCATCTTTGAGGCGGACCCGCGCTTTCAAATCTCGTGCTTGAATCGCTTCATCTACGTTAAGCCGGTCACTGATCTGGCGAGCGCAATGCAGGGAGCTGATGCGGTGCGAAACAGCGTTTCAACCGTTGGATTGGCGGCCACGGAGGAACGCGCTCCAACCCTGGTAACACAACTTGCGCGCTGGGGTGTCACTCGCGTTTGTCTATTGGGGCAAATGCAATCGCCTCCATTGACATGGCGGCATGACGGACGTCCCTCGTTGGCAGACCTGGTAACATGGACTGATTGGGAACAGTAATAATATTGGAAACGTAATCATCGTGAAAATGGAACTTCGCAAAACCTTTCAATTCGAAGCCGCGCACTTGTTGCCGCACCTTCCGAAGTCACACAAATGTCGCCGCCTTCATGGGCATAGCTTCAAGGTGGAAGTTGTTGTGGTCGGAGCTTGTGATCCGAAGCTCGGCTGGGTGATGGACTACGCTAAAATCTCCGAAGTCTTCAAACCGATTTGGGAAAAACTGGATCATCGTTATCTAAATGAAGTCTCCGGGCTCGATAACCCGACCAGCGAAAACATTGCGATTTGGCTTTGGAACCGGCTTCATCCCAAGTTGCCTGAGCTTACAGAGATTGTCGTCGCTGAAACTTGCACGGCGCGGTGCGTTTATCGTGGCGATTAAGGGCCGTTTTGCGCTTTTCGTAACGATTGGAACGCCATAGACTCGCGGCACATGAGAGAAGGAAGCATTTCGCAGCAGCGGATTGCGCGCGACCTGGGAGTATCCCAGGCGCTGGTTTCGCTTGTCCTTAACGGCAAGCGCGAAAACATCAGCCCCGAATCCTACAAGCGTATTTGGGCCTACGCGCTCAAGTTGGGTTACCGGCCAAAGGGAATGCAGTTGCACCACAACGAAGCGGCGCAAACGAATGTGGGTTTTGTCCTGCGCTCGGGGCTGAAGCTGTACACGCAAAGCAATTTCTTCAGTCACGTGCAGCACGGTTTGCACATCGCGCTTCAGCAACGCGGTTTCACAACGGCTTTTCTGGGCGCCGAAGACCATCTCAGCGAACGGGCGCTCGAACATAAGTTGCAACGTGGCCATTTATTCGGCGTCGCCATTATGGGTGAAGTCGATGAAAAATGCGTCCGTGCCATCAAGAAAGTTCAGCCCCGCGTCGTTTCGATTTCCGCGAGTTATCCGGGATTGTGTCATTCCATCCTTCCCAACGAAACCCAGGCGGCCGAACTGCTCGTGGACCATTTGGTTGGGTTGGGTCATAAACACTTTGCGTGGCTTGGGGGAAACCAGTTGCTCCGCATCAACGCAACGCGCCGCGCCGCGCTTGATGCCGCTCTCCGCAAGCACGGTCTCGAACTGGCGCCGGAGGATTGCTTCGACGTCGTGGGCGGTGACCGCCTGGATGGGCGAAAGGCGGCAACCGCCATTCTGGAACGCAGCACTAGGCGAGATCTTCCAACCGCGTGGTATTGCTTTAATGGCCTGATGGCTCGCGGCGCGATTAATTACCTCACGCAGAAGGGCAAACGTGTTCCCGACCAGATTAGTGTCGTGGCACTCGATGCCACCCGAGTATGCGTGGAGGAACATCCGGAAATCACCGGTGCGAATGCCGATCCCGAGCGAATGGGTTCCAAAGCGGCGGAGTTATTGTTCCAATCCGCAAGCGATGAGGACCAAAGCCTGACCGACGTTATCATGCCGGCGCAACTTACCGTTCGGGAATCTTCCGCCAAAGCGCCTTGATCTGTCCTGGGGCGGCGGTTGCGGGCTGAGCGTTGCAAATTTCAAAATGCTTTCGCGCTACGATCACTGGGTCATTGGCTTCTATTTTCTGTTCATGCTGGTGATCGGATGGGTCTGTCGCCGATTCATCACTGATACAAGTGATTACTTTCGCAGTGGCGGTCGGATACTTTGGTGGATAGCGGGCAGTTCGGCATTTTCCCTTTCGTTTAGCGCGTGGACATTCACCGGCGGCGCGGGCAAAGCGTACGAAGATGGCCCCATCATTCTCGCCATATATTTCGGAAACGCGCTGGGCTTCTTTTTTAACTACTTGTTCTTCGCGCCGCGCTTCCGGCAAATGCGAGTTGTTACCGCGATGCAGGGGGTGCGACTTCGGTTCGGCCGCGTGAACGAGCAATTCTTCACCTGGCTCCAAATTCCACTCGGGGTCCTTTACGCGAGCATTTGGCTGACTGGGCTGGCGGTTTTCATTTCAGCAGTGCTCGACGTCAACATGGGATACACCATTGTTGGCACGGGGTCGGTCGTTTTGCTTGTTGTGCTCGTGGGCGGTTCGTGGGCCGTCGTTGCCGGCGACTTCATTCAGATGCTGATTTTGTTGCCCATCACAATCGTTGCTGCTTCCCTTTCATTGCTGCATGTCGGCGGCCTGGGCAATTTTATCGAACAGGTGCCGCATCACCATTTCGCACCAACTGAAGGCGAACGATCCGAAATTCTTCATCTGTGGATCATCGCCATTCTTATCAAACAATTTGTCGCCACAAACAGCATGCTGGAAGCCTCGCGTTATTTGACCGTAAAAGACACACGAAACACTCGTAAAGCCGCGTTGCTCGGAATGACGCTTTCCATACTTGGCCCTCTAGTGTGGTTTATTCCGCCGATGGTTTCGGCAATAACACACCCGGATTTGCACGCGATGTTTCCGAAATTAAAAAACCCAAGTGAAGCCGCGTACGTTGCTGCGTGTTTCGACGTGATGCCGGCGGGAATGGTTGGGCTTTTAATCAGCGGGATCTTTGCGGCATCCATGTCCACGATGGACGGAGGCTTGAATCGCAACGCAGGATTTTTTGTGAAGAATTTCTATCAGGTCGTGCTCCGCCCTAACGCAGGCGAGAGGGAACTGCTGTTCGCTGCCAAGGCGTCGACGCTGGTGCTCGGACTGCTCGTCATTATTACTGCGTCGATGTTCAGCACGCGCCTCGATGCAGGGCTCTTCAACTTGATGCAAAATTTTAGCGGATGGGTTGTGCTTCCCTGTTCGATGCCACTGGTCTGGGGGCTCGTAGCGCGAAACGCACCCGGCTGGGCTGGATGGAGTACAGTGCTGGTCGGACTCCTCACGTCACTGCTGGGCAATCGCTATCTGGGCGCTGATTGGATTCAACACGTCATGGGCTGGCCGCAACTAACTCAGCGCGAGCAGGATGACTGGGCGTTGTTGCTGGGTGTTCTCCTGAACGTCACCGTTTGTTCGTTGTGGTTCTGGGCGAGTTGTTTTCTTGCCAATCGCCGCTCTGCTGAAGAAAAAAAACGGGTCCAGGAATTCTTCACATTGATCACAACGCCAGTGGAAGACAAGAATACGAATCCAGTCGTAACAGACGCGCAACAATATCGCACGCTTGGCACACTCTGCTTTATCTATGGCTCGTTTGTGGCGCTGCTGCTTTTGATTCCCAATCCACTGCATGGGCGAATGGGAATTCTCTTCTGCGCACTCTGCATGACAGGAATCGGGAGCATTCTTTTGTGGAGATCGCGGCGTGTCACTCCGGATCCGCTAAAATAGCAGCGGGCTGGATTGCTATGATTTGGCTTTTGCCTTCCGAACCGCCGCAACGAATTCCGCCGCCAGCCGAGTCAACTCTGGCCAGTTATTGTCGCGTAAAATGTCCTGCTTTAGAAGTGACGAGCCAACGCCCAATGCCACACAACCCGCTCTCAGAAAATCACCGAGCGTATTTAAGTCCACGCCGCCAGTCGGAACGATTCGCAAATGCGGGAGCGGCGCGCGTAGAGCTTTGATGTAGTTCGGCCCCAAACCGTCCGCGGGAAAAATCTTGATGAAATCCGATCCGGATTCGTGAGCGAGTTGAGCTTCAGTAGGTGTGTAAGCTCCGAGCATCACAGGCCGGTCCGCTTCACGCGCGGCAACAACGATCTCAGGTCGCGTGATGGGGCTGACCACAAATTCCGCGCCCGCCTCAATCGCTTTACGGCATGTCGCCGCGTCGAGGACAGTGCCAACCCCAATCAACGCGCGCGTGCCGAACTTTTCGCTCGCGGCGCGAATCGCTTCGATTGCATTTGGCGTTGTCATCGTAACTTCAATCGCGATGACACCACCTGCAAGCAATGCTTCCGTCAGAGGAATAACTTGCTCGGCGGATTTCGCTCGCACCACGGCGATGATGCCGGGATCGAGTAATTGCGAAATGACTTCGGTTTTCGAACGCATAGGTTAGTGGAGTCCTTCGGGGCAATGGAAATGCCTCGCGAAAAAGCACCAAATTCCAAGCTCCAATCTCCAGAGAAGCACCAAGCCGAAAAACGATTTTGAAGATTGAGGTTTCTCTGGAGCTTGGATGTTGGTGCTTGGTGCTTCCCACGACTGCCTGGCCAATTGGAAAAAGTTAAAAGGCATACAACGAATTAACCGGCCGCAAGTTTCTCCATAATCCTATCCACATCGTAAACGCATCCTGCCCAGGTCCCGCCGCTTGCGGCCTGCAGCGCCGCCCAGAGTCTCGTGTCCGCCGGCAGTGCTGAATGCGGCGCGAGATCTTTTCGGGAAGGTCTTTTTTCAAGCACCCTCTGGCCCTCTTCAGGCGTGAACTTGCAATCGGCTTCACCCACCAGATCAATTGATCCTTCGTTACGATTTCGATCAATTACGATTCGAAGCACATCTCCGTCACGTAACTTGCCGATGGGACCGCCGGCGAGCGCTTCAGGGCCAATATGACCAACGCACGCGCCAGTCGATACGCCGGAGAACCGGCCATCCGTCAATAACGTAACTTCTTTCCCAAACGGCAGATGCTTGAGCGCGCTGGTCACTTGATACGTTTCTTCCATGCCCGTTCCCATTGGTCCAATGCCGCAAATAACCAGAACATCCCCGGCATGAATGGCCCCTTGCTTGAGCGCGGCGATCGCGGCTTTTTCACTCACGAAAACCCGGGCTGGCCCTTCCTTGCGATACACTCCATCCGCGTCCACAACTTTAGGATCAATCGCTGTGCTTTTCACCACGGAACCTTCCGGGGCAAGATTGCCGCGGGGAAAAGTGAGTGTGCTGGTCATGCCGTTCGCGCGCGCTTTTTCGGGCGACATGATGACGTCATCCGCCTCCACACCATCCCGTTCTCGCAAGATTTCGCGAAAGCGTTGACGCCGTTCACTCGATTTCCATTCGTCGAGAACTGCGTGCAGTTTTACACCGGCAACCGTCATCACGTCGGTATTCAGCAACCCAAGCTCTCGTAAATGCAACATCACTTCCGGCACGCCACCCGCGAGAAAAACGCGCACGGTAGGATGGTGGACCGGGCCGTTGGGCAGGACGCTGACCAATCGCGGCACACGACGGTTGACGGAAATCCAATCTTCAACCGTCGGCTTTCGCAATCCTGCCGCATGAGCAATCGCGGGAATATGCAGCAGCAAATTCGTGGAACCACCAAACGCAGCGTGGAGCACCATTGCATTTTGGATGCTTGCGTCGCACAGAATATCGCGACCAGTAAGTCCGCGCGCTTCCAATTGATGCAGCGCTTTCGCGGATCGCGTGGCGATATCGAGCCAGACTGGCTGCCCGGACGGCGCGAGCGCGGTGTGCGGAAGCGAAAGGCCAAGCGCTTCGCTGACGACTTGCGCCGTCGCTGCCGTGCCGAGAAATTGGCAACCGCCGCCGGGTGTCGCGCAGGCGCGGCAACCTAAATCCGCGGCTTCGGACAGCGAAATCATTCCATGTGCAAATCGCGCGCCAAGCGATTGCACCGTCCCGGCGTCCTCACCCGATGCGGGCGGAAGCGTCACGCCGCCGGGCGCAACAACGCACGGCAGGTCTCTCAATCCCGCAACGGCCATCAGCATCGCGGGCAAGCCTTTGTCGCAAGTCGCGATTCCCAACACGCCACAGCGCAACGGAAGCGAACGCGCCAGTCTCCGAAAAATAATCGCGGCATCGTTTCGATACGGAAGACTGTCGAACATCCCGGTTGTGCCCTGAGTTCGACCGTCGCAAGGGTCCGAACAGTATCCCGCAAATGGAATCACCTGGAGCCGTCGGAATTCCTCCGCCGCGGCTTTGACGAGCAACCCGATTTCCCAATGGCCCGTGTGATATCCCAATGCGATCGGTTCACCCGTGGGCGCGCGCAGCCCGCCTTGCGTGCTAAGAATCAGAAATTGTTTGCGACCGGCTTCAGCGGGATTCCAGCCCATGCCCGCGTTTTGAGTGAGGCCGAAGAGATCGCCGCTCGGATGCTCCAGAAGCCATTCCTCAGTGATGGGCAAAGCGCCGACCGGCCCAAGGGCTTTCGTTTGGACCTGGTAAATCTCAGGTCCGTCCGAGTCAAAGATGCCGCTCGTGCTGCTCATGTCCGCATTCAACCATTCACTGACCGGCGACAAAAGAGAAATTCACAAACCGCCCGCATGACAAAATCGGTAAACAAAATCTCATTGAATTTTGGCGACCCAAACTCACAATCGCTAATGCTGGAAGAATTGAATCTATGGTTTTTTAAAATGAAACTGGACTGGTCATTTCGACCTCGGTTGGTCGACACGCTAAAGAGCTATTCGCGGCAGGATTTCACTGCTGATTTGATTGCCGGACTCACCGTCGGAATCGTCGCTCTGCCTCTGGCCATGGCGTTCGCCATCGCATCTGGCGTTAAACCTGAGGCCGGAATTTTCACTGCCGTCATCGCCGGGTTCCTGATTTCCGCGCTCGGCGGCACCAAGGTCTGCATCGGCGGACCGACCGGCGCTTTCATCGTCATTCTCTACGGGATTTATCTGCAATACGGTCCGGAGAATCTTGCCATCTGCACAATTATGGCGGGAGTCATTCTGCTCGTGATGGGCATCGCGCGCTTCGGCACGATGATTAAATTCATTCCGTATCCCGTCACGATGGGATTTACCAGTGGCATCGCCGTGCTGATTTTTACGACGCAAATCAAAGACTTCTTCGGACTCAAACTGGAAAAGGTGCCGTCGGAGTTTATCGAAAAAATGCGAGCGCTTGGTGAAAACATGGGAACGTTTCACGCACCGACGCTCGCGCTGGCGGTCGCTTCGTTTGTTATCATCAAAATATGGCCGAAGAATTTGCAGCGGCGAGTCCCCGGCTCGATCGTGGCGCTCGTGCTTGGGACTGTGGCCGTCGCGCTTTTCAATTTGCCGGTTGAAACCATCGGGACCAAATTCGGCGGCATCCCGCAGGGACTGCCCGCTCTGCATTTTCCGGTTTTGTCGTGGGCCAATATTCAACACCTCTTTCATCCGGCTATCACTATTGCATTGCTCGCAGCGATCGAATCGCTCCTCTGCGCGGTTGTGGCAGATGGAATGGTGGACGATCGGCATGACTCAAATCAGGAATTGATGGCACAGGGCATCGCCAACATTCTTAGTCCGCTCTTTGGTGGAATCGCAGCGACCGGTGCGATCGCCCGCACTGCAACCAGCATTCGGAGCGGCGCTCGGACGCCTGTGGCCGGAATCATTCACGCGTTCACGCTCCTCATCATTATTCTCGTTGCGGCGCCGTTGGCACGATTCGTCCCGCTGGCAACGTTGAGCGCGGTGCTTGTCAACGTGGCGCTGCACATGGGCGAGTGGCATAATTTTGCGCGACTTCCCAAGTGGCCGAAAAGCGACGCGGCCGTTTTTCTGGTGTCCTTCGTCCTCACAGTAGTGGTTGATCTCACCGTGGCAGTCGAAATCGGTATGGGTCTCGCCGCGATGCTGTTCATCCGGCGCGCATCGGAAACGACGCAAATTATGTCCGTGGATGAAAGTTCCGAAACCGAAGGACCGCATCATTCGCTTGTCGGCAAGGAGATCCCCAAAGGTGTGATGATCTATCGCATCATGGGCGCGTTCTTTTTCGGCGCGGCAGACAAATTGGAGAGCGCGCTCAAACAGGAAAAACAGGAACCGCAAGTCCTCATCCTGCGCATGAAACAAGTGATGGCGATGGATGCGACGGGCTTGAACGCGCTCGAAGATCTCTACGAGCGTCTGCACGCCAAGGGCAAGCATTTGGTTCTCAGCGCACCGCATACGCATCCCATGATGGTGATGGAGAAAGCAGGTTTCATTGATCGGCTTGGCGCTGAAAATGTTTGTCCGCACGTTGATGCCGCACTGATCCGCGCGCGGGAATTGCTCGGTTTGCCCCCGCTCAGTCCTGGATGAAGTAGCTGAGGTTCTCGAGTTCAATCGCCAGGTTCACATTGTTGACCATCACTTCCTCGGGGACGTGCAGAACGATGGGTGCAAAATTCAAAATGCCCGTAATGCCTTCGGCGACGAGTAGATTCGTGACTTCCTGCGCGGCCTCGGCGCCGACAGTCAGGATTGCCATTTTCACGACGCGTTCACGAACGACTTCTCCGAGCTTCTCCATTCCCAAAATTGGTTGCGCAATTTTTTTATCGCGCTTCCGATCCGGCTCAACGTCAAATGCCGCGACGATCTCGAAACCTTCTTTGGCAAATCCGCGATAGGAAAGGAGCGCGAGGCCGAGATTTCCCACACCCACCAGCACCACCGGCTGCAAACTTTTGGTGCCGAGCTTGGCGGAAATCATTTGCGACAATTCCTCGACGTCATAACCCAAACCACGCGTGCCGAACTGGCCGAAGTAGGTCAGATCCTTGCGAAGCTGGGTTGATTTGACGCCCGCCACTTTGGCGAGTGCATCGCTCGAAACCGTGCGAATGCGATTCTCCTTCAGCCGTGCGAGGCAGCGCAAATAAATCGACAGACGATAAATCGTCTTGCGGGGGATTTCAGGCCGGTCAGGTTTTTTCAAGCCGGGGAGCCTTCCGCGTGAGCTTGCCCCCACATTGCGGCGCACGGATCATTCTTTAATACTTCTTCCAATTCCCGTTTTGCTTCCTCAGGTGGCTGGAGATACAGCTTTCCGTCTCGCCAAGTGATCAATGGATGCCCCGTTTTACAGTGTTCGGCGATAACTCCCCGTATCGCGATCCGCATTGCCGAAACAACCTGAATCCACTCAACCGGCTTGAACGTATCATGTAGTTCTTCTCCAGTAGATTTATTTTGAATGCTCATAAACTTTTGGAACATTACATCATCCAGCACAGTAAGTTCGCGGTCTTCTTCTCTAGCTATCGTATAGAACGTGGGACGCGAATTGTCAAACAGGGTCCACGAATCAACGAGCGGGCGGTAAACTTCAAAAAGGTTTCTAATCCCGGAGAGGTAGCGACGCCGAATTGTCGCTTCAGGAATATTGTGGCCGCCTTTTCTGACACGATCCGCAACGCGCCTAATTGACATTTGGACATCCGGCAGCCAAATGAAGAAAAGATGTATGGTGTAGCCTTTGGCCTTTAATTCACGCAGCCACGAGACGTATGTCTTGCCGGAAAGAGTTGTCTCGATACTGAAATCCACTTTCTGCTCTCCGAGCGCCTTGATCCGCTCCAGCATTTCCCGTCCAGCTCGAAATGCCACAGCCTCGGGAGACCTTGGCGACAACCTTTGCGCTATAATATCCGCGTTAACGAACTCACGGCTCTTTGTGCACGAGGGAAGGACCCCATCGGCAAACGTCGTCTTTCCTGCTCCATTCGGGCCGGCTATTATATAAAGCGTTGGCTTATTCTCAGGCATTGCGACACTCAATCCACAAACACCATCTCGTTCGTCAGGAGCAATACCTGCGCGTATTTTTGCCAGACGTCGAGGGGCTCGCGCATGCCTTTCGCCGCGTCTGCAAAATCATTTAGTGCGCTCCATTCCATGCGCGCGCCAGCCGTCGATTGTCCGTCTGCCAGATAGCGAATCGTCGGCGACCATGTGAACGAGTCGTGTTCAATGGTCTGGCGCATGTCCGTCACGAAATCAATCTCATCTCCGGCTTTCACTTCCACTTTTTCCAGGTTCGTTTCCTTCTTGTTGTTGTGGACTTCCCATTTTCCGAGTTCGCCGGACCGGCTCGACACAATTCTTCCGCGCACTCCATCGCCCATCGCCACCGGATGCTCCAGCGTTCCCTTGATGGCCACGGTTCCATCGCGTGGAGCGAGCCAGCGGCGCACGGCGGCGTGGCGCTGATCGTTTCCCGGATGACCGCCCGTTCCGCTGACCACCACCCAGCCAAGTTTCGGATCGGGCAAGGTCGGCCCGCCCTGGAACGCGCGGCCATCGTAAAAGGGCAATTTGTTAAAACGCGTTACACGATTCGTCCGCACATCATACATTCCGTAACCGAACACCCAGTTGGTCATGGGCACGAATTTTTCCGGTTGCGGCGCCGCGAGAAATTGATGCGCAAAAGCCAGTTCGCCTTTGGTCGGTGTCCGTTGAAATACCAACTCGTACATCCCGCGCACTTTGGCTTCCTCACTTTTAATGTCCTTCAGTTCCGGTCGCTCGGTCAGCTTGCGGGCCTGCTCGATGACGAACGGGCTGTTCATGAAGAACAACGCCTGCTGCGGGACTGTGGTGTAGAACCGACGGGGACTCGTGCTGTCGGGACTTGCGAGATCAAACGTTCGAAACAGCGCAGGCAGGTTCTGTCGGTCAATGAATCCATAAATGGAGCGACGAGTTGAAAACGGTTCGCCGACGACATCCACGGCATGGCCACCAGCTTTCATGTCGAGACGACCAGCAAGCGAAAGCAACGTGTCGCGCATCGCCTCGAATTCGAGTCGTTGACGATTCATGCGCCACACGAGTTGATTGCCGGGATCAAGTTTCGAATTTTCAGGATTGTCTTCGCTTCTCTGTTGGTACGTCGCCGAGAGCATCATGGTCCGATGCAATTTCTTGAGCGACCAACCGTCGGCCATGAAACGCGCGGCCAGATAATCGAGCAATTGCGGATGGGTGGGAGGGTCGGCGCGCAACCCGAAATCGCTCGCCGTGCTCACGAGTCCAGCGCCGAAATGATGCATCCACACGCGATTCACGAGGACGCGCGCCGTCAACGGATTGTTCGTGCTCGTGATGGCCTCTGCCATCTCCAAACGTCCGCTGCCTTTGCTGAACGGCTTGCGAGTTGCGCCCGCGAGGACCTCGGGAAATTGTCTCGGGACTTCCGGGCCGCGATTGTCGGTGCTGCCGCGGATGAACACCTGCACGTTGTAAGGCTTGTCTTTGTCCACCATGGCCATCGCGCGCGGTGGCGCACCGGGATGAGTCGCATCCAGTTCATCGAGGCCGCGCTGCAACGCCCGGATTTTTTGTGACGTCGGCACATCGAACAGCCGATCAAATTGATCGCGTGGCAAGTTCGCCGGCGCATCCGCTGCGTAAAGAATCTGCCGCACGGCTTCAGCATCGGGTTCAGGCAGCGCCTTAATTGCATTTGTCGAAGCCGCCTCCTTCATCCAGCGCTTGTCAATTTCAACAAAAACTTTTCCGTAGCGTTCCGCCACCTGATTCATGTTCGTCGGCGCATCGCCTTCAAACGCCTTCGCTACCATCGGATTTATCTTTCGCGCCGGATCGTCATTCGCGGTGATGCTCTTCGCCAATGCCGCCGATTTTTCCGCGAACTCCTTCTCGTTGATTTCGGAAAAGGCAAACCATGCCGTGAACACTGCGTTTGAATTCTTTTTCCATCCGTCCAACGCACTTATCCAGCGTTGCAACACACCGCCATCCAATTTGTGTTTCCGGGCCAGCGCGTCCACCTTGGCGCCATCTTTCAACGCCTGCGCTTCGTAAGCCGCGGCCAGGTATTCCCCCGACTTCGCGCGCAAGTCAGCCGCCGTGGCGTCTTCCTTTTCGGTTTTGAATTTCCGGCGCTCCTCCAGCTTCTTGTCGCGCTCGGCCACGTATTCGTCATAAATCTTCGCATCCGGCTTGGTGCCGAGCAGCGGCTCCGGGTCCGGCTCCTGGGAACTCGCAAAAATGCCGTACAGCGAATAATAATCCTTCGTGGGAATTGGGTCGTATTTGTGATCGTGACAGCGCGCGCAGGCCACGGTCAGTCCCATCATCCCGCGGCAAACGACATCAATCCGGTCGTCAATGATGTCATGGATGTTGTTGATGAAGCGTCGCCCGAGCGTCAGATAGCCGAGCGCCGCCAGCGACCGCTTGTCTTCGCTCGAAGGCAATAAGTCCGCCGCCACCTGCTGCTTTAGAAATTGATCGAACGGCAAGTCTTCATTGAACGAGCGGATCACATAATCGCGATACGTATAGGAATATTGATATTTCCGTTCCTCCTCGAACACGTAACCTTTCGTGTCCGCATAACGCGCCACGTCCAGCCAGTGCCGTCCCCAGCGCTCGCCGTATTGCGGCGACGCCAGCAGTTGATCCACAACGCGCGCGAAAGCATTCGGGGATTTGTCGGCGATAAATTCCGCAACCTGCTCCGGCGTTGGCGGGTGTCCGATCAAATCGAAATAAGCTCGGCGAATGAGAGTTCGCTTGTCCGCTTCCGCCGATGGTTTCATCTTACGCTCTTCGAGTTTCGCGAGGATGAAATTATCCACCGGCGTTTGCGCCCAGCGTTTGTTTTTGATATCGGGAAGCGCGGGCTCTTTTATCGGCTGAAATGCCCAATGCGTCTTCGCCTTCTCGGCAATAGCCGTCACGTTTCCGAGCGGCACCTTCGATTCGCGCGGATCCGGCGCGCCCATTTTTACCCAGGCTTCAAGGTCCGCGATTTTTTCCGCCGCCAGCTTTTTCCCCTTGGGCGGCATCTGGAGTTTTTCGTCCGTGTAACGAACCGCCTTGATCAGTAAACTTTTGTCCGGGTCGCCCGGTTCAATCGCTGCGCCACTTGTGCCGCCCTTGCGCAAGCCTTCCCGTGAATCGAGCAGCAGACCACCTCGCAGTTTCTTGGTGTTGAGGCTATGGCAGGTGTAGCAATTGTCTGCGAGAATTGGCCTGATTTTTTTCTCAAAGAATTCGATGCCCTCCGGGGAATCCGCTGCGTGCGAAGAGACCGTGGACATTAGCGCAACCATCAGACCGGTCATGAAAAAGACGGCTCGTGCGCAGCCGTCATTTCTGATTCGGCTTTTGGGTATCGGCCTTCGCGCTTCCAGACGTGTCATTTCGTCACGGGGTATCATCGCACATTGCATTTATACCTCATTCAGACGACAAAACGAAGCACAACATTCTAAAAAACTGTTTTTCCTTTCTCGCCTTAATTTTCTCGTTGCGCCTCTGCGCCTTCGCGTCTCTGCGTTAAACGCAAAGGCGCAAAGGCGCGAAGCCGCAACGAACTGCCGGCAAAGACAACTCAACAGGCGGACTTTGGATTTCGAGTCGGGCGCATCTCAGTTTCTTGCAATGTGAGAGACCCGTAATTGTGACGCCTTTCATGTCGCTCCGCTGGAGCTAAAACGTGTGGGCGAACGCATACTATAAACATGGCGCTCCTCCGGAGCTACCCGAATTGCAAGTTCGCCGCTGAAAAGCTCCGGAGGAGCGCCATGTTTATAGTAGCAGACATCAAACCGCTTTTTTAGCTCCAGCGGAGCGACATACAATATCACCATTGCGTACAAGCCTCTTTCCCGCGCTGCAAGAAAGTGGGATGCGCCCTTTCGAGTCTTGTTTCCCCTTTTCACCTCTTCTCCAATTCCTCACAATAGCCCCGTGGAGAAACGCCGACGCATCCTCCTGACATCAATTGCCGCAATAATATTATGCGCGCTGGTGTGGGCGTTATGGCTGCGGCCGATTCTCGATCCCATCTACGAAGGCAAGCCTTTGAGCGAGTGGTTGAAAGCTGGCGCAATCGGTTTGTCGCGCGAAGGGGGAAGGGCGCCAGAATATCCTAAAGCGACTAAAGCAGTCCGAGCCGTTGGAACCAATGCGCTTCCACAATTGATCCGAATGATGGGAGCATACGATTCTCCCCTAAAACTAAGTTTACTTAAGCTGGTCGAGAAACAACACCTACTCACAATTCGGCATATTAAAGCGGATAGTCTTATCGGTGTTGCGGCTAGCGGATTCTGGGAATTGCGAACTCAAGCGAGCAATGCAGTCCCGGCCTTAATTCAAATCTACGAGAGCAATAACTGCTCGGAAAATCAAAAGGGTGCTATCGAGGAATCATTAGCCTTTATCGGGCCACCCGCTGAATCATCCATCCCCGCGCTCCTAAGGGGGACAACAAATACGACCGGATTAACTCGCGTGTGGGCATTTGTCGCTCTGGGTTACATCCATTCAAAGCCCGAGCAAGTTATTCCGGTCCTGACAAATGCGTTACAGGACACCAATTATTCCATCCGAGCGTCCGCGATAGATGCGCTCGGCAAATATGGTTCTATTGCGAAACCGGCAATCCCGCTCTTACGCACATTACTGAGCGACAGCAATTACACGGTCCGCGAGATTGCAGCAAATGTCCTCACCAAACTTGACACGCCATCTGCTGATGCGGACATCAGATGACCAAACGCGCGTTTTGCTAAGAGCAGCTTTATGACAAAGGGGCACAGCGGTGCCGCACTCCACAACGATTCCGCGCTGTCCAGAGCCAGGAGAGTTCCGCCAGGTTTTGGAGTGTGCGAGTCCTCTGGCGCTTTTTCCATTTGTGGAAATCGCCGAACGGGTGCGAATACCGGCTAAAGCCGGAACTCCGAATTGTGCGTCAAAGCTCACCCGGCTGAAGCCGGAACTCCGAACAGCGTTTTAGTCCAACAGGAAACCCTCCGGCTGTGCCGGAGGACTCCCGAAGTTTGACAACTCCGGGAGTCGTTTGTGAGTCTGCATTTCGTGAACCGCTCAAAGTTTACGAAAAGGACAGACGATGCAAACGTATGAGAGTTTGAAACACACGACGTGGGAATGCAAATATCATGTGGTGTTCATACCGAAGTGCCGGAGAAAAGTGTTATATCATCAAATCCGGCGGGAATTGGGAGAAGTGTTCCGCAGTTTGGCGGAGCAGTGGGAATGCAAAGTAGAGGAGGGGCATCTGATGCCCGATCACGTGCACATGCTGTTGTCGGTGCCGCCGAAGTATTCGGTGTCCAACGTGATGGGATTCATCAAGGGCAAGAGTGCGATTCATATCGCGCGGGTATATGCGGGGCGGCGGAGAAATTTCGTCGGCCAGCATTTTTGGGCACGCGGGTACTGGGTATCAACGGTCGGCAAGAACGAGGCTGCTGTGCGTCAGTATATCCAGAACCAGGAAAAAGAAGACAAACGCCTCGAACAACTGGAGCTGACGGCGCTTTGAGCGCCTCACGATCCTAAACAACCGCTTTGAGCGGTTCACGCTATCTCAAGCCTCCGGCTTTGCCGGAGGTCGCTGACAACCGCAAATGTTCCCACAGTGCCGCTGGAGCGAGGCGCATATTAATGTAAAAGGGACCGAACTCGCCGTAGCGGGCGGTGACTTCGTCGAAGCGCATTTCGTAAACGATGTCCTTCAGCGAATCCACCTGATGAGCCATCAACGTCACACCCCATTCGTATTCGTCGAGGCCGGTTGAGCCGGTGATGAGTTGGGAGACGCGTCCAGCAAACTTGCGGCCCACTCGCGCATGACCGCCCATGAGGCGTTTGCGTGTGGCGAAGTCCAGCATATACCAATTGTCCGCCGCCAGCCGCCGTTTGCTCATGGGATAAAAGCCCATCACTTCCCAGTCCGGCAACTCGGGATACAGGCGGTAATGTTCGTATTCCTGGCGTCGCTTGTTGAGTTCCCCCATGCGAGTGGCGAACGCTTCGCTGTCCGGCGAAAGTTTCTCCTGCTGAATGAGCATCTGGCGATTGTCTTCCTCGGTGCCCATATATTCGGACAATTCGGTGACGCTCAGATAGCTGAACACGGGTTGAAGGACGCCGG
>JADMIO011614223.1_pt1 | contig 27424 bp, 33 predicted proteins | sample 8958161 | NCBI WGS metagenome assembly JADMIO01 (sample SAMN16585339, study PRJNA669376) | soil metagenome | isolation source: Crop rotation soil | place: USA: Cullars Rotation, Alabama | collected 2011
AATCAAAAGGTAGTATTACCGTGAAGATCGAGCAGCATGAGAAAACAATTACGATCGACGTCATCGATACCGGAAAAGGGTTCGACGCCAATAAACGCAAAGAAGTATTTCGCCCGGGCTATAGCACGAAAGCTCGCGGGTGGGGATTAGGCCTAACTCTTGCTAAGCGCATAGTCGATGAATATCATCACGGTCGGTTATCGGTAAAAGATTCAGCTCCCGGAAAAGGCACAACATTTCGTATTAGGCTTACCGCAGTATAAGCACAACCTACCGGAAACACAAATCCACTTTTTTCATAGCCCCGTATTTAGTATTGGAGCCAATGCATTAGAGCCACGGCCGTAACGCTCGAGTTTATGGCACGCATATTGAAGAAGTAATTCATCACTGCCACAGTTTGCTTTCGATTTTTATTAACAAACAAGGGAGACTTATATGAAAAAGATCATCGTATTACTCGCACTGCTTAGTTTCCCCACAATGATGTTCGCTCAAAAAGACACTGTCATCGCCATTGAGAAGGGCCATCATCCGCTCGTGATCAATCCGATGCTCGGACTCACCTATTCGGCGTTTCATGGCGAACCGTCCGGCCTTGAATCCAAAGCCCGCATGGGTTGGATGGTTGGTGTTAACTTTCGATATGGCGACCAGTTATTCTTAGAACCGGGTATTCAGTATGTAATGCTCAATAGTAAATTCCAATCGACCTCTGGGCCGATCATCGATACTGCCACTCTTGGCAACACCGATGTTAACATCCTTCGCATACCGGTCATGCTTGGGGTAAGATTGCTTGATAATGAAAATAAAGACAATCCGATGAATTTCATCGTACACTTTGGTCTCGATTTTGATATTGTTACTTCGATAGAGCAAAGCAATAGAGCTCTGACGAGTGGCGATTTCAAGAGCCCGATCTTAGGTGCAGTTATCGGTGCGGGTATCGACTTCCTTTCATTCACGTTCATGGTCGATTATTCGTATGGCCTGACTCAGGTGTTCCGTGATTCCTATACCCCATACGGCAAAGAACCGAGAGCCGATGCACTGTACTTTACGATCGGTACGAAGTATCAGTTCTAACTTCAGTTGTTAGTTGATAGCTGTTAGTTGGTAGCGCATTTCTTTATCAACTGACAGCTGCCAACTACTAATTAACCGGCCTTAACTTATCTCCTGCAAACTTCGTTTATATCGCCACTTAATTTTACTTGTAGTATTCGTGGCAAAGCAACAATCCGGCGGTGTTCAGACCCTGGAAAAGATCGTCTCTCTGGCTAAGCGCCGGGGTTTTATATTTCAGTCTTCCGAAATTTATGGGGGCCTTAACGGCTGTTGGGATTACGGCCCGCTTGGTGTCGAATTGCTTCGTAATGTAAAGGAAGCGTGGTGGAAGTCGATGACCAGCCACGATAACATCGAAGGCCTCGATGCCTCGATCCTGATGCATCCGAAAGTCTGGGAAGCGTCCGGGCATATCCAGAATTTTTCCGATCCGATGGTCGATTGCCGTTCGTGCAAATCGAGATTCCGAGTCGATCACCTCTTCGGTGAAATGAGCGAGAAGAAATTACAGGCAATCGCGAAGCATTTAGGAACAGAGTATCGCGATAAACCGAAAGAAGAACTGGCCGAACAGTTTCTTGCTGCCTGCGATGCGAAACCGACACTCTTCGAAGAATTAGTTGAAGCAGAGTTAGTGATCTGCCCGAATTGCGGGACGAAGAAATCGCTGACTCCTCCGCGCAATTTTAATCTAATGTTCGAGACGTATGTCGGCCCGGTGAAAGAAGCGGGCAACGAAGTCTATCTTCGTCCTGAAACGGCTCAGGGAATATTTGTTAATGTACTGAATGTGATGCAGGCCTCACGTCAGAAACTTCCGTTCGGTATTGCGCAGATCGGCAAGGCATTTCGTAACGAGATCAATACAAAGAATTTCCTTTTCAGAACTCGCGAGTTCGAGCAGATGGAAATGCAGTACTTTGTCAAGAACGGTACCGACGAGCAATTTTACGAAGAGTGGCGCGAACGCCGATACAATTGGTGGATCACGCTCGGAATGCCGAAGGAAAAATTAAAGCTCAAGCCGCATGAGAAGCTTGCACATTATGCGAAGGCAGCGATTGATATCGAATTCGAATTCCCATTTGGTTTTGGCGAGATCGAGGGCATTCATAATCGTACTAACTTCGATCTCTCGCGTCACGAAGAGTTTTCCGGTAAATCACTTTCGATCCACGATGAAGAGACGAAAGAAAAAAGCGTCCCGTATGTGATCGAAGTCTCTGCCGGTGCATCGCGTGGCTTCATGGCATTTTTGTGTAATGCCTATAATGAAGAGGAAGTCAATGGGGAAGTGCGGACAGTGCTTCGCTTTCATCCCTATCTCGCTCCGATCAAAGCTGCGATCTTACCGCTTGTTAATAAAGACGGGATGCCTGAGATCGCCGAGAAGCTTACGAAGGACTTGCAGCGTTCGATGAAAGTATTTTACGATGATTCCGGTGCCGTCGGCCGCCGCTATAGAAGACAGGATGAGATCGGTACGCCCTTCTGTATCACGATCGATAGCGATACGTTAACCGATCAGACTGTTACGATTCGCGAGCGCGATTCGATGGAGCAGATCAGACTGCCGATTGAGAAGGTGAAGGGGTATTTGCAGGAGAAGCTGGAGTGTCCTGTCTGAACCTGGATTTGGGGGGATTTTTGGGATTTAGGAGATAACTATCGCGTATCTTCGAAAGTGGATCCAGATTTCGATGTCATTGCGAGGAGCGAGACTCAGATCTTTCGGATACAATACTGGTTGCGAGCGACGAAGCAATCTAAAAACTTTCGTGAGCGATATTACTCAGACTGTCGTCAAAACCTTTAGGATTCCTTCGTCGGGCTAAAGCCCTCCTCGCAATGACGTATTTTAAAAGTAGTGAAACTCAAACCTTATAAATTTCTCGGCGTTTCGATCATTATTATCTTGCTGCTTGCTGTTGCACTACTCATCGCACGAGTTAATGTTCTCCTCATTATTCCGATTCTTGCCGGTCTTATTTCAGCCGCCTATCAATATGCAGTGCATCTCAAGCGTCGTGGCAAGATCGATGCTGTGAAAGAAATGCGCGATCTGTATTTGGAGCATCGATGGAATGAGTCGGGGAAGTCTGAACCTTGATTTGGGGGGATGTCTGGGATTAAGGAGATAACTATCGGGTATCTTCAAAGTGGATACAGATTTCGATGTCATTGCGAGGAGCGAGACTCAGATCTTTCGGATATAGTGCTGATTGCGAGCGACGAAGCAATCTAAAAATTTTCGTAAACAATACTACTCAGGCAGCAGTCAAAGCCTTAGGGGGATTGCTTCGTCGCTCGCGATCAGTAGTCTTTCTTAAGATCGATGCCTCGCTCCTCGCAATGACAGCGAAGGACCACGACCTTTAATAGTATTGAGATAGCGATTAGATTGTATAGTTACAGATTCCTCCCGCTGGTCGGAATGACACTGAGGTTATCTTGTTAATCCCAGACATCCCCCCAAATCAAGGTTCAGACGGTTTCTCTTCGTGCCCTGTCGAGAATTCCCAGTCGCCGAAGCCGCCTTTATATTTCAGGCGCATTTTGAATTTGTCGCGTTCTTCGGGAGTCATATTCTCCCATTTATTTTTCATGGCTTCTTTCCAGTCGTTGTGGTCGTGATGGCGATGATGTCCACCGCCGGGTTTTCCCATGAATAATAATTTCGAGAGGATGAGCAAACCGATCGCTTGCCAGTAGGTTATTTCGCCGAGATGGAAGATATCGGGCATAAGCGCATTCCATAACAGCATTACGATAAGTCCGAAGGCAAAGATGGCTACAGGGATTAGTAGGAAGAGCCAGCCTTTTTTACGTCGGTTATAAGCACACATTGTAGTTTCCTTTCATTTCATAGCGTGTTTTTACGCTAAGATAAATTCTTCATATAATTCCCGAAGCCGTTCGCGAAGATGCAAGACGGCATATCGCTTTCTTGAGAGCAGCGTGTTAACGCTTTCTCCCGTTTGCTTCGAGATCTCTTTGAACGATACCCCCTGCAGTTCATGCAGTTCGAATACTTCGCGCTGCTCCTTCGGTAATTCCGCTAATGCTTCGCCGAGTTGTTGCCAGACGAGTGAGCGAAGATATTCCGATTCCGGCGAAGCATCGTCTTCGAGCAGCAGCGAGCCGATCTCGGAAGTAAAATCGTCGTCATCGTCTTCGGATGCCAAGAACGAGAACGGCGTTGCCTTTTTCTTCCGGTAGAGGTCCGTGATCCGGTTACGCGCAACTGTATAGAGCCAGCTCGTTAACTGCTCGATGGGCTGCATCATCCGGACGGCCTCGGAGAATTCGTAGAAAACCTCCTGCACGATATCTTCGGCATCCTCCGGCGTCGCAACCCGGGGCCGGATGAAATCCAGCAGTCGGGTACGATAGCGGTCGACAGTATCGGTTATAAGGCGATTCTCAGCGGCTGCCATTTGAGGCGATATAGCGAATGAATCGTTCATTCACAGTCATAGACGAACGTTTGGGGAGGATATTGTATCACCATTGCAGTGGTACTCCGTCGGCATCCTTTCAGTTGCGACCACTTAGAATAGCTGACTAACTGACGAACCGATCCCGGCGCTACGGTAAGTAGGATAGGGGAGATAACTCTATGTGTGGCAACACATAATATCAAAAAAACGGGAAACATCTACCACTGACGACCTGTTGTAAAAGATAGAATACCATACATATTCTTTGTCACTATGTCAGTTTCATTCACCCGAACTGAAAAGCGACAGCAGCTTAAGGAACAACATAATATCGAACTGTACGAGGTCTTACTTGATGAAGACCGCGAGCATTCGGCCTTTGCTTCTTCGTTTTTTCACCAATCGCTCCAGACCCTCAGTGTCGAGGAGCAAAAGAAAATTCAGCTTGGTACCCAGTGGATCAACTCGTTTGCGAGCATCCATCCAGTGATGATCGGCATATTTGCCGAAGCGTTTACCTCACCGAATGCAGTACCATTATCGCTTCCGATCGAATTTAGTATCCGGCATAATTACCACTCTATTGCGCATGTGGCGAGAACTCGTTTTAATGCCGAGATGGGGAAAGACTATTTTGAGATCAAAGAATTCGGCCTTCGTGTCCGCCATGAACCCGGCTCCGGGAAATTACTCACAGCCCTCTATACCGTATTCTTCGGAGCAAAAGTATTGATCGATAATATCGAAGATATGGGGCTTGTTGTCCTGTAGCAACGGCATCTTGCCGGCAAAGGCTCAGCAGCTAACAAGCTATTAGAAATGGTATTTGAGTTAGTCATATAACTATTTCAGGTAAGGGGTACGAATTAAAAAAAAGCGAACGGCACCTGCTTAGTTTATGCCATTCGCCCTTAGATGTCGGTGTACTATGAATACACCAATTTCTATGCTGGTTTACAAGATTCTTAGGGTTTCAGATGTATTATAAAAAGCAGGGGCACCTCTGCGAAGAAACGCCCCCTTTGCTAGTATCTATCTCTCTATTGGAATCTGTGATGTGAGAGAGTGTAATCGTTTATTGTACTATCCTATACTACGTAATTTTACAACTGGATTCAAAAAAGTCTTCACACAATACTTTTGTTATTAAAGAATTCAAGGGGCATTCCAGTTGAGGAAGTGTCCCCTATGGTATGGTATCTCTTGTGGAGGTTGTGAAGTGAGAGTGCGGAAGTTAGCTTATTGCGAAAAAAAATACGAAGGGATTTGATTATCGGATTTATAAAAGCATACCACTGCTACTTGTTATCACACACAAAATTAACAGGTGTATTTAAAACTATTTAATTTTTAATATCTGTATTTCTCTATGGTGAATGATGGGGTCTTCGTTTGCCCCTTTACTCATTGTCCACCAGTTTTTTTGTGTTAATTAGATACCTGCTTTGGTTTTCGGTTTAGGTTTGCGATGATCGAGTTACAGAAGGATCGGTATTATAAACTTACCTATTATAATGGTTCGGAGGTAGTGTTCCAGGTGATAGAGCCATCGCCTGCGAAGCACCTTATTCAAATACGCACTTCGCTACGTCAACGTCTGTCGTTTATCGAACTACTTAGCGAGCGCTGGATCGATCTTTGTGAAGTTGTCCCTGAATTCGGTGAGAGTATCCTCTCACGAGGATAACAAGCCAGTCCAACATCCATTGTTCTGCCTTCAATCGTACCTGTTAGTCAGGGAGTGGTTTGATTGTGTATGAAATAAAAAACTGCTCTTTGGACGGGTAGGAAAGCCGTAAGGCGCCTGCCCGTTTTGTCGTTAGGATATAAAACCACCGCCTGTCGCGTATCCGTAGTTATAGAGGTATGGGAATCGCGGCGGGACAATATGTATATTGCGTCGAGCCTGGAAATCCGATGTTTGGACGAAAGTATAAGGTCGATCTGGTTTCTGAAAACGGGAGAGTAGTATTCAGCGGAATAGAATCCAGACGGCCAATACGGTTTCTTATCGATCAGATCAGTGAAGATCCGCCTCAACAGCAAGAAGGTCAGATTACTATCGACACTAATTCTTTTTCACCAGAGACTACCATCTAACAGAGTGTTATCTCTTCATTTTTTCTAATAAATTTCTGATCCGATCTCCATTTTCTTTTTGCAGTTGAGAGTGATCGGCTTCGATCCGATCCGGAAGTTCGAGATGAATGACTTCTTCGATGGTCGATGGGTAGACGGCCAGCAACGTTGGCATATCGTTCATATCGGTCCGCAGTTCAAAATGAAAAGCGACAGGAGTATTAGCCACATCGACTTCACCGATCACCACATACCCTTTTCGCTCGGAAAAATCCGAGTCGGCAAATTCCGTCAATGGCGTATCGGAAGTGATCTTAAAGTTCGACCACGTATGATCGTCGAGGCTGATATGAAGGATCGCTCGGGCATAGTCTTTATTTTTTTCTGTTGTCGGGCCAGGTAATTCCGTAGAACCGTGTTCGTCTGCCATCTATTTTTCTAATGGATCGGGGGTAAAAGAAGTAGGCGTTCTAAAAAACTACTTTCCCAGGGGGGGAAGGAAAATATGAACAGATCCATCACTAATGGGTATGTTGGATAAGTCCTTTTCCGGGGCAAAAACACTACCTAGTTCTTAACAAACCAAACTATTAGAATTTTTTAATAATTCCGAACTAAAGGTGTTTTTTTGCTAAAATAATGTAAAAAGCCCCATTTCTGAAAATAAAGGCGTTTATGTCGGGTAAAATAAATATCCGGCAATATGGAGATACCTATATGTCTGCATTATAATAAATTAGCAATCATTAGAAAATTCTAATAATTACTATTGGATGACTCCCGATCTTATTGCCCTGGCACAGCCCTGTCTCCTCAGAGTTGGTTTTTTTATTATTAAATTCCGATATCGAGGTTCTAATGGTGGTTTTTTAAATCCAATAGTTTACCCCCATAGTACATGAAACATCGTGGTGGTAGTGGGTAACTTTTATCTTACGGGAGAAAATGGCTTTAGCTAAGATCGTTTATTGCATTGACAAAACTCATCCGTTGTATGGTAAACGATTGAAGGTTGATTATACACCCGGCAACACAAAACCAATTTTCAACGATATGCAAACCGGTAAGCAAATCGAGCTTACCTTGGAGCAAGTAAGCGAAACGCCTCCGACGAAGCAGTAGGGTTCAGCCTACGGGAAGATGGTTGAAAGGGTATTCGATGGCGTTCCAAAACCAACGACGGTAGTCTTCAAGGTCGTGACGTCTAAGTATTGATCGAGACTGGCGTCAAATCCGAAAAACATTTTTACATATATGGTATCGCCCGATTTAAAAAAAGGACTGAGGTCGCTAAAATATAATGGCCGGTTTCTTGAATGCAATGACGACGCAAACCAAGCATATTCTGTAAAATATGTCTGGTAACTATTGGAATCACCTGGGTCGATGGCCGGTGTTCGGCTAAAAAAGATGCGCGCCTCGATCAATACTGAATCCGGAGCCGAAGCGGAAAAGTCGTAATAGAGATCCCCCTGGCCAGTAGCGGTTTGGAACACAAATCCATCGAGTGTGCCGGTGAACCGTAGTTCTTGTTGCAAGTGTATTTCTCCGTAATAACTGATACCGCCGCCGAGGAAATGATAGGAGGTATTCTTCATTGTATAACATCCCGCTTTTGTGAAGCTCATCGAATAGGTCCGTGATGGAAGATCCTTGATCGACCAAATGCCACTAGCATCGGTGGTTGCGCTGAACGATGTTCCTTCAAGTTGGACGATAGCACCACTGGCATCGTTCAGTATTTTCCCAACCGAATCATAGAGTACAATTTTTCCCTTCAGATCTCCAAGTGGTATGTCGCCGCCAGAAGTCGAAGTAGCAGTGTCACTGCTGCCGCAAGCGGCAATGAAAATTATTATCGTAAGAAGTAGGAGTTTGTGAATTGTTTTCATAGGAGTTTTTTAATCATACTGTGTCACGGTAATACTATCGAAAGCACATTTGGTTCGAACCGTTACCGGTGGTATTGCTATCGCTGCTGGAAGCGAAGGTGAACACTGTGAATAGTAGTAATAGGTATTGTTTCATATCATAATCCAATGGCTACTGTATAACAGTTGAAAGAATGTTAGAGCCTTCCGATGTTCCAAGAGGGATGTAGGCTCGGGTTTCCGGGTCGATGAAATGATCAGGCCCCCAGTCTTCATAGAGGTATGAACCTTTAGTATACCCTTCTATTGGTATAGTAGTTAAGAATGTATACATTCTACAATAGATAGAGTCACCTAGGCCAAAGTAAGTAGTTGGGTTTCGTCCATCGTATAATGGGATATCAATATTAATTGAAACTGGGGTTGAATCAGCACGAAAACAATAACCTCTGAAGTCGGACAAGTAAGAAGCGATATAACTTGTTCGATCGGCAATATTGATCGCTTGTGATTTTGCAAATAATGTTATCGTACCAATCCAGACCGGTGTCGGTTCGTTAACTGAAATATGCCCAGAAACCAAGCCGGATAATTGATGTGTACCGGTTGAATCGGTAACAAAGTTAGGAGCTTCTATTACATCAAGTACGGCTTTCATCTTGGAGGGCTGCCGCAGATACAACAATTGATTATTATCCGATAGCCACACCGTACTTCCGCCAAGAAAAAAGAATTGTGATTTATACGGTTGATATCCTGCTTTTGAGTATTGAATGATATACGTACGTGTTGGAACATCCTTGAATTCCCATAGACCGGTCGAGTCGGTGAGAGTAGAATACGAAGTACCTAAGAGTTCAACCTTGAATCCGCCTCGGCTGGTTGCTACACCATTCGAATCGATCGCAGCGACGATACCTTTTAGATTACCCTTGATATCTAATGAATTTTCACTCGTGCTTTCACTGCAACCCACGAACGGGAGAAATAAAACGACCAATAGTATACTTTTAAAATAATCCATTGTCCTGCAACACAACCAAAAAAACTCCGGGCGTTTTTATTCCAATATGAATGAAAGCACATTCGATCCTTTGCCATAATTGGCAAAGGTCAGGTTGCCATGGTCATCATAGGTATATTCGATGACTGATCCGTTGATCGGGTAGGCTCTGAAATAAACCGTATCGCCGGTATTGTATCCACTTAATAATCCGGTTTGAGGAAAGATCTCTGCATCGACGTTAAGCCGTGAACCACCTGAAAATTGACTGTTGCCTTCGGCGATGGCAGCAGTAAACGAGTTGGGGACGGTAAGATCGAGAGCGGAAGTATGCCCACTGATAAAGATAGCACCACCTTCGCTGGCAGCATCGTCGGATAAATGTGCATGGAGCGATCCCGGTGTCGGTTCGAACCCGATCGTTGGCGGAACGACGGCATCGAGTGTTGCCGTAAAGCGTATTTGAGTCGGCGGTTCGATCACGCGGCTATCACCGCAGCCGATACTGACGGCCGCCAAGACCAAGAGGATATGGACGTATTTATTCATGTAAGTTGCCAGTAATGGTACTCCATATTTATCGAAAAAATTCCTCATTCGACAATCCCCGAAAGTACATTCGAGCCCTTTCCATAGCCACTCGTCACTGTTTTATCAGTGGCGATGTCATAGTACTGTGAAAGATACATATAGGGTACGGCCTGGACATACATCGTCTCGCCGATCTGGAATGGAGCGGGGTAGCCTACATTAAAACCGGGGTAGGGGATCGATATAGTAAAATTTCCGGCAGTATCCCAATTTGTATAATAATTAAAGGCTTCGGTCATGGTACTAAATGTGGTCGAATCGGCTATATCCATTGTTTGGCTATGACCGGCAAGGAAGGCAATTCGAAGATAGGCGCCGGGAGCGAGTTTCGGTGTAGTATGCCCGTAGATATATCCATAATTATAATTCTCGGGTAGTACAATTGCGTCGAGTGTGACTTCATACTTCGTTTTTGGATATAAGTATGTTTGTCCGTAATTGAGTATTCCTCCACCGATAAAGACATACGATGTGTTTTTCCAGGTAAGATACCCAGCTCTTGAAAAGCTGATAGAGCAGGTTCGCGTAGGGAGATTTTTTATTTCCCAAGTACCGCTGCTATCGGTTACCGCGGAGTATGGCGTGCCTTCGACTTGTACCAGAACACCGCTATTATCCAGCGAGTAGGTACTTTGCTCTGAGTATAGCAGGACCTTGCCACGAAGGGTACCGGTAAGCTGATCGCCGGTTACGGTAGTTTCTTTGCAGCCACTGGTGGCAAGAACGAAGAGTAGAAAAACAGCAGTTATCGTTTTCATAGGAGTATTCGTGATTATGGTAAAAATACGTATTGCATACTTGCCATCCTACCTTATTTCATTTCCGCCGAAAGAATATTCGAAGCGGTCTTCCCATATCCATTTGCCCGCGAGGTAGCGGTCTTTTCATCAAAATCACTTAGCATCGTATTCACTGCAGGGTCACCGACAACCGGGTACGCCCTGAAATATACGATTTGTCCGGGAGCATATCGCTTAAAGATCGAGGTGCCGAAAGTAAATTGCTTGGAAAAATTAATGCTGGTATCGTGCGGTACATTCGACTGATAGCTAACGGAGGTGACAACCGTGTCGTAGGTTGTCGGGTCCTCGATGTTCAATGCACTGTTGGAGCTGACAACAATGTACGTCGATAACGCAGTTGAATTCGGAGTATTATTCGAAGTATGCCCGAAGAGAAAGCCTGCTTTTGGTACTAATTTTTTTGCGGAATCGGAATATTCTTCGTGCGGCATAATGATCGCATCGATCGTTACGGTAAATTCCGGATACTCGCCGATCGTCACAAGCGAACTACCCGACAGTTGCCAGCGATATCTTGAAACCACTCCTCCGGTGTACGAGAACGAGTGATCAGTCCAGGAATAGCATCCAGGTTTCGAGAAGGTGATCGAGTAGGTCCGAGTCGGCAAGTTATGAATAACCCAATTACCGGAGGCATCGCTCGTCGCGGAAAAATTGGTCCCATCGCAGCGAACGGTTACTCCGCTGCTATCGGTGAGTGTTTGGCCTCGATGGCTGATCACTGCAACGGTACCAATCAAGTCTCCGGTCGGATCTCCTCCAACGATTTCAGTTGATGGGTTGGTATGCTCCGTACAGCCGCTAACCAATAAGGCAACAACGAACACGGATATGATTAGAGGTAGGGATCTCATATTTTTTAAGGCATCTTCATTGGGTACGAACTCGACGGCACACCATAACCAATGTAGTCATAGGTATCGGTAAGGACATCATATTGCCGTGGGGTGCCGAGAGCGGGGTATGCTTTGAAATAAACTGTCTCGCCCGGTAGAACACCGCTCATCGAGGCGACAGGAATAGCCCCCTCAATATCAATTGATTTGTTGCCCGGTAGGTACGATTGGGCGGAGGCTTTGATCAGCGCAAAGTACGATGATTTATTTTCGATCGAAAGGTTTTGGTCGCGGCCGATGATAACATACATGCTAACCAGAGTTGAATCGGGTGCATCGGTCGATGTATGAGCATAGATCGCACCGGGTGTATAGATATTTTTTTGTACTGAATCGACCCAATGTGGCTTCGGCATGGTAATGATACCGATGGAAACAGTAAACTGCGGAAGTTCACCTAATGGCACAGCCGTTGTACCGGTGATCTGATAATTAAAATGAACGATGCCACCTCCGGTGAACGAGTACGAAGGATTTTTCCAGGTGTAAAATCCATCATTCGAAAAACTGATCGAATAGGTTCGCGTTGGCAGATCATGGAGCGTCCAATTACCGTTGGCATCGGTCAGCGTTGAATACGACGATCCTTCGCATTGAACCAGTACGCCGCTTTTATCGATGATATTTCGGCCACGATGATCGGTAAGAGTAACCGAGCCGACGAGATCGCCGGTCAGTTTACTACCATCGAATGTTGATGTCGTTGAAGTAGTGGTAGCACTATCGCTGCATCCGCAAGCAATAGCAAATAAAAAAAGGAAGGACAAGTGTTTTATCATAGTCATTGTTATTGCATGGTCGCTGAAAGGACATTGGATCCTGTTGTCGAATAACCGATGAACTCATCGCGGTTTTTGATCGGATCGTATTGCATCGGATTACCGATTACCGGATAGCCTTTGAAGTACAGCACATCACCGGGATGAACCACTTCGGAAAAGAACCAGGTATATCCGAGGGTTGTCCCGAAATTTACGACGGTGTCTTTTCGGGCATACGTCATTCCCTGGACCGGCATCAGATAAAAATACGTCGCGGGATCTTCGATTCGCAAGTTCGGATCACGACTGATAATCACATAGGCACCGATCGTAACGGAATCCGGAGCATCATCGGAGGTATGTGCGTACAATTCTCCGTTTGTAAACGTCGTGATAGTATCGACGATTGTTTTCTTCGGCATAATGATCGCATCGAGGGAGATGGTAAAGCGGGGCAGGCCGCCTAATCGTACATAGGTATCGCTCAGTACCGGAGTTCTGTATCGTACCGGTGTTCCGCCAAGAAAGGAAAACGAGGCATCGCGATAGGAATAGAATTCCGGTTTTGAAAAGGTGATCGCATAAGTCTTCGATGGCAAGTTATGGATGGTCCAGTTACCGGCTGTATCGGTAATGGCTGAGAACGAAGTGCCCTCGACCTGAACGGTCACGCCGCTATGGTTAGTCATTCCTCTACCTCGATGATCGGTGAGATAGACCGTTCCGATGAGGTCGCCGGTAACACCATCGCCGGCGTTGGTAGTAGTGGTGTTGCTATCGCTGCACCCGGCAGCGAGAAGAAGCAGTAGAAGTAAAGCAGTGATCTTCATATTATTCCATTATTCCAGAAAGGACGTTCGAACCGGTTAGGCTATATCCAATCTGTTTATATTTATTTGTTAGCGGATCATAAATAGCTTGTGGGTTTCCTAAGAGCGGATATGCCCGAACATATACTGTTTCTCCCGATACAAAGCCCATGCTGGAATAAACATTTTTATTCATTACCGAGGCTAGACTTACTGTAGTATCACGCCCACCGGTAGGACTAGTTAGCCCATTTGGAAAGTTATAACCTAAAAGATAACTCGATTCATCCTCTGCCGTCAATTGTGGTGTTCTACCAAAAATGACATGCATTCCCACTATTGCACTATCCGGAGTATTCGAGGAAGTATGCCCGTAGATACCTCCCAGGGCGGTGCCTTTCGGCATGATCACCGCATCGAGTGTAACAGTAAATTTAGCAAACTCGCCAAGCTCAACGCTACCACTAAAATAAATATTATTATATCGCATCACACCGCCGCCGGTGAAGGGAAACCCGAGGTCTTTCCAAGTATAAAAACCTGGTTTCGAGAAACTGATCACATAGGTTCGCGATGGCAGATCGTGAATGATCCAATTGCCATCGCTATCAGTGAGTGCCGAGTATGAAGTCCCTTCACAGCTGACGAGCACTCCACTCTTATCGCTCATACTTCTTCCGCGATAATCATTTAGTCTAATTATCGTCCCGACAAGCGTACCGGTAACTCCATCACCGCTAGTATTGGTCGTAGCAGTATTGCTATCGCTACACCCGGCGGCGATAACAAGAAGAAGAAATAGCGAGAGTATCTTCATATCATTGCATGGTTGCTGAAAGCTGATTCGACGACGTCGTGCCATAACCGATGTATTCATATTTGTTAGCGATCGTATTGATCTGGTAGGGGAAACCTACGACCGGATATGCTTTGAAATAGACTACATCACCCGGCTGTATCCCATAGGATTGCAGTTGCAGATACGACAAGTTAGCAATAAGATTGGCCGTTGTATCACCCGGTGCCGTCATTCTTGTCGACGCAACAGCCATGAAGAAATAGCTCGTGGTATCGTCAATACGCAGGTCCGGCCGCTTCCCGACGATCGTATACATCCCAATATCAGCCGAGTCGGGTGCCGTATCTGAAGTATGAGCAAATACTTTGCCTGGAAGGTACGAGATTGTTTTCTTAACATTATCGATGACTTTTGATGGCATTGTCACGGCATCCAGAGTAACCGTAAATTCCGGAAGTTCGCCGAGCGGTATTGGAGTAAACGGTGTGCCTAAAAAATAAGCAGAAGGATCGATATACCGTGCCGGTACACCACCAACAAATGTATAGGAGGGGTTTCTGCGAGTATAAAAATTCGGTTTGGAAAACGTGATGGCATATGTTTTTGTCGGCAGATCATGAATTACCCAATTGCCGCTTGCATCCGATACGGCAGAGAACGACGTGCCTTCGATCTGTATGGCGACTCCGCTATGATCGCTCATGGTTCTACCACGATGATCGGTTAGCTGCATGGTGCCGAGCAGGTCGCCGGTAGAACCGGTGTTGCTTCCGCTGGTGGTCGATGTTTCATCGCTATTGCTGCAACCAGCGAGAGCGAATAGGAGCAATAGGGAAGAAAGTATTTTCATGGTATTAAAAGGTTGCTGAAAGTACATTTGAAGGTGCTCCATAACCTATGTATTCGAATTTGTTCGTGATGGAGTTAAATTGATTCGGATACCCGATGACTGGATATGCCTTGAAGTATACAACATCGCCAGCCTGAATGCCAAAGTACTCCAGTGAATAATATTGTAAAGCATAGCCAAGATTTACTGTCGTGTCAGTTGACACATCGTTTTTTGTAATAGCCGTTGCCATTACAAGATACGTTGAGGCATCTTCAATACGTAATTCTGGGTTTTTACTGATAATAAAGTACATGCCAAGATCAACCGAGTCGGGAGTATCAACCGATGTATGAGCGAAGACCGTCCCTAGTGTATAGGTAACTAGTTTATTGTTAAGAGCATCGACCGTTTCTGTCTTTGTCGGCATCGTAATCGCATCGAGTGTGACCGTAAACTGCGGAATCCTGCCAAGGGGTACCGGAGAAACAGGACCGCTTCCGGTGTTGACAGCCGGGTCCCGATACCGCGCCGGTGCACTACCGCCGACAAAGGTGTACGACGGATTTCTCCTGGTATAAAAATTCGGTTTGGAAAAGGTGATGGCATAGTTGCCCGTCGGTACATTATGGATCACCCAATCTCCATGTACATCCGATACACCGGAGAACGATGTGCCCTCGATCTGTATGGTGACACCACTTTGATCGGCCATGGTTCTTCCGCGATGATCGGTTAATCGCATCGTGCCAATAAAATCGCCGGCACTGGCGCCACCATTGCTAGCCGTTGTTGTAGTATCGCTATCGGTGCAACCGGCTATAATACTACTAAGGAGAATAAGTATTGATAATAGTCTCATACTCGTCAATATTGCATGATGCCTGATAATACATTCGATCCGTTGAAGCTGATACCGAGTGGGACTGCTCTCGTTCGTATCGCATCGTAATAGAAATCCGTACCTACTCCCGGGTATACTCTAAAATAAATGGTATCACCTTTTGAAAAACCGTCTACGATTGAAGTCCCGTCTGATGTTGAATAGATTGGCGCTGCAACGTTGAAAGCGGAATCATGCGCCGTGTAATTATTGAACGCAGCGTAGTAGCTGTTTCGAAAACTTTCCGGTTTATCGGCCGATAGCGTCGAGTCCTTCCCGCAAATAATATACAGCCCGAGGTTACCGGGCGGGACATTGCTTGAGGTGTGGCAATAACAAACTCCTGTTGACGAATCGGAATGAAACATGTTGGGCAAGATGACGGCATCCAGGGTAACGCTATACTGTGCGAATTCCTTGAGCGGTACTGCCGGAAATTCATAAAACGTATAGTAGTAAAAATATCGATAGAAATATCGGGTAGTCCCGCCGCCGAGAAAGGCGTATGAAAAATCGCGGAAGGTAACGAATCCATCTTTTGAGATCGATAAGGAATAGGTTCGCGATGGGAGGTTGTGGATCGTCCAGTCGCCATTGCTATCGGTGACGGCAGAGTATGATGTTCCATCGATCTGCACCAGTGCACCGCTGTTATTTACAATTGGTTTCCCGTTATGATCGACTAAAGCAATCTTCCCTATAAGATCGCCGGTAAGGCCATCGTCGCTATTGCTTACAGTTGAGTTATTACTATCGCTGCAACCGGCGAGAGCAAATAGAAGAAAGAGGAAAGAAAGTATCTTCATAATTATGGCATTACAGCTGAAAGAACGTTGGAGCCTTCTGTACTATATCCTACCGGGATATAAGTGTCTGTTCTTGCATCGTAATAACTATCCGAGGTGATCGAAGGGTAAAGCTTAAAATAAAGGGTTACACCCGAAGTATATCCTTTGAAAAATGCGGTAGTAAAAGGAAGAGTAATACTCATATTTGTATCTATCTGGGCTACCGAGTTAAAGGGATAATACGGTTGTAGTATTGTGTAACTTGATTTGTCGTTGATATTCAGATTCGGGTTTGTCCCAACAAGGATATACAGTCCGAGACTAACCGAATCAGGTGCATCATTTGATGTATGCGCATAAATATTGCCATACACATTTCCGTGCGGCATTGTGATGCCATCCAAGAAGAGTTTAAATCGTGGTAGTTCGCCGATCTGGGCATAGTCCTTACCGTTAGCATCCTTATATCTGACAATACCTCCTCCGACAAAGGTGTAGGAAGTCGTCTTCCAGGTATAAAAGTCGGGCTTTGAAAAACTAATCGAATAGGTACGAGTAGGCAAATTATGAATTATCCAATTCCCAGCGCTGTCACTTAGCGTTGAATAAGGTGTCCCCTCACACTGAACAAGAATACCGCTGTTATCGGTATTGAATCGACCGAGGTAGTTGTATGATCGTACCTTGCCAGCAAGATCACCGGTGACGTCAGTACCGCTGCTATTGGTCGCAGTATTACTATCGCTGCACCCTATAGCGATAGCAGTAAGCAGAAGGAGGGATGAGATTACTTTGACCATCGAGTATTAATATTCCATTGAAAAAGCATTCGACCCTTCTCCGAGATTTGTTTGGATATATTTATTCGTGATCGGATCGTAGATCGTGTGCTGAGCAAGATAGGGGGAGCTAAGTTGTAAATACGGGAATACTCTGATGTATATTGTGTCTCCATAGGTCAGAGTATGAGGGTTCAGAGTAACATGAAATTTAGAATATCTTTCATCATTATAGAAGGACGTAATAGAGCCGACCCCTATCTCCAGATATGAAGCAGGATCCAGAGGGTTGATATTCGAATCTTTCCCATAATAGATCAATGTATAGACTACCATGTTTTCATAGGTCGAATCGATCGTCGCATGTCCGTAGAGTTTTCTTGACGGAGAAAGCGAATCCAAAATGACTTTTGCAGTATTGAATTGCATCAGATAAATTTTCTCTTCGGAGGTATTGTATCGTACTACGCCACCACTTATGAAATGAAACTGCCTATCTTCCCATGAATCATATCCCTCTTTAGAAAATCGTAATTGATAGGTACTGGTTGTAAGCCCGTGAAGCATCCAATTACCCAGCTTGTCGGTCATGGTTGAAAACGGAGTCCCGACACATTCAACTCGGACGCCACTGCGATCGCTTACTGTATCGCCTCGTCGATCTAACAAGGTAACAATACCGACTAGATCGCCGGTAAGGGTCGTCTTGGGTTCTACGATGACAGTATCCTTATTGCTGCAAGCAACTATCAGTAGGCACAGAAAGAGAAATACAATACGGTACATTGCCATTACAGTCGGACTGCTGAAAGAATATTCGAGCCATTGGGGCCATAGCCAACAACCTCATAGGTATCGGTATAAGGGTCATATATCCGTGAATTCCCAATGACGGGATATGCTCGAATATAGATCGTCTCTCCGGGAAGAAAATCCTTTAACAGAATATTATTATAGTTTAAACTACCGGTTGCATTGAGAACGGACTCCGAACTCTTTTTATTATAATAAAAGAAATAATACGAATTGTCATAGCTATCCTTCTTATCGATTGAAAGCGTCGGTGAGTGGCTTGAGATCAATAGTATGCCTATCGATGTCTCACTCGGTGCATTTGAGGAGTGGGCATAATAGGAGCCCTCAGTGTAGATAAAATCCTTAAGGCTATCTGAAAATACTCGCGATGGCATGGCGATACCGTCGAGATCGATAGTAAATTCCGGTGGTTGCCCGAGCGTCACGTAATTAGTGAACGGCGGCTTATATCGCGTTGGCCCGCCGCCTACAAACGAATAGGAAAGATCTTTCCAGGTATAAAACTCCGGTTTTGAGAAACTGATGACATAGGTCCTCGTCGGTAAATCATGAATGACCCAATTGCCGGCACTATCGGAAATTGCCGAGTAGGATGTCCCTTCGCATTGGACTGTAACGCCGCGTCGGTCAGTAATTTGCCTGCCAAGATAATCGGTAAGCATTACCGTCCCGATCAGATCGCCGCTAGGCCCATCGGCTGTAGTTTCCGTGATAGTTGTAGTGGTGCTGCTATCGCTGCATCCAACAGCGACGAAAATCAAAAGTAGGAAAGTAAGTATCTTCATATTATGGCACTATTGCTGAAAGAACATTCGAGCCTTGGCCGTACCCTGTTACAATTGTTTTTTTGCTAGCAACATCATAATAGTTTTGGGTGTACAAATATGGGAATGCGCGGACAAAGACAGTGTCACCATACTGAAAATTTTGTAACCCTGAAGTTATAGGACTCTTAAAACTGAACGATCCATCGTGAGTTGAGAAACTAGTGTTAACATCGTCGGTAAATGATGAAGCTGCTGATTCAACATCCTCAATTTCAATTGTCGATGAATGAGAAAGTACGTACAGGATGAAAATATTGACAGAATCAGGAGCATTATCAGAAGTATGACCATAAACATACCACCATTTATCTTTGAGTGTGGGCGTGACAACAGCATCTAGGGTATATGAAAAAGTAATTGGTTGAAGTAATGTGATGGAAGAATTATAGAGTTGAATTCCACCGCCGACAAATTGGAAGGAAGTATTTTTGAACGTGGTATACCCGGCCTTAGAAAAACTGATCGAGTAGGTGCTTGTTGGTAAATTATGTATTTCCCAAAATCCATTAGAATCAGTAACGGCTGAGAATGAAGTACCTTCGCATTGGACTAGAATCCCGCTTTTATCTTTCAGAAATCTAAATCGTGCATCTCTGAGTTGTGTAATATTATATTTGCCATCACCACCTCGAAGAGTACCCGTCGGACCTGTTGAGTTTCCGCCTGTATTCGTCGAAGTATTGCTATCACTACACCCCAAAATCCCCAAGACCGACACAACCGTGAGGAATAACCATTTTCGCATCACAACCCCCAAATTTGACGTATGAAAGAGTATTATAGAAACTCCGGAGAAGCATAAAAGTTACAAGAGAGTTAGGGCCAAAACCGTAACGCCGGCATCCTGCCGGCACCCATTCAGTTGCTTCCAGTTCGATTGGCTGACATACTGCCAAATCATGCCGGCCGACGCAAGCGCTATGGCTTTACTGCCTCACCACGACCAACGTATTCGATGGCTGGCCATAAGGGAATATATCCTTGTGGTTTTCATCGGGATCGATATAGGTTGACACGAATCCCTTCGGGTATGCCCGGATGAAAATGGAATCGGCCGATTTGAATTGGGCGATCTGATTGTACCCTATGTAAAAGTTGAAATTAGTGATGTCGCCATTCTTTTCTACATACGGCGGCTCAAAGAATGCTTCAACAGCCGTTGTGTCGTTCGGATCATATTCGCTTTTTCGCGAAAGCATAACCCGGATGCCCCACGCTAATGTACCACTTGGAGCAGAAGGATAGTGTCCGTACATAATAAAACCGGCATCGACGCCTGGTGTATCGCTTTCAGCAATAGCAGCGGCATCAAGGGTGACAGCAAAGGCTGGTGGCTGGGCAATATAATAAGTTGTCGTTCGAACGGCATTTGGTGGCAACTGCAAATATCGGGTAGCGAAACCGGCTTTAGTAAAACTGACGATCGAATGATCCGAACTACCAACCTGAATATTCCATAAGCCTGCCGAATCGGTAACAACCGATTTCCCGCTAACGGAAACGGTAACTCCACTGGAATTACCGATCAGCTTTCCGAGCGAATCGAAGAGGACGATATTGCTGGAGAGTTTGTAGGTGTCTTCGGTGACAGATTCGGTGCTACTACATCCGGCAATGATACCGGCGATAGCAATAATTAGCAATCGAACGTTCATACCCAAAGAACACAGAAGGACGAAGCAAGTTCTTGGATTTGGGCGGAGCTTATTTCTTAGTAGCCGATAGGACATTCGAAGGGGATAGTCCAATTCCATCCGATACATATTTCCCCAATTTAGCATTGTAATAAACTGATGACTCAAAGATCGGGTATGCTTTGAAGTATACTGTTTCATTGGACTTAAATGCAGATAAAAGATCCCAGTAAAAATAAGAAGCAATATTTCGAGATCCATTTCCCGGCTCATCCCCCGTATATGGAATAAAACCCGATTCGTACGAAGCCGGATTTTCAATATTCAGATACGGAGTTCTTCCGACGATCACATATAAATTAATTCTAACCGAATCCGGGACATCGTCAGAGCTATGACTAAAGATACCGCCGCTGAATGTTGTTTGAGAGTCAGGCGGTGGGTCCGGCATGATAACGGCATCTAATGTCACTGAGAATGTCGGTGCTTTCCCAATCACTAGCGGCCCGATGGTCATTGCCGTATCCCATTTATCAATATATTCCGATGTTTCGGAGGAATAGAACCCTGGTTTTGAGCAATGGAAGTAAGAGTAATTTCCGGTACGATACGAAGGGCATTCCCACAGCCCATTCTTATTCGTAGTAGTTTGATAGGCTCCGCTATCGATCACAACCAATACTCCGCTTCTATCGGCGATCAGGTTGCAGTTATTATCGAAAATAAGTACCTCACCTTTGAGCTTCGTTTTTTCAAGGGGTAAGCGCGGCGGCGGCTCCCAGTAATAGGACGTACTACTTGAAGAGCATCCGGCAAATAGGAAAAATGCAATACCCAAAATAATGGTAAGCCGACGCATTTGAGTGAAGGAATATCTATACTCCAGTAACCCAGCTCGGGTTCAAAAGTTTTATATTTACGGTACGACCGCCGAAAGCACATTAGAACCAGTTCCGCATCCATCGGTTACATATTGCTTAGTTACGGGGTCGACGTACTTGGATAAGAGGAAATAGGGATACATTCTGAAGAAGACAGTATCTCCTGAAGCTGTTTTCCATAACAAATCACCGGTCCGTATAAAATATCCAGTAATATTATATGCCTTTGTATCTGGAGACTTACTTTGTAGTCCATAACCCAACGATGACGAAAAGAAAGAAGTAGTATCATCGATCGTTAAGGTGGGAGTGCGACCAATAATTATGTATTGTCCGACAACAATTGAATCTGGGGCGTAATTAGAAGTGTGGCTATAGATTGTACCATAAGTTTCCTTAGAAGAGGCTGAATCAACAGATGTCATAACAACCCCATCTAAGGTAATAATAAAGCGCGGTCGCTCGCACATATCGACAAATAGGGCATCAGGAAATCGTGCTTGGTCTAGATCTGTGGTTGTCTTTATCGTACTAAGGCCTTCTTTAGAAAATCGCATTACAAAAGACATCACGGGGAATTTTGGGAATTCCCAATAGCCATTGCTGTCGGTAACAGTTTTATATGCAGTGTTTTCGGCCTCAACTAGTACCCCACTCCTATCAGCAATACGGTGATTTTGGTAATCATAAATAGTTACTAGCCCTGAAGGGCCTCGTGAAGGAGTTGGCTCAATAGCACTTTGTGAGCAGCCAAATCCCAGAACTGAGATCATGAGAATGATCGCTCTCACTGCCAGAGGAATTCTTATAGAAGAAGAAATATCTGATTTGCAAGTCTGCAATTTTTAATCTTGCATTTTTAATTTTTCCGTCTCACCACCCTCACCACCTTCTTCATTCCCTTCGCCGCTACTTTCAGCATATACTTAAAGAGCAGCAAAAATTGTGTTTTGCCGAAGGCGCCGTCGAATTCTAATAGGAAGTGTAAGTCGCGGATATCGCTATCGGTCATTGGCAGCGAGATGTGGTGCGTTGCACCGTCGGGCTTGGCGCCCTGCGAGAGGAGGTCGTCGCCGGCCATTGCTTCTTCGAGGAGTTTCTTCAGACGCTCGTCAAGCTCTTGTAGTTTTTTGCGAAGCTCCGGATCCTTTTCGTATTTGAGGAGGAAGGTGATGTGGTCGTGCAGCACGGCCATTTTCTTCATCATTTCCGGCGTGAAGAATTGTCCGGCATCTTCTTCGAGTTCGTGAACGAGCTGCTCAATGTCGTCGATCGCATCGTCGGTTGCGGAGAAAAGAGTAAGATCGTCGAGATCGTTTATTTCGACATAGAGTGTCGATAGCCGCTCCAGCTCGTGGCCATAGAGCTTTGCGAACTCAAGTCCGAACTCTGCTTTCTTTGCTTTGATCGACGTCCTGATACCCGCAAGCGAGCGCTCGAGCTGATGCTTTTTATCGTGATGCGCCGAATGGTTGAGCAAGCGGACGATTTCATGTTCCTGCTCGACAAGATCATGAAGCACTTTCGTATTGCCGAATTTTCCTTTATCAATAATATCGTCGATATGTTTTTCCGAAGCGAATATCTGCGCATGGCCGATCTTGATCGTATGGATCTTCGTATTCTCATCGATCTTTGTTCGAAGCAATGCTTCATCGAGTGCAACCGCACCATCGGTGATGATAAGAATTTCTGCGCCGGCCAGATGCTCGGTATGCTCGATCTCATCGAGTGCTTGCAGTAATGCTTTTTGCAGGACGGTGCCGTTGCCGAGATGCGTGACTCGCAGCAAATGCCGGATGAGAGCATTATAACTATCGGCATCGACGGCAGTATGAAGATCGCCGACCTGATCGTCGAATGTCCTGAGGCTGATAAAACCGAGGTCTTCTTTATTATGCTCGAGGAAATAGACTAAGATCGCTTTGGCAAGATGAATGCGGTGATGTGCTTTCATCGATGCCGATGTATCGAAGAGGACGAATACCTTTTGTTTTTTGCTATCGAATGAAAAATGTTCGCCGATCTCTTGTACGGGTAAAATTTTCGGAGCTTTTGCAACGGGCATCCAAAGCGTTCGTTCGGCCAGGCGCTCATCGAAGACATCGTCGGGCAGTGCGAATTGCCAGGGATAGATACGGGCTACGTCGCGGCGATTGCGGATAAAATCCGCTTCGTATTCTTCGCCGGTAACGATCTCGGGCTGGAACATCTCGATTGCATCGCGAGTCGCTGACTGATCGAGTGTCGGAAGGCGAAGTATTGATTCGATGTTTTGGCGAAGTTCGGAGTCATCGGATTCGAGCAATCGGGCGATCTCGAAGATCGCCGTAAAATCGTCGGGCAAATGATCGTAGATATGGGCCAGAAACCCATACTCTTCCATCCGCTTGAGGAATGATCGCTCGCTTGCCATAGGGAGGGAATATACGAAGGGAAACGCGGATTCAGGAAATTATTCAGGCTAGCAGGCTTGTCATTCCTCCCTTTAGTCGCAATGGCAATGAATTTTTCCTTTTTACCTAATCATTAAATCTGTCCAAAAAGGCCATAAATGCATTAATTTATCATTATTCTGCCCATTTCATAGAAACGAAGCCACCAAAATTGCGTATAGACTTACATATCTTGAATATTATATGCTTACATTATATAAAAAATTACGCGACGAATTATTATGGTGGTTTTATGACCAGCCTCTTCCGGAATCGAATGATCAGGTACAAGAGGATTATAAAGACGGCTTACTATAATATAGAGGACTAATTAAACCATCCGTGGCGCAAGCATCCCTGCTTGCGTCTTTCTGCTAGACTATTCTTAACTGTCTTACGCTTTCTTCAACTCTTTTTGAGTTTTCGTCGGCAGGCTTTCCATGATAGCGGCATAGGACTCTTTAATAAGCGTCTGAAGCTCGGTTTCGCTCAGCGCCGTTTTCTTTCTCACGCAGACCCAGCCGAAGCGTCCGGTATAGGGTGCTGAAATGATCCCATCGCGTTCGATCAGCTCCGAATATTTTTCCGGGGTGCATTTGAACGAGCACGAAAACCCACTGGCCGGGTTGAGGCTGGCGGTGGCAAACATTTTATCTCCGATACAAAAACACAGGTCGTTACCCCATTTAATATCTTCGAAGGCATGCGGCAGCGATAGGCAAAATTCTCTCAGTTGTTCGACATTCATTGACATATTATATCCCCACTCCGATTTCGGATTCGGTGCAAAGATAAGCAAATAATTTTCCGGCGCTGGAAAAAGCGGGTACGGGATGAGTAGTTAATAGCCAGTAGTCAGTAGTTAGGTCGTGGTGGAAAGATTATTTGTAACCTTTAGTGAGTTAAGGTGTCTCTTGGTAAAGTACCAGACCACGAATGAAGTCAATCATTGCTCAAGCTCTCGTTATGCTTATTGCGCTCGTTGCATTGAATGAGCGAAGTGTGGGGCAATGGCAACCGACTGGAGGCTTGCATCATTCGGGTAAAGTATCATTTGCGCAAATTGGGGATACACTTTTTTGCTCATGCGAATATGGTACTGGTGTTTTTAGATCGACTGATCACGGTGCTTCTTGGCAGGATGCCAGTAATGGATTGCCAGAATTTGCAGGCATAATAGACATAGTGGCTCACAATGGGGTTCTTCTTGGCGGTGTGGAGCACTTCGGGGGAATGTACCGCTCAACGGATCGCGGCAATCACTGGGCACTTGCCAATTCTATTTCCGGATTTCCAAGCATATTTTTGCAAAATCAGGATTATATCTTTTATACCAATGGATATTTACACCGTTCGTCTGATGATGGATCGACGTGGTTAACATTTAGAATAGATTCTGGTGTGAGTATCTATTCTCTCTGTATGAATGATAGCCTATTATTTGCAGGCACTAATAAGGGTATTTTTACTTCAAATGATTGGGGCGAGCATTGGGATTCATTAGGTGGTCCTCAAAAGAGTGTGTATTCGATGTTCACATATGACGCGAGTCTTTTTATTACTTCAGGGAGTGTATTCTTTCGCTCGACAGATGATGGGAAGCACTGGGACACTATTCAAAGTATCAGATATTTAGGTAACCGTGTCTATACCGCAGCTACCAGTAAGTCTCTCTTTCTTGCGGATAGAAATGGCATACTTAGATCAACAGATGGAGGGTTTACCTGGGCGATTTCAGATTCATCATTATCCGATAAGATCGTGACTGGTATTTGGGCCGACCAAGATACGGTATTAGTTGGAAGTTACAGTGATTGGTTATCCCGTTCTACCGATGGCGGAAAGACATGGAAGCGGCTTACTGGTGGTGGTGCAATTAACTATGTTTACACAACTAGTCTCGCGGCAAAAGACAATTCGTTGTTCGTATCCTCAGATTGGGGTATTTATCGATCAGATGATGACGGAAAAACCTGGGCGCCAAAAAATAACGGACAGTATGAGCGCTATACTGCTTCAATAGAATCACGCCCGGTCCTTATGTTTTGCAAGGGTAATGAATATCTATATTATTCGGCTGATTTAGGTGAGCATTGGATATCGATGGGAAATTTTGGTCAGGGGATTCTATCAATTGTTGATGGAGTAATATACATGAGTTGGAGTAGCTCGATTTTTGCATCAAGAGATATTGGAAAAACTTGGAGTGAACTTGTCATCGATACTCTCAATATGTGGAGTCTCAATAATTGGGAAACACATTTTTATGAAGTTAATAGATCTGTTTTTGTTGCCGGATCTGGTAATTATGGTTATTCTAAACTCGCTTACTCAACTAATAGAGGAATAAACTGGACAGTACTACATTGGTTCGATTCAAGTAATACTCAGATCACTTCGTTGGCATCGATCGGAGATACACTTTTTTTAGGTGCGAAAGATTCTGGTATATATTTCTCAACGGATTTTGGACTTAACTGGGAAAAAGCTAATACTGGTCTTGAAAATCTTCGAGTTCAAGTATTAATATCCGAAGGAAGAACATTATTTGCGGGCACGGCAAAAGGAGTATTTTATTCTTGGAATAAAGGAAAGAGTTGGAAGCCGATGAATGAAGGACTACTTGATTCATCTATAAGTGCACTCCTTGTTTATAAAGGCTATCTGTATATGGGAGGTAGCAATGGGTATTTCACTAATACAGACGTGCCAACTTATAATGGTATCTACCGCTACCCGCTTGCAAAACTATCAGTAGAAAAAACCGCTGAAAGTGAAGAATCTGTAATTTCTATTTCCGCCTCCCCCAATCCCTTCACAACTGAAACATCCTTCACTATCAATTGTCCCGAATCGATGCCGTTGAAGTTTGAGATCTACGATATTCTCGGTAAGAAGATTTATGATGGAGGTGAGAAGGTGTATTCGAAAGGGGAGAATTCTATTACGCTCAATACCTCAGCATTCCCAGACGGTTTCTTGTTTGGACGATTCACGTCCTCCATCGGTAACACCCAATCCATCAAACTATTCAAGTTACAATCGCAGAGGTAACTTGAAATAAAAAAGGGCACGATGATCGTGCCCTTTTTACTTTTACGGTTTTATTATTTTACATGTGTTTTGCAGCAACGCGGCTGGCTCTGATTACCGGGCCGGTTCTCGTTTGTGAGCCGCCTTTCGGCTCAAGGGTTAACGAGAAGCTATCGATAGCATCGAGACTCGTTGCCATCGCATACATCGGCTGTTTACTACCAGCATCGATGCGGAAGGTGCCGACCGGTTTCGGAGCGCCGCTGCCAACATGCGACCATAATTCATACGTATGGTTTTCGTCTGTCGGGGCCAGATCACCTCGCATGACAACGACGACACTTTCCAGCACATTGGGATCCTAAGCTTAGAATTCCACGTGGACAAGTTGTCGCG
>JADMIO011575627.1_pt1 | contig 27415 bp, 22 predicted proteins | sample 8958161 | NCBI WGS metagenome assembly JADMIO01 (sample SAMN16585339, study PRJNA669376) | soil metagenome | isolation source: Crop rotation soil | place: USA: Cullars Rotation, Alabama | collected 2011
CACCCTCCTCCCCCCCCTCATCAAACCCACCACCATCCTCCTCACCCTCCAGAACGGCCTGGGCAACGAAGACCTCCTCGCCTCCCTCTACCCCTCCAACCCCATCCTCGGCGGCATCGCCTTCACCTGCATCAATCGCACCTACAACAACACCCCCTCCCCCCACGCCACCCCCACCCTCACCGTCAACCACACCTCCCACGGCCTAATCCGCCTCGGCTCCTTCTCCCCCCTGGCAACTGACAACTCGCAACTCGCAACGGCTACCTCCTCCCTCTTCCAACGCGCCAAAATCCACTGCGAACCCATCCCCAACCTCCTCCTCGGCCGCTGGCGCAAACTCATCTGGAACGTCCCCTTCAACGGCCTCGGCGCCGCCCTCGACCTCGCCACCGACCAGCTCCTCTCCTCCCCCACCGGCACCCACCTCGTCTCCTCCCTCATGCACGAAATCATGTCCGCCAGCGCCGCCGTCGGCCTCCCCTTCCCCGACCCCGACTCGATCGTCCAACACCAACTCGCCGAGACCCGCCAGATGGCCCGCTACCACACGAGCATGCAGCTCGACCGCCGCCACCGCCGCCCCCTCGAACACGACGCCATCGTCCACGAGCCCCTCCTCCGCGGCACCGCCGCCCACGTCCCCATGCCCTGCACCTCCCATCTCTATGACCTCCTCTCCACCCTCAACGCCACCCTCGCCTCCTGACAAACGACCGATTGCAATCTATCCGCGCATCCCTCCATCAATCCCCCGAAATATGCGGAACCCCATTCTTAAACATATTTAATTTACTCATTGACTCCGTCCCCCTCGACAACTTACTGGTATCCACCGGCCGCTTCGCTGAAGCGGGGGGCCTCACGTCTTCTCTCTCTTACAAGGGATGGGTCCCATGCAACGACGCACCGCGTTCCTGACGTTGATTGGTCTCTCTCTCATTTCAACCCCCGCCTTCGCCACCGACCCCTACACGTTCATCGTCGTCCCCGACACCCAGAACTACACCGACTTCGCCCACGAACAGGAGGTCTACAACATCGGCCAGATGAACTGGATCGTGAACAACCAATCCGCCCTGAACATCAAGTTCGTCATGCACCTCGGCGACTTCCAGAACCCCGGCAACCCCTACCGCACCCGCACCGACGACATCTACGAACCCGACCTCACCAAGCCCGTCGGCGATGTCCAGGACAAGCTCACCAAGTGGGACCGCGCCGACGCCGCCATCGCCGTCCTCGACGCCGCCGGCATCCCCTACTCCCTCGTCCCCGGAAACCACGACTACCTCAACTACAACAACAAGACGGAGCCCTACCTCTACCTCAAGACCTTCGGCCCCGACCGCTACATCAATAACCCAAAATACGACGAAAAGGGTAACCTTACCTACCAGGGCGCATCCCCCGCCACCGACACCTTCGCCTGGGCCGGCGTCAGCACCTATCACAAGTTCTACGCCGGCGGTTACACGTGGCTCAACATCGCCCTCCAGGACGATCCCGACGCCAACGACCTCGCCTGGGCACAGCAGATCATCAACGAAAACCCCAACATGCCCACGATGATCACGACCCACGAATACGTCAACACCGCCGGCGCCGGCTCCGACTACCAGCACCCCGCCATCTGGAACACGTTCGTCAAGAACAACCCCCAGATCGTCATGACCTTCAACGGCCACCTCACCGGCGAGAACCGCGTCACCGGCACCAACATCGCCGGCAAGGCCGTCCAGCAGATGCTCTCCGACTACCAGGCCGACCAGTTCGACACCCAGTTCGGCGCCGACTACTACAAGGGCGCCGGCATCCTCCGCACCGTGCAGGTCGACCCCGGAACCAACGAGGTCAACGTCAAGAGCTACTCCCCGATCGCCGACCAGTACCTCACCGACGCCGACAGCCAGTTCAGCTTCCACCTCGACCTCGGCAACCGCTTCGGCCCCGCCGACAAGGGTGGCACCCCCGACTTCATCACCTTCCGCAACAACCTCCACGGCTACACCAGCACCCACGACACCGTCATCAGCGCCGCCAACCCCAACACCAACTACAAAGGCGACGCCACCGCCGTCCTCTCCAACGACTACCAAGGCGATAAGTCCCGCGCCCTCATCCGCTTCGACAACCTCTTCGGCACAGGCGCCCTCCCCGACGGCGCGACCGTCGACCACGCCGAACTCCACCTCCACACCGACTCTTCGGCCAACTCCCAATCCACCAACAACATCCGCGTCTACCGCCTCCTCGTCCCCTGGGACGACGCCACCGTCACCTGGAACTCCCTGGCCGACGGCATCTCCACCGACGGCCTCGAAGCCGTCCTCGCCGAAGACGACCTGCAAAACCCCACCGTCGTCGGTGGCGAGGTCATCTTCGACGTCACCGAGTCCGTCTACGCCTGGGACGCCGGCGCCCCCAACTACGGCTGGCTTATCACCATCAACGGCACCGACAACTGGCGCTGGGACACCTCCGAGAACGCCACCAACACCCTCCACCCCTCCCTCACCGTCAACTTCCGCACCGATACCGTCGGCCCCGTCCCCGAACCCGCCTCCCTCGCCCGCCACGCCTGACACCCTCCCCACCCCGCGCCAACCAACGGGGACGCGCCCGCGCGCGTCCCCTGTCTCACGCGCCGCGCTTCTCTCCTGATTGCATCTACACCCTTTACGCACGATCGACCGCAATCAATCCGCACGCCCCGCCATCAACCCCTCCCCCGAAATGTGCGGAACCCCATTTCTAAACAAATTTAATTTATTGATTGACTTCGTCCCCCCCGACAAACTACTGGTAGGCCACCAGCCTCGGCTGAAGCCGAGACTCACGTCTTCTCTCTCCTACAAGGGATGGGTCCCATGCGACGACGCACCGCGTTCCTGACGTTGGCCGGTCTCTCTCTCATTTCAACCCCCGCCTTCGCGACCGACCCCTACACGTTCATCGTCATCCCCGACTCCCAGAACTACACCAACGGCGCCACCCCCAATGTCACGTACAATATCGGGGACATGAACTGGATCGTCGCCAACCAGTCCGCCCTGAACATCAAGTTCGTCATGCACCTCGGCGACTTCCAGAACCCCGGTAACCCCTACCGCACCCGCACCGACGACATCTACGAGCCCGACCTCTCCCGCCCCGTCGGCGACGTCAACGACAAGCTCACCAAGTGGGACCGTGCCGACGCCGCCATCGACGTCCTCGACAACGCCGGCATCCCCTACTCCCTCGTCCCCGGCAACCACGACTACCTCAACGCCGACACCAAGATCGAACCCTACAAGTACCTCAAGGAGTTCGGCCCCTCCCGCTACACCAACAACCCCAAGTACGACGAACTCGGCAACCTCACGTACCAAGGTGCCTCCCCCTCCACTCCCACCTTCGCCTGGGCCGGCGTCTCCACCTACCACAAGTTCTACGCCGGCGGCTACACTTGGCTCAACATCGCCCTCCAGGACATCCCCGACGCCAACGACCTCGCCTGGGCCCAGACGATCATCAACCAGAACCCCAACATGCCGACGATCATCACCACCCACGAATACGTCGGCACCAACGGCTACCAGCACCCCGAGATCTGGAACACATTCGTCAAGAACAACCCCCAGATCGTCATGACCTTCAACGGCCACCTCGACGGCACCAACCGCATCGCCGACACCAACATCGCCGGCAAGACCGTCCAGGGCATGCTCGTTGACTACCAGAACACCCAGTTCGACACCCAGTTTGGCGCCGATTACTACGTCGGCGCAGGCGTCATCCGCACCATCCAGGTCGACCCCAACACCAACAAGGTCAACGTCAAGAGCTACTCCCCCGTCGCCAACCAGTACGCCACCGACGCCGGCAACCAGTTCAGCTTCACCCTCAACCTCGAAGACCGCTTCGGCCTCCCCGACAAGGGCGGCACCACCGGCTCCGTCACCTTCCGCGACGGCCTCAACGGCTACACCAGCACCCGCGACTCCATGATCAGCCAGGCCAACCCCTCCACCAACTACGGCACCGACACCTCCGCCGTCGTCGACGCGGACAACGACGGCGAGCCCTCCCAGGGCGTTGTCCGCTTCGACTCCATCTTCGGCACAACCGGCATCCCCGCCGGCGCCCAGATCGACCACGCCGAACTCCGCCTCCACACCTCCGACCAGACCAACGCCCAGTCCAACAACACCTTCCGCCTCTACCGCCTCCTCAAACCCTGGGCCGAAACCGGCATCACCTGGAACGCCATGACCGACGGCTTCCAGATCGACGGCCTCGAAGCCATCCTCGGCGAGAACGGCGCCGTCGTCCCCGACGTCCAGGACGGCTACGTCACCTTCGACGTCACCGAGTCCCTCGCCGCCTGGGCCGCCGGCGCACCCAACAACGGCTGGGTCATCATCGACGGCGGCACCAACGCCTGGCGCTGGGACACCCGCGAAGCCTCCGCCAGCGGCGACCGCCCCCGCCTCGTCGTCGACTACCGCACCGACACCGTTGGCCCCGTCCCCGAACCCACCACCCTCGCCCTCCTCCTCCCGGCCACCTTCCTTCTCACCCCCCGCCGTCCTCGCCGTGGCGCCTGACACCCCTCCCCACCTCGCGCCAACCAACGGGGGACGCGCCCACGCGCGTCCCCCGTCTCACGCGCCGCCCTCTTGCGCGGCGCGTCTTCTCTCCTGATTGCATCTGTCTCTCGGACGCACGATCGATCGCGATCTATCCGCACATCCCGCCATCGTTCCCCAAATGTGTGGAACCCCATTCCTAAACAAATTTAATTTATTGATTGACTCCGTCCTCCTCTGCAAATTACTGGTAGCCGTCGGCCCTTCGTCGAAGCGCGGGGCCTCACGTCTCCTCTCTCCTACAAGGGATGGGTCCCATGCAACAACGCACAGCGTTCTTGGCGTTGGTCGGTCTCGCTCTCGCCTCGACCCCCGCCTTCGCCACCGATCCCTACACGTTCATCGTCATCCCCGATACCCAGAACTATGCCGACTTTGTCGGCACCAACAACACGTACAACATCGGGGACATGAACTGGATCGTGAACAACCAATCCGCCCTGAACATCAAGTTCGTCATGCACCTCGGCGACCACCAGAATCCCGGCAACCCCTACCGCACGCGCACCGACGACATCTACGAACCCGACCTCTCCCGCCCGGTCGGCGACGTCAACGACAAGCTCGCCAAGTGGGGCCGCGCCGACGCCGCCGTCGCCGTCCTCGACGCCGCCGGCATCCCCTACTCCCTCGTCCCCGGCAACCACGACTACCTCGATTACAATTCCAAGACGGAGCCCTACCTCTACCTCAAGACCTTCGGCCCCGACCGCTACACCAACAACCCCAAGTACGACGAACTCGGCAACCTCACGTACCAAGGTGCCTCCCCCTCCACCCCCACCTTCGCCTGGGCCGGTGTCTCCACCTACCACAAGTTCTACGCCGGCGGCTACACCTGGCTCAACATCGCCCTCCAAGACGACCCCGACGTCAATGACCTCGCCTGGGCCCAGACGATCATCAACCAGAACCCCAACCTCCCCACCATCCTCACCACCCACGAGTACGTGAACACCAAGGGCGCGGCCAACGACTACCAGCACCCTGACATCTTCAATAAGTTCGTCTACAACAACCCCCAGATCGTCATGACCTTCAACGGCCACCTCACCGGCGAGAACCGCGTCGCCGGCACCAACGTCGCCGGCAAGACCGTCCAGCAGATGCTCGTCGACTACCAGGCCACCCAGTTCGACGACGTCTTCGGCGCCGATTACTACAAGGGCGCAGGCGTCCTCCGCACCGTCCAGGTCGACCCCAACACCAACAAGGTCAACGTCAAGAGCTACTCCCCCGTCGCCGACCAGTACCTCACCGACGCCGACAGCCAGTTCAGCTTCAACCTCAACCTCCATGACCGCTTCGGCCTCCCCGACAAGGGCGGCACCACCGGCTCCGTCACCTTCCGCCAAGGCCTCAACGGCTACGCCGGCACCGTCGAAACCATGATCAGCAAGGCCAACCCCGGCACCAACTATTCCGGCGACACCTCCGTCATCATCGACGGCGACTACGACGGCGACAAAACCCAGGCCCTCATCCGCTTCAACGACCTCCTCGGCGCAGGCGCCATCCCCGACGGCGCACAGATCGACCACGCCGAACTCCGCTTCCACACCTCCGACATGACCAACGCCGCGTCCAACAACACCATCCGCCTCTACCGCATGATCCGCGGATGGGTCGCGTCCAGCGTCACCTGGAACTCCGTCGACGGCGGCATCTCCACCGACGGCCTCGAAGCCATCCTCGGCGCCAACGGCGGCCTCGTCCCCGACGTCCGCGACGGCTACATCACCTTCGACGTCACCGAGTCCCTCGCCGCCTGGGCCGCCGGCGCACCCAACAACGGCTGGCTCCTCGTCGACGGCGGCAACGACGCCTGGCGCTGGGACACCTCCGAGGCCTCCGCCGGTGCCGACCGCCCCCGCCTCGTCGTCGACTACCGCACCGACACCGTCGGCCCCGTCCCCGAACCCACTTCCCTGGCGATGGTCTCGGCCCTCGGCCTGCTCCTCGCCCGCCGCCGCCGCAGCGCCTGACGCATTTCTCCGAATCGCACCACCCAACGGGGGACGCGCCCACGCGCGTCCCCCGTTCCATGCGCCAACACCCCGCCCGCACAACGCCCCATCCCTCAAGGCAACGCCGCCACGCCCTCCGGCACCCCCACCCCTCCCTTCATGCCAACGGGAATGGCGCGTCAATCCGCAGGCCCGGGCGCGCCGTGTTCATCGTCAATCAATTATGCCGTTCGCGCGCAGGCAACCGGAGGTTCAACTAGGAACCTTTATTCCCGCCGTCATGGACGAACGAATGACACCTTGACCTCGCTCGAATGAAAGGAGTCATCCCATGAGCACGATCACGACCAAAGACGGCGCACGGATTTACTCCAAAGACTGGGGGCCGAAGCACACACAGCCGTTGGTGATTCAGCACGGCCGGCAGTCGAAGTAGCACCCGTGCAAGACATCCTTTTTGATTGAGCACCGCAGCGGAACTGCGGACTCAAGTGAGCAACGCATTAACCAGCGAACGCTAGCGACTCAGTGGAGAACGCCATGACCCCAACCATTCCTTCGAAACGCGGCAGCGAGCAGGCATACACGACGTGGGGATACCCCGTGAAACGCAAGACGCTCTCGTGCGTTGCCGCGGCCACGCTCGCCGGCGTCGTCATCGCCACCGCCCCGCCACCGGGGCGCACCGAGGGGGTCGCCTTCGCGCAGCCCGCCCCCGAAGCCGCCGCCCCCGCCGCCCCCGAGGCAAAGGTCACGCCGCTCCTTTCCAAGGACCTTAAGGAGTGCCCCGGAAAGGAAGCCGTGATGATCACCGTCGAGTACCCGCCCGGCTCCGTGGACCCCGTCCACCGGCACAACGCGCACGCCTTCCTCTACGTGCTAGAAGGTTCCGTCGTCATGCAGGTGAAGGGCGGGAAGGAAGTGACGCTGAAGCCGGGAGACACCTTCTACGAAGGTCCCGACGACATTCACACCGTCGGCCGCAACGCCAGCAAGACGGAGCCGGCCAAGTTCGTTGTGTTCTTCGTCAAGGACAAGGGCGCTCCCCTGCTCATCCCGGCGGAGAAGTGAGTTCCACCGACCAGTTTAAACGCCCAAGAGAATCGCCCGTGAAGATCGGAAACTCTGACGTGGCCTCGGAGACCCCCGCCCGCATCGCGGGCACAGATAGAAAGGTCTGTCATGAAAATCGTAGTGATCGGCGGCACCGGACTAATCGGCTCGAAGCTCATCCCGAAACTCGCCGGACAAGGTCACCAGGCGATCCCGGCGTCACCGAAAACCGGCGTGAACACCCTCACCGGCGAGGGGCTCGCACAAGCCCTCAACGGCGCCTCCGTCGTTGTCGACGTCTCGAACTCCCCCTCCTTCGAAGACGAGGCGGTAATGAAGTTCTTCACCACATCGACGCGGAACCTCCTCGCCCAGGAAGCGACCGCCGGCGTGGCCCATCACGTGGCGCTGTCCATCGTCGGGACCCAGCGATGGCCCGACAACGGCTACTTCCGCGCCAAGGCCGCCCAGGAGAAACTCATCAAGGAGTCCTCGATCCCCTTCTCCATCGTCCACGCGACCCAGTTCTTCGAGTTCCTCAAGGGCATCGCCGACTCGTCTACCCAAGGCAATCAGGTCCACATTGCACCGGTGCAGTTCCAACCGATCGCCGCCGACGACGTCGCCAGCACCGTGGCGCGCGTCACCCTCGGCCAACCCCTGAACGGCGACATCGAAATCGCCGGACCCGACCAGTTCCGTTTCGACGAATTCGTCCGACAGGGCCTGCGCGCAACCAACGACCCGCGTGAAGTGGTCGCCGACCCAAACGCCCGCCTGTTCGGAGCGACCCCCGGCGACCGCACGCTCGTCCCCGAAACAAAGGCCCAACTCGGCCCAACGCATTTCGCCGACTGGCTCACTCGTTCCGCAACAAAACCCCCGACCTGAGTCCCCGCGCCAACCCCACGACCCCGGCCCCCCCCCAACGGTACAGCTTCGCTACCCGAAAATAAACCACCCATTAAAAATGTTTCTCTTGACACGATTGTTCGGTAAAAGGTAAAATCCCCCGTCCCCTTTCGACAAGCGAAGTGAAGGGGACGACCTGAATCAAGGTCGTTCTTTCTCAAGTGAATAGCGCAATAACCCGCGACAAAGGCGACCCCGCCCATGTTCTCCTCCCCCCGTCGCGGGGGCGTCTCGCCCCCGTCTTCTCTTCCGTCACTCCGAGCGCAGCCGAGGAGTCTCAACCTCCTGCATCCGAGGGAGTTAAAGAAGAAGGGGTCAAACGAGGGTCGAACCGGGGTCAAGTTAGGGTCGATTTGGGGTCGTTTTAGGGTCGGTTTCGGGTCACTTTTCTCATCCCCATTTCCCCTAACCCGTGGCCCCGAAACCACCTACAGACTCTCCTCTCCCCAAAACTCTTTTTCTCTCTTCTCCGCGTGTCTTCCCTCTGCGCCTCTGAGTCTCTGTGTTCACCCCCTCTTCCACTCAGTCCTGATCCGACCGGGGGTAGCACGAGGGGTCCAAAATCGCCAAAAACCGCGTTTTTAAGCTGAAAACGCAGAAATCCCCCCGGCCGCCGAAAATCGCCCGCCGATAACCTCCCGCCCCCCCAACAACCAATAAATAATTCCCTTGCCTCCCCCCAAATCCGGGCTAGATTTCCCCAGCCCCGTAGGAGGGGGCGAGGCCATGTCCCAGCGAGTTATCGCCCGTACCGGACTGCTTGCCGCGATCCTCACCATGACCCTCGCCATGGGCGTCCTCGCCCACCAGGCCGCCCTCCACCGCTCCTACCACGCCGCCGAAGTCGGCAAATCCGCCCCCCTCTTCGCCCTCGCCGACACCGCCGGCCACCCCGTCTCCCTCGCCTCGCTCCGCGGCCACGTCGTCGTCCTCTTCTTCGGCTCCGACGCCTGCCCCCTCTCCCACCACTACGCCGCCCGCCTCGCCTCCCTCGCCCAATCCTACGCCAACGACCCCCGCGTCACCTTCCTCGCCATCAACTCCAACACCGCCGCCCACGCCCCCGACCCCGCCGACCTCCGCCTCACCCCCACGGACGACCGCATCCCTACCCTCCTCGACCCCATGGCCAACGTCGCCCGCTCCTTCGGCGCCGCCGTCACCCCCACCGTCTGCCTCATCGACGCCGCCGGCACCCTCCGCTACGCCGGCGCCTTCGACGCCGGCGACGATGCCCCCGCCGCCCGCCAGTACCTCGCCCGCGCCCTCGAACGCACCGTCGACGGCATCCCTTGCGAGATCACCTCCACCCAACCTTTCGGCGCCCCCATCACCTGGCTCCGATAACCACCCCGCCACCGAATCCCAATATTCCGACGCACCGCTATCCGATATCATTACTCCATGCACGTCGTCATCTTCGAAGGGATCTACTGGACCAAGTTCGCCCCCCTCTCCCTCAGCCGCCCCATCTTCAGCCTCGTCACCGGCCGCTCCACCCTCCTCGAAAAGCAGATCCGCCACCTCGCCCCCTCCCGTCTCAGCCTCTGGGTCCGCCCCGAACTCGCCGACTACGTCACCCACCGCCTCGTCCCCAAGCTCCCCCTCCCCGCCACCGTCAACCAGCCCCTCGACGACGCCCCCGCCCTCCTCGTCAGCGGCCGCACCCTCATGCTCCAGGACTTCCAGCCCCCCGAAGACCCCTGCGTCATGTGCGACGAGGAAACCTGGGTCCGCATGGCCCGCGTCCACTCCCCCGGCCTCACCCCCGCCGACGTCCTCTCCCGCTCCCCCGCCTGGGAACGCATCTTCAACCTCCCCCGCGTCACCCCCCAGTTCCGCGTCGTCGACTCCATCTGGGACCTGATCAAGTGGAACGAGGAATCCCTCCTCGCCGACTTCGCCGCCATGCGCGCCGCCCCCGCCCCCAAGCCCGCCGGCCCCTACCACCTCCTCAACGAACACGACATCTATCTCGGCAAGGACGTCACCCTCTGCCCCGGCTGCGTCCTCGACGCCTCCAAGGGCCCCATCTTCGTCGGCGAGCACGCCACCATCGGGGCCAACGCCGTCGTCGAAGGCCCCTGCTCCGTCGGCCCCTACGCCCTGGTCAAACCCCTCGCCAATATCCGCCCCAACACCAGCATCGGCCCCTTCTCCAAGGTCGGCGGCGAGGTCTCCGCCTCCATCCTACTCGGCCACTCCAACAAGCAGCACGAAGGCTTCCTCGGCGACTCCTACCTCGGCAAGTGGGTCAACTTCGGCGCCGGCACCACCACCAGCAACATGAAGAACACCTACGGCGAAATCTCCTTCTCCACCGGCCGCGAGTCCCGCCCCACCGGCCGACGCTTCCTCGGCTCCATCGTTGGCGACCACGTCAAGACCGCCATCCACACCCGCCTCACCGCCGGCACCTACGTCGGCTTCTGCTGCCAACTCGCCGGCACCACCACCGTCCCCAGGTTCGTCCCCTCCTTCACCTTCTGGACCGACAAAAAAGGCCTCGAACCCTACGACCTCGCCAAGGCCACCGATGTTACCAAACGCGCCTTCGCCCGCCACCACCGCGACTGGACCGACGTCGACGAAAACCTCATGCGCTACGTCGCCCAAACCGCCCCGACCCTCGAAGGCCCCCGCTGAGGTGCCGGCCGGGATCGCGCCGGCGGCTCAGCCCGTCTCCCCCATCCACGTCCACTCAGTCACGCTGCTCGCCGGCAGCGGCGTCCCCCCCAACTGGCGGAGCATGTTCAGGCACTGCGCCCGGTGGTGCATGCCGTGCGTCGTGACGTGGGTCAGGACCGCGCCGCGGGTCAGCACGACCGTCCGCCCGTCCCGCAGCCGGCGGGTGACCATCTCGTCGAGCGGCCGGCGCCCGGCCTCGGCCGACAACTCCCGCCACGACTCCTCCAGCAGCGCACGGATTTCCTCCGGCGTCCGCCGCCGGCCGTCCGTCTCGGGGCGCGGGCGGGGCTCCCAACCCGCCAGCGTCTCCGTCCACGTCCGTATCGCCCCGACAATGTGCGTGAGCGTGTCGTGCAACGACCCCGGCCCCATCTCGAACCGCCGGTGGAACTGCTCGTCCGACAGCCGCCCGCAGGCGTCGAGGATCTGCACGGTCGCCCACCGATCGTGGGCCAATAGGATCTGGAGTGGGTCGCTTTCCGGCATGCCCGAATCATACCCCCGGCCGATGCGTCGTCGAAAGTCAGACGAGATTCTGTTTTGAAATGGTGCTACGGTAGTGTTATGGCTGCCCCGAGGCCGGTCCTGGAATATCGAAACCCCGGCCCACACAACCGGTACTTCGTGGTCCCACGATGGCTCGTCGCAATCCACCGCTTCTTATGCGGCGGCGGCGACCTTGACATCATGGTCTACGGGGTCCTGTTCCTCATAATGCGATGGTTGATCCAGTCGGTGCTCGGGCTATTCGGCTGCGAACTGGTGACGCCGGACCAGATGCGCAAGCTCACCTCGCAACGACAGAAGGCGGAATCTACTTCCCCGCCCCAGCCCACGGTGCCTGTTGCAGCAATTCCCGCAACGTCGGCTGGTTCGGCAATTCGATCGTCCGAACCCCCGCCGGCGGCGCGGTGATCCGGCCGGTAGGAGGGGACTGCCACTTGTCCAGCACCACCACCCGGCTCACACGGTTATCCAAGTCGTTGAGCGTGATCGGCCGCACGCCCCCCGGCTCCGACCCTGCCGGCTCCGGCCCGAGGGCCACGACCGTCGGGTTGGCCGACACCAGCCACCGCGCCATGTCCGCCGGCTGCCCGTACGCCACCCACCGCCCCGCGTCCCACGCCGCGCTCCGGAGCCATGCCGGCGAGAATGACACCGCCCACTCCGCGTTGTCCTTGTCGAACTTCCGCACCTCGTCCGGCATCAGGTACGTGTCCCGCACGTGCTCGCTGCTGAACGCCGGCGAGTAATCGATCTCCACCGGCCGCAACGTCTTCACCCGCCCCTCGTCCACCAGCAGGATCGGCGTATTCTGCGGGACCACTTGGTTGTACGACCTGCACCCCACGGCCAATCCAGCGAGCAACAGCAGGGGGGTAAGACCTCGGACGCGCATGGGCAACCTCTCCTCGAAAACCAATTCCCAATTGTACAGACCCCCCGCCCCGCCGGAACGTTAGTCCAACGCCGCCCCCCGCGATATAGTGCTAGCCCACTTTGCTCAATTCAACGGGAGGCACGGCGTGGCGCAGTACGCAATCGGCTTGGACTACGGAACGGAATCGGTGCGGGCCCTCGTCGTCGACACCGCCGACGGCCGCATCGCCGGCCAGGCCACCCGCCCCTACGCCCATGGCGTCATCGACCAGCAACTCCCCACCGACGGCCAAAGACTCCCCCCCGACTACGCCCTCCAACACCCCCAGGACTGGCTCGCCGACATGGCCGCCGCCTGCAAGGCCGCCATCCGCGCCAGCCGCGCCACCCCCGACGAGATCGTCGGCATCGGCGTCGACTTCACCAGCTGTACCATGCTCCCCACGCTGGCCGACGGCACCCCCCTCTGCCTCACCGAACGCTTCAAAAACGTCCCCCTCGCCTGGCCCAAGCTATGGAAGCACCACGGCGCCCACCGCGAGACCGACCGCCTCAACCAAATCGCCCGCGAGCGCAAGGAACGCTGGCTCAACCGCGGCGGCGGCGTCGTCGGGATCGAGTGGTTCTGGCCCAAGGTCTATGAGACGCTCAACGGCGCCCCCGGCGTCCACCGCGCCGCCGCCGTCTGGCTCGACGCCGGCGACTGGCTCGTCTGGCAACTCGTCGACGGCCCGTTCCCCCGCTGCAAGACCGACTCCCTCGTCCGCTCCACCTGCCAGGCCGGCTACAAGGCGATGTGGACCCGCGCCAGCGGCTACCCCTCGCGCGGGTTCTTCGCCGCCGTCACCCCCAAGCTGCGCGACGTCGTCGCCGAAAAACTCCCCGGCCACCTCAAGGCGCCGGGCCAGCGCGCGGGCCTCCTCAGCGAGGCCGCGTCCAAGCTCCTCGGCGGCCTGGTCCGTCCCGGCACCCCCGTCGCCACCGCCATCATCGACGCCCACTCCGGCGTCCCCGGCGCGGGCGTCGCCGAACCCTCCACCCTCGTCCTCGTCATGGGCACCAGCTCCTGCCACATGCTCAACAGCAAGGTCCAGCGCACCGTCCCCGGCGCCGTTGGCGTCCAGGACGGCATCCTCCCCGGGCTCTACGGCTACGAGACCGGTCAGTCCAGCGTCGGCGACGCCTTCGCGTGGCTCGTCGACACCTTCGGCCTCTCCCACGCCGAGATGACCCGCCGCGCCGCCGACCTCGCCCCCGGCAGTGGGGGGGTGGCGGCGCTCGACTGGCTCAACGGCTGCCGCACGCCCCACATGGACGGCCGACTCTCCGGCGCGTTCGTCGGCATCGGCCTCAACACCCGACCCGAACAAATGTACCGCGCCCTCATGGAGGCCACCGCCTACGGCGTCCGCACCATCGTCGACGCCCTCCGCGACACCGGCGTCCCGGTCAAAAAATTCGTCGCCAGCGGCGGCCTCCCGGCGCGATCCCCCCTCCTCATGCAGATCTACGCCGACGTCCTCGGCCAGGAGATCGCGCTGGCCGAGAGCGACCAGTCCGTCGCCCTCGGCGCCGCCATCCTCGGCCGCCTCGCCGCCGGCCGGACCACCCTCAAGTCCGCCATCCACGCCATGGCCCGCCAGCGGACGGACCTCGTCTACCGCCCGACCGCCGCCGGCAAAAAGAAGTACGCCAAGCTCTACCCCCTCTACCAAAAGCTCGGCCAGCCCGCCGGCTCCATCGCCTGCGTCATGCGCGACCTCCGCGATCTCGCGTGATCGTTCGCGACAGAGCGACGAAGATTTAGAAGCGGAATAACAAATCCTCTTCTCCCCGCCCTGTGCTCTCTGTGTCCTCCGTGCCCTCTGTGGTAAGTATTCCACTTCACGAGCGACCCCTTCACCCACACAAGGAGACGGCCATGGCCAAGCGGATTCCCGACGGGTATCACACGATCACTCCCTACCTGCGCGTGCGCAGCGGCCGCGACGCGATCGCGTTCTACAAGAAGGCCTTCGCCGCCGAGGAGGTCTACGTCCTCCCCGGCCCAGGCGACTCCGTCATGCACGCCGAACTCAAGATCGGCGACTCCCGCCTCATGCTCGGCGAGGAGTGCAAGGAGTGGGGCATGCTCTCCCCCCAATCCCTCGGCGGCAACGGCTCCGGCCTCCACCTCTACGTCGACGACGTCGACGCCTCCTTCAAACGCGCCGTCGACGCCGGCTGCAAGGTGCACATGCCCCCGACCGACATGTTCTGGGGCGACCGCTACGGCAAGGTCACCGACCCCTTCGGCCACGAGTGGTCCCTCGCCACCCACAAGGAAGACCTCGCCCCCGACGAGATCGCCCGCCGCGGTGCCGAGGCCATGAAGAACATGCCCAAGCCCCCGAAGAAGGACTGACGCCCGCGCCGGCTGTCCGGGCGCGCGCGCCTCGATTACACTCGCCCCCCACATGGCCACCTACACCATCGAGACGCGCGGACAGCTCCAGCCCCACGTTCAGCAGGAATGGCTCCTGACCAACGGCCTCGGCGCGTTCGCCTCCTCCTCCGTCGTCACCTGCAACACACGCCGCTACCACGGCCTCCTCTGTGCCGCCACCCTCCCCCCCGTCGGCCGGATCATCGCCCTCAACCGCGTTGCCGAAATGCTCCTGGTTGACGGCCAGCTTTACGAACTGGCCGTCAACCAGTTCGACCAGCACTTCCACCCCCGCGGCGACCAGTTCCTCCGCTCCTTCCAACTCGACGCCACCGCCAAGTGGGTTTACGACGTCGCCGGCCTCCGCGTCACCAAGGAGGTCCAGCTCGTCTGGATGCGCAACCTCACCGCCATCCGCTACACCATCGAACCCCCGCCCGGCGCCAAATCCGTCCAACTCCGCCTCCAACCCTTCGTCAGCCTCCGCGACTTCCACTCGCTCCTCCACGACCAGCCGGCGTTCGACGTCCGGCCCGGCGACAAGCAGGTCGACGTCTCGCGCGACGGCAAAACGCTCCAACTGTGCACTGATGCCGGCACGTTCGAGCACAAAGAAGAGTGGTGGTTCAACCACACCTACGCCATCGAGACCGACCGCGGCCAGGATGACACCGAGCACCTCTTCGCCCCCGGCCAGTTCGTCCTCGACGTCTCGAAGAAAACCGTCCTCACGCTCTGGGCCGGAATGGAAGCAGTGGGGGGGGACGTCACCTGGGACGCGATGCTCAAACTCCGTCCCGACCCCGCCGGCCCCGCACGCCAAGCGAAGCTCATCACCACCCCCACCCGCCCGGTCGACAAGCTCCTCCGTGCCGCCGCCGACTTCATCGTCGCCCGCACGTCCCCCGACGGCACCCCCGGCACGACGATCCTCGCCGGCTACCCCTGGTTCGCCGACTGGGGCCGCGACACCATGATCTCCCTCCCCGGCCTCCTCCTCGCCACCGGCCGGTTCGCCGCCGCCAAGCAGGTCCTCTCCCTCTTCTCCCAGTACGTCAGCCAGGGGATGATCCCCAACCGCTTCGACGACTACACCAACGAGCCGGAATACAACACCGTCGACGCCAGCCTCTGGTTCGTCCACGCCGCCTTCGAATACCTCAAGGCCACCAACGACCAGCAGACCTTCGACGCCACCCTCCGCCCCGCTTGTCAGAAGATCCTCGACGGCTACAAGCAGGGCACGCGCTACAAGATCGCCATGGACCCCGCCGACGGCTTGATCACCCAAGGCGACGAGCAAACCCAACTCACCTGGATGGACGCCAAGTGCGGCGATACCGCCTTCACCCCCCGCCAGGGCAAACCCGTCGAGATCAACGCCCTCTGGTACCACGCTCTCATGCTCATGGGCGACACCGCCCTCGCCGCCAAGGTCGCCGACAGCTTCCGCACCCAGTTCTGGATCAGCCCCTACCGCGGCCTGGCCGACACGATCAACAACGGCCGGCAGGACCAATCCCTCCGCCCCAACCAGATCTTCGCTGTGTCGTTGGAACACAGCCCCCTGACCCCCGACCAGCAGCAGGCCGTCGTCGAGGTCGTCCGCCGCGAACTCCTCACCCCCGTCGGCCTCCGCTCCCTCGCCCGCTCCGACCCCAAGTACCATGCGGCCTACCGCGGCGACCAGTGGCACCGCGACAGCGCCTACCACAACGGCACCGTCTGGTCCTGGCTCATCGGCCCCTTCCTCGACGCCTACCTCCGCGTTAACCAAAACTCCGACGCCGCCACCAACCAGGCCCGCCACTGGCTCACCCCCCTCATCGACGGCATGGACCGCGAGGCCTGCATCGGCCAGATCAGCGAAATCTACGAACCCGAACTACCCTACCGCCCCGTCGGCTGCTGCGCCCAAGCCTGGAGCATCGCCGAGGCCCTCCGCCTGGCGGTACGACTTGGCATGTAACATCTCCGTCGATCGCGCGCGAAGCCTTACGCGATCTTGATAAACGCCCCGTCCTTCTCCCATTCCTTCTCGTGGAACTCTTTCGCCGTATCCACGATCAGGTGCTTCTCGTCGTTCTGGGTGATCGCGAACCGCGGCAGCGAGTTCTTCGCCGGCCCCTTGGTCGCCGTCCCGTACTCCGAGAACTTGCTCCCGTGCTTCTTGCAGACGATCTCCTGCCCCTTAACGTAGAGCTGGTTGTTCTTATGCGTGCAAATCGCGCTGGTGGCGTACAGCTCCCCCTCGTGCCGGATCACGAAAAAGTGCTTGTCCTTGGCGAACTTATCGTAAATCCCGTCCTTCGGGTAATCCGCCAGCGTCCCGACGTCCACCTTCTCCGCCTTCACCTCGATCCCCGCCGCGAGTGAACACGTCGCACACGCCCCACAAGCGGCCACGACCGCCGTCGCCACCGCCACGAACTCACGACGACTCATCTGCTGCTGATCCATAGCCCGTTCCTCTCTACAGTTACGTTACTATCTACCTACGGCCGACGATCGCCCGTGTTGCGGCATGCGCTCGCTAAATCGCGCCGGAGGGGCGAATTATTCCCGCCCACTGCTGCCTCAACAAGCCGGCCGCAGGTTAGTACCACCACCCCCCGAAAAACTTCCCGCAAGGTTCGACATGCGCCGCCGCCCGCCCCCGATCACACCGCCGCCGCGATCCTCTTGTAATCCAGGCCCAAGTACCCCAACACGTCCTCCGGCTCCCGCCCCGACTTCGGGATCCTTCTCACCTCGAACGGCGTCAGCCTCACCTGCGCCCCGCGCTCCGCGATGGCGATCGCCAGTTCCGCGTCCAGCCCCCCGGTGTAATTGTCCTCCGCCGTGATGATCCGCCCCCCGTTCCGCTGCGCGATCTCCAGGACCCCGTCGGCGTTCAGCGGCAGCGAGTACGCGTCGATCACGGTCGCCTGCTTCCCCGCCCGCGCCAGCTCGTCGGCTGCCCGGACGCACTCGTGAACCATGTACCCCGCGCCGACCAGCACCACGTCCTTCCCCTCCCGCACCACCTTCCACCCCCCGACCTCGAACGAATCGGTCGGCTTGTACAGCGCCGCCGTCCCCGCCCGCAGCGTGCGCAGGTAGCAGCACCCGTTCAGGTTCGCCATCAGCTCCGTCATCTTGAAACACCCCACCGCGTCCGACGGGAAGAAGTACCGCACGGCCGGCTCCCCGAAATAGTTCGTCGCGTGCGTGAACCCCCGGAAGAACGCCACGTCCGGCAGCGACATCTGGCTCGGCCCGTCCGCCGCCAGCGTCACCCCCGCGTGCGACCCCACCACCTTGAAGTTCGCCCCCGTGATGATCGCCATCTCGATCTGGTCGTACCCGCGAATGCAGAACTTGGCGAACGTGCTGGCGAAAGGGATCTTCCCCCCGGCCGCGCACCCCGCCGCCACGCTGAACATGTTCTGCTCCGCGATCCGGCACTCCAGAAACTGCTCCGGCAGCCGCTTGTACAGCCAGATCGAGTACGTCGAGTTCTTCACGTCCCCGTCCAGCCCGACGACCCGCCGGTCCGCCATCCCCAGCGCCAGCAGCGCCGCCCCGTACGCCTGCCGCGTCGCCAGCGGTTTGCCCGACCGGTAATCCTTCAGCAACCCCGCCTCCTCCAGCCCCTTCTCGAAATCCACCCGGATCGGCCCCGTCTTCCGCTCCGGCGCTTTGGCGGCGATCGGCGGGATCTGCAACTCGTCCCCCACCGTCACGTCCGCCACCCCCAAATCCCCGGCCGTCGCCTCCAACTCCCCAAGGACGTTCTGCAACGCCTCCTTCTTCACCGGGTGCCCGTGCTTGTCCGTCCCCTGCTCCAGCTCCGACCCCCACCCCTTCACCGTCCGCGCGACCACCGCCAGCGGCTTCGACCCGTTCTTCACCACGTGCAGTTCATCAAACGTCTTCCGCAACTGCTCCGGGTTATGCCCGTCCACCGTCCGCGCGATGAACCCGTATGCCTCCGCCTTCTTGGCGATGATCTCCGACGACTGCCCCGGGCTGACCCAGTCCGACTGCGCCAGTTGGTTGCAGTTGAAGACCGCCACGCAGTTCGTCAGCCGCTGGTCCGCGATGAAGTCCATCGCCTCCCAGATCTGCCCCTCCCGCGCCTCCCCGTCCCCAATGAGGCAGTAAATATCCCGGTCCACCTTGTCCATCCGCGCCGCCGCCGCCAGCCCCGCCGCCACCGACAGCCCCTGCCCCAGCGACCCCGTCGCCGCGTCGAAGAACGGCACCCCCAGCGCCGGGTTCGGGTGCCCGTCCAGCATGCTGTCGATCGCCCGGAGCGTCATCGCGTCCTCCCGCGTCATCGGCCGGGCGTGCGCCTTGTCCTTCCCGATCACCGCCCCCAGGTCCGCCAGCGCCGCATAAATGATCGGCACCCCGTGCCCCTCCGACAGCACCAGCCGGTCCGACGCCAAATTCCACGGGTCCTTCGGGTCCCACCGCATCCGGTGATACATGAGGACGGTCACCAAGTGCGCCAGCGACAGCGCCGTCGACGGATGCCCCGACCCCGCCGCCGTCGTCATCTCCACCGCCAGCTTCCCGATGTCGATCGCCTTCCGGTGAACCGCGTTGTTGATACTCATAACCGGGCTCCGATGCCCGCCCCACGCCACCCCATCACCCTCCCCAACCACCCCTTCCCCTTCAACGTCTAAAATCCTCCCCCGCCGATGCTTAACCACACTCCTCACTGGTGGTCTACCAAGACCTAAAAGACAATTTCGCATTACAAAATGTACGTTATACTTGACATTTAGTACGAAATATCACACTATTGTCGCAATGCTCGCCAAATCAAACAACCCCGTCACCCGCGCTCGCCGGCGATACCTCGTCGAGTTCGGCATTTCGATGGCGGCCTATGTCGCGGCCATGGCCGTCAGCCGCAACCTGCTGCACGGCTCCCTGCGGCACGCGGACCGGTCCTGGCAGGTGGCCGTCGCGCTGCTGCCGATCATCCCCACCCTATTACTCTTCGCGGCCATCGTCCGATTCATCCGCGGCGTGGACGAGCGCCTCCGCCAGATATTCATCGATTCGCTCGCGATCGCCGGCGGCCTCACCGCCCTGCTGGCCGTGACCTACGGGCTCATCGAAGGTGACGCGTTCCCCCCGCTCTCCGCCTGGTGGACCTACTCGACCTTCATGGTCGCCTGGCTCGTCGTCTCCTTCTTCGTCCGGCGGCGGTACCAATGAAGAACCGGTTGAAAGTCCTCCGTGCCGAAAACGACTGGACCCAGGCGGACCTCGCCGACCGGGCCGGCGTCGCCCGCCAGACCATCATCGCCATCGAAAACGGCAAGTATTCCCCCAGCCTCGACCTCGCCTTCAAGTTCAGCCGGATCTTCGGCAAGACGGTCGAGGAGATCTTTACCCCCGACGACACGGATCTCGTAACCGAGTAAAGGAGAGACTCTCATGTTTCATTTCCCCCACACTTTGCGCACCGTTCTGATCGTTATTGCTACTTTTGCTGTGCCCAGTGTCGCTCTGGCCGCCGCCCCGTTCTCCTCCCCTCCCACCCCCGCCGAATCGTTCGACGCCGGCACCCTCCACGTCGACAAGTTCGGCTCCGGTCCCCAACCCCTCGTCCTCATCCCCGGCCTCAGCGGCGGCCCCTGGGTCTGGTACGACACCATCGCCACCTTCTCGCCCACCCACACCCTCTACGTCATCACCCTCCCCGGATTCGACGGCCTGCCCCCCACCACCGAACGGCCCCTCTTCGCCTCCTTCGCCCGCGACTTCTGGGCGCTCCTGGCCAACCACAAGATCGACAAGCCCGTCGTCATCGGCCACAGCCTCGGCGGGACCCTCGCGATCGCCCTCGCCGAAGAGCACCCCGACCGCCTCTCCGCCATCGTCGCCGCCGACGGCCTGCCCGTCTTCCCCATGCTCGCCGCCGCCACCCCCCAGCAGCGCGAGGCATCGGCGGCGCAAATGGCCAACGCCTTCGAGTCCTTCTCCGACGCCGACGCCCTCGCGGCCAACAGGAATTACATGACCACGATCGGGACGAACAAGCCCGAACTGGTCGAACCCGCCGCCCGCCTCCAGTCCCGCAGCGACCCCAAGGCCGTGGCCGCCTGGATGCGCGAAGACCTCACGACCGACCTCCGCCCCAACCTCGCCAAGGTCACCATCCCCTTCCTCGAAATCATGCCCTACCAGCCCAACCCGACCCACACCCAGGCGCAGACGCTCGCCTTCTACAAGTCCCTCGTCGCCGCCGCCCCCAAGGCAACCGTCGTACCCGTCGCCACGTCCCGCCATTTCGTGATGCTCGACCAACCCGAGGCCTTTTACAAAGTCATCACCCAGTTCCTGTCCTCGATCCACCAGTAAGATGTTGCGGTGACATGCCTCGCACCCCTCGATCTCTTCCAATCCGCAATCCGCAATCCGCAATCCGAAATCCACAATGATTGAAACCCAAGCCCGCTCCGAAGATACTTTGCCCCCCTATGCCCACTGAAAAATTCCCCATCGACCTGTCCGCCCTCAAGCCCCTCAAGCTCGACCCCGCCGTCACCACCCTGACGGCCGAGCAGCGGGCCGCCCTCCAGCACAACATCCAACTCTGCCGCGATGCCATCGTCTTCTTCACCGCGCTCGCCGGCGCCAAGGGCCTCTCCGGCCACACCGGCGGCGCCTTCGACACCGTCCCCGAGGTCATGATCGTCCGCGCCTTCATCGCGGGCGGCGCCCCCATCGTCCCCATCTTCTACGACGAGGCCGGCCACCGCGTCGCCACCCAGTACCTCCTCTCCGTCCTCGACGGTCACATGCCCGCCGAAAAACTCCTCCACTACCGCGAGTTCGACTCCGGCCTCCCCGGCCACCCCGAAAAACTCCTCACCCCCGGCGTCGAGTTCTCCTCCGGACGCCTCGGCCACATGTGGGCCTTCTGTAACGGCGTCGCCATGGCCAACCCCGGCAAGGCCGTCATCGTCCTCGGCTCCGACGGCTCCCAGATGGAAGGCGACAACGCCGAGGCCGCACGCCTCGCCGTCGGCCGCCAACTCAACGTCAAGGTCCTCGTCGACGACAACAACGTCACCATCTCCGGACACCCCCAGACCTACATGTCCGGCTACGACCTCACCCGCACCCTCTCCGGCTACGGCTACCTCGTCGATACCACCATGGGCGAGGACCTCGACGCCCTCCACACCGCCCTCTGCAAGGTCTTCCAGAACGACCGCCCCCACGGCCTGGTCATCAAGCGCGAGATGGCCCCCGGCATCGAGGGCGCCGAGGGCTCCCCCCACGCCCACGAGGTCCTCAAGGTCGACACCGCCGTCAAGTACCTCGAAAAGCGCGGCACCTACGCCGCCGCCATCGAGATGCTCAAGTCCGCCAAGACCGACAAGAACCCCCACACCTTCAAGGGCTCCTCCGGCGCCGGCAAGAACCGCGACGACTTCGGCAAGATCATCAACGAGATCCTCGACTCCATGTCCGAGGAGCAGCGCCTCGCCTCCGTCCGCGTCTTCGACAACGACCTCATGGGCTCTCAGGGCCTACACCACATCGCCAAGAAGCACCCCGAGGTCTTCATCGAGGCCGGCATCATGGAACGCGGCAACTTCTCCGCCGCCGCCGGCTTCGGCTACACCAAGGGCAAGCAGGGGATCTACTCCACCTTCTCCGCCTTCCTGGAGATGTGCGTCAGCGAGATCACCATGTCCCGCCTCAACTTCGCCAACGTCCTGGCCCACTTCAGCCACTCCGGCGTCGACGACATGGCTGACAACACCTGCCACTTCGGCATCAACTCCATGTTCGCCGACGGCGGCCTCACCCCCGGCCACGGCGGCGGCGAGGACACCACCCGCCTCTACTTCCCCGCCGACCAGCACCAGTTCGCCGCCTGCGTCAAACGCATCTTCAACGACCCCGGCCTCCGCTTCCTCTTCTCCACCCGCGCCCCCGTCCCCGACCTCCTCGACGACTCGGGCAAGCCCCTCTACCAAGGCCAGGACTTCACACCCGGCAAGGACTACGTCGTCCGCGAAGCCCCCGCCGGCGGCGGCTACGTCGTCTCCTTCGGCGAGACCCTCTACCGCGCCCTCGACGCCGTCCTCACCCTCCGCGAGCAGGGCGTCAAGGTCGGCCTGATCAACAAGCCCACCCTCAACCTCTACGACGAGTCCGTCATGAAGACCCTCGCCGCCGCCCCCTTCGTCCTCGTCGCCGAGGGCTGGAACGTCAAGACCGGCCTCGGCTCCCGCTTCGGGTCCGAACTCCTCAAACGCGGCTTCAAGGGCCGCTACAACAACCTCGGCACCCACGTCGAAGGCCCCGGCGGCCTCTGGCAACAAATGCCCTACCAAGGCCTCGACCCCGCCGGCATCGCCAAGGCCATCAAAGCCCTGGCGTAGCAGCCGACCGGACGTGAGGGACGCAGGCGCAAGCAAAAGCCCCGGCGCATCGCCGGGGCTCAAAGGCCATATTCATATAACCCGCACGCGCAACGCGTGCGCGGTGCCGTTCAAAACTGGAACTACCTCACTGCACCGACGCCGAGGCCGACGCAGTCTGCTTCGCCACCACCAGGAAGCTCTGGAGCATGTCCCGGTGAAGCTGTTCCCGCCGCGTGAGGTTCTTGTTCTCCGACAGGCGCTGGATGTACGCCAGCAGGTCCGACCCGTTCTTGGCGTACTCCGCCTGGAGCTGGTCGGTCAGCTTGATCGACTCGTCGCGGTACGTGTCGGCCAGCGCGTCCAGCATCGACTTGAACCGCTCGACGTCGTCCTTCCCCTTGAGGGCCTTCGGCTGGTCCTGCTCCATCGCCGCGTGCAGCGACTTGTACAGCCCGTCCTCGATCTGAGGCGCCGCCGCGTCCAGCTCACCCTTCATCCGCGACTCCAGCTCGTCGGCGAACCGGTCCGGGACCTTCTCGACGCGGCCCTCCAGCTCGTCCACGAGCTGCGGCGCGTACGCCTTCAGGCTGACCTCCAGGTCCGCCCCGGCCTGCGGCATGTACTCCGTCAGCTGCGCCTGCGCGTAATCCGCCGCGAAGTTCGGGTCCACCGCGGCGAACCGCGTGTGGGCGTAATACAGCCACCCGCCGGTCAGCACGACCGACGCGAGGCAGAGCACCACCGACGCCGCGTTGCGACGGCGGGTGGACGTGACGGCCTGCTCGATCTCGCGCTCGAGGGCCTGAAGTTCGGTTCGGACGTCGCTCATGATTCTGTTCTCCGAGAAAGTTGTCGCACACCCCGTTTAGCCGGCCCGCTTGCGGGCCGCGCCGCCGCCGCTCTCGACTGCACCCACGTTCAATCCGCTGCCGACGCCTGGGCGTTCCGCCCGGCCGCCGCCTTCGCCGCCGCCCCGGACTTCGTCGTGGTCTCAGCAGGATTCGTCATTTCGTAGTCCGCCAGCACCAGCAGCGAGTGCAGGAAATCCCGCTGCAACTGCTCCGGGTCCGCCGTCGGCCCGTCCGCCGCCGCCGGCACGTTGAACTTCTCCAGCGCCGAGTGCGCCGCGATCAATTCGTTCGTGTACAGCCGCTCGATGTGCTGCGCGACTTCCCTGTTCCGCACCTCGATCCCGTCCCGGAAGTAGTCCGACAGGATCTGCTGCTTCTGCGCCTCCGTCAGCGCCGGGAACTTCTGCCGCAACTCCGGCTCGACCCGCTTCAGCACCTTCGCGAACGACGCGTCCAGCCGCTCGGACATCAGCTTGCCCGCACGGTCCGGCACCCCGTCCAGCCGCGCCATCGCCTTGGCCGCCAGTTCCGGCCGGATCTTCTCGTACCGCTCCACCGCCAGCTCCCGATAAACCGGAACCGCCCCGAGCGCCGCCTTCTGAACCTGCGCCCCCGCCAGTGGCATCACCGCCGGTAGGCGCTCCGAAACCGCCTGCCGCACCGCACCCTGGTCGAAGTTGTCCCGCACCCGCGAGACCGTGAAGTACGCGAACGCGCCGAACAGCACGACGACCGCGGCCGCGAACACCACGAGGGTGCGGCCCGCGCCCGCCTGACGCTTCCGAAGCTCCGCGAAATGCTGACGCAACGCCGCGACATCAACGTCCGGCGAAGAATTGTTGGCTGGCTGGGACATCACTGGCTCCATGTTCGTTAACAGACCCGTCGATACCGATCCCGCGGAAGGATGTGTGATGTGCCGGCCCGAATCCGCCGGCGCCCGCGGGCACATGTGACCTTCATCGGCAAGATGACGACGGGCTTTAATCCACAGCGCGATCTACAAAACATTCACGGGCTTTCGCGCCCAACACCCGCCGTCCCCACCAGCCCGCACGCACAACGCGTGCGCCGGCCGTCCGCATGCCCCGCCAACGCCACGACCAGCGTCTTTATCGGAGCCGCGCCCGCCGCGACAGAAACGCCAGCACCGCCGCCTCCTCGGGCTTCAGCGACCCCCCTGACCTGAAATTCCGCTCCGCCCGCTGCCGCAGCGTCTCCAGCAGCGACCCGTCCAGATACGCGTCGATCACCGCCGGATGGATGTAGCACTTCCGGCACACCGCCTTCGTATTCCCCAGCCGCTCCGCCACCCGCTCAACCGCCCGCACCACGTTCTTCTTCAATTCCGCCTTCGTCCCCGCCGCCTCCAACTCTCGCAGCGCCCCCGCCGCCAGCACCGTCCCCGCCCACGTCCGAAAATCCTTGGCGGTGAACTCGTCCCCCGCGATCTCCCGCAGGTACTCGTTCACGTCCTCGCTCTTCACGTCCCGCACGTTCCCGTCGTCGTCCACGTACTGAAACAACTCCTGCCCCGGCAACTCCTGCGACGCCTTGATCACCCGCGCCAGCTTCGGATCGTTCAAATCAATCTCATGCCGCACCCCCGACTTCCCGTCGAACGCGAAGTGCACCCGCCCCCCGCGCACCGTCGCGTGCCGGTCCCGGATCGTCGTCAGCCCATACGATTTATTTGACGTCGCGTACTCCTCGTTCCCCACCCGGATCAGCGTCTTCTCCAAACACTGCACCACCGCCGCCAGCACCTTCTCCCGCGGCAACCCCGGCAGCCTCAGGTGCCGCCCCGTCACTCGCCGTATCCGCGGCAGCGCCCGCCCGAAATCGATCACCTTCTCATACTTGTTCCCGTCCCGCACCTCCCGCCACTTCGGGTGGTACTTAAACTGCTTCCTCCCCCGATCGTCCCGCCCCGTCGCCTGCAGGTGCGCATTCGCCGACGTCGCGATCCATACCTCCTCCCACGCCGGCGGGATCACCAGCGACTTAATTCTCGCCAGCGTCCTCCCATCCCGCACCACCTTCCCCGAAGGCGACACATAATCGAAACCCTTCCCCCGCCGCACCCGCCGGATCCCCGGCCCCTCGTCCGTCACGTACCTCAGCCCCGCCTGCCGCGCGTGCCTCCTCCGCTTCTCCTGCCGCCACTCCGCCCGCGACATCGTCGCCACGGCACTCATGGCGGCCCCACCTCATTATTCCGCTCCGCCGCCCGGTCGCTCAACGTCGTCAGCACCGACGGCGCCACCGCCGACCCGCTCTCCGCACCCGTCACCCGCCGCCCCCCGATCCCCCCCGGCCCCGGCAGCACCCGCGCCCCGAACGACACCAACTCCGTCGCAAGCCCCGGCAGCAACCCATGAAACCGCGCCGCCAGACTCGCCTGCACCGTCAATATCAACTCCGCATCCCCATGCCGCAACGCATCGACGATCTTCCGCGCCGCCCGCTCCGCGCTCATCGTCAGCAGCGGCAGCGCATCCCCCACCGCGAACCACGCGTACTCCTTCCGATGTTGCCCTTTGAACAGCGCATTCCGCGGCGACCCCGTCCGCATCAGCCCCGGCGCCACCGTCGTCACAAACACGTTGTACCGCTTGAGCTCCTCCCGCAACCCCTCCGACAACCCCACCAGCGCAAACTTACTCGCCGTATACGGCAACAAATGCGGCACCGGCACCTTCCCCCCGATCGACGAGATATTCACGATCCTCCCCCGCCCCCGCTGCATCATCCCCGGCAGCACCGCCAGCGTCGCGTGCAGCGGCGCCCAGAAGTGCAGCCGCATCGCCTCCTCAAAATCTCCCTCCGTCATATGCTCCACCGGTCCCACCTGAATCACCCCCGCATTGTTAATCAGCACGTCGATCGGCCCAAAGTGCTTCGCGATCCCCTCCAACATCCCGTCCACCTGCCCCGCCGACGTCACGTCACACTGCACCGCCAATACCTCCCCCCCACGACCCTTCAAATCCACCTCCGCCCGCCGCAACTCCCCTTCATTCCGCGCGCAAATCGCCACCCGACATCCCGCCTCCAGCAGCTCCCGCGCGATCACCAATCCCAACCCCCGCGATGCCCCCGTCACCAGCGCCACCCG
>JADMIO011280070.1_pt1 | contig 27412 bp, 30 predicted proteins | sample 8958161 | NCBI WGS metagenome assembly JADMIO01 (sample SAMN16585339, study PRJNA669376) | soil metagenome | isolation source: Crop rotation soil | place: USA: Cullars Rotation, Alabama | collected 2011
CCGCGACTTCAAGTCACGTGAATTCCAAGCTTCGGATCCCACTGTGCTGGAAAGGGTTGATTTCGTTCGATCGTTGCAGCGGTCACTTCTTTAACCCTTTGATGCATCCCATTCTCGCTGCCACGTTAGATCGGATCGGTTTTGATCGGGCCAATTTCCAAAACGCAATGGTGCCGATCGTTGCCGCGAGAACGTTGAACCGGACACGCCCACAGCGGGCACCCTCCCAGATACCCGCTCGCATCCGGTAAGTTCAATCGCCAGCAACGATCAGCAGTTTTACGCTAATCGAAAGTGTCGACTCTCTAAAGAGTGATAACACTCGATCAAGTTGAGAGTTACCACTTGCCTCCTTACTTTCGTGCAAAAAGGTCGCACAATTCCCCTTAGCTGCCACAGGAGTAAGCACCTCCAGCAGCAGGTAGAAACACTCTTTCGGAAGGCAGAGAGTCGAGGCTTTAATCTCAAGGACTAGTTTATAGATAGGTAACATAAGACTATGACTATTAAACATCTGACAATCTGCTTAACTCTAGTTCTCGTTGTGTTGCTAGTTCCGTCTGTGGTTAGGAATCAAACGCGACCTTTAACATACAAGAACCGGGATTATGTTCTGGATCTGCCATCAGCGAAGTGGCGCGCAATTACTGTGTCCGGGATCGCTCACGATAGCACCGAGTTTAGATACGGTGAGCAAAGCCCGATACAATTACGCATCCGCAGAGAATTAGTGGACGCCAATGTGTCACCCGCAGACTTGGTCCAGCGCCAGCAAAGATTAGATCGCGTCTTTCTACGGGGGTACGTAAAAGGGAAAGATGAAATTTTCGCAGGACGCCTGAGCGGCGCTAAATACCCTTATGAATACATCAAGACAGGGAAACCGATGGCCGGGCTTATTTATTACTTGGAAGCCGACAACCGCATTATTTACCGGTTGGAATTCACTGGATCCCCAGATAAGTTGCGGAACCTGTCCGATCAAACCGAATTCATCGCGCGGAGCTTCCGCCTACGTTAAGAAGAGGAGCTTCGGAACGCAGTAAAGAATTGTCGCAGGTGTAAACACTTGTTGTTATGAGTATTAGTACGCTTTCGATGAAGAGTCCCTTTTATCTAGCCTATAAGCCACTGATAAGGAACTACGACTAGGGAGCATTTGATATGAACAAGAGTATCGGCCACGACCATTACAAACACTTATCTACTCAGATTGCGCGGCCAAGTGATGATGCAATTCGCACCGCCAAGCTAAGCGCAGCTTTAGATAATCGTTTAGCGACTTTCAGAAGACTTAGAAGGCTGAAAAGAATACGACAGATCAGGGGTTTGTCAGCCAGACAACTGATGGAGAGAAAAATAAGCCAGCGAACCACGAAGGAACTTAAACCGGAACCTATCGCCACTACCAACTCAATTGCTTAGCTTTGAGTACAGTAGTGACACCAAGGAAAGGTCACATGAAGAGAATCGTAACCTTTGAACGAATACTATGCCCGGTGGCAGAGTCGCATGAGGCTGACGAAGGGCTAAAGTATGCAATAGCGTTAGCCCGTTCATACGGCGCAAGCCTCTTCGTCTTAACGTGCTTGGAAGAATCATCGGCTACTGGCGCCGAGAGCGTCGCTGCGATACGCGGCGCCATCAACAGGGCTGTCGAACACTCCTTTGTTTCGTTTCCTAGGATCGGCCATACGACTCCTCTCGCTTGGGAGCTAATCGTCAACGAGAGCAATCGGCCGGCAGAGTCGATAAAGCAACAAGCTGAAACGTTGGACGTTGATCTCATTGTGATGAGTTCGCGCCGTCGCCCTTACGCCGCCGCGTTACTAGGATCAACCGCTGAGGCTGTGTGTCGTACGGCTCCTTGCCCGGTCCTGGTGACACGTTTAGCGGGAGGGCGCCATCCAGCTGGTGCAATTGGTAACTTCGAATTCAAGAAGCTGCTTGTCGCATCGGACTTCTCGAGCGATTCAGAGCTGGCACTTCGTTACGGTCTCTCGCTTGCTCAGGAGTATCAGTCGGAGTTGCACCTTCTGCACGTGTTGACTAACTCAAAAACCGGGGATGAAGACATTGCCTGGACTACGCTAAGCGCCGAAGGCCCGTATCACAAGGCTGCCAGACAACTTCATCAATCAGTTCCTGCGGAAGCTCACTTGTGGTGCGAGGTGACGCATGCAGTACGTGAAGGCCGCGCCCATCGGGAAATCTTTTCCTATGCTGTTGAACAGGGGATGGATCTGATTTGTATCGGCGCACATGGCTTGGGCTTTAGATTCGGAACAATCTTTGGATCAAATGCAGATCGTGTCGTGAGAGAGTCACCATGTCCGGTTTTAGTAGCACGCTCTTTACAACCAGGTGTTGTGCCTACAACGACGGGATGAAATAGGGAGGAAAAGGAAGTGGTCAAGAAGTTATATCAGATTTTGAAAACTAGGAGGCGACGGCGAGCGCTTGGGAATATCCGTCGAGAGTTTGAGAAGGCCGGATACCCTTTAGATGAATTTGGAGACTCACAAATAGAAGCGGCGCTGACACGTTGGACTGATGATATTGCGGCAGTGACGCTGAACGCCAAGGCAATGTACCGTGGGCTTCGACGGCTACGCCTACCCGCTGGCCACAGAAAAGCAGGGTTGAGGCGTGACGTGGTAGTTCGTGGGAGGTAGGGAAAAAGAGATGAAGATTCTTATCGCTTATGACGGCTCGGAAAGCGCGGACAAAGGGATTGATGATTTAAGTCGCGCAGGACTACCAGTGGAAGTCGATGCACTGGTTGTCTCAGTTGCGGAGGTGTGGCTCCCACCGCCACGAGGTGAGTTCGATGATACTTTTCCGCTCCAGATTCCTGCCGGCCTCAAACGAGCGCGCGCGCACGCCGCGCAGATTGTAAAAGAAGCCCAAGAGTTGGCGTCGAGTGGCAGCCAACGTGTAAAGCAAATCTTTCCTGACTGGAGAGTGAATCACGAAGCTACGAACGGTTCGCCAGCACATGAATTGTTAAATCGAGCGCGAGAATGGCAGCCTGATCTCATGGTGGTCGGTTCACACGGACGTACAGCGCTGGTGAGGCTGGTATTGGGCAGTGTGTCTCAAAAGGTATTAACTGAAGCGCAAACTTCAGTTCGAGTTGCACGTCCGACCACTGGAACGGGTGCATCCGCGACACGCATCGTTGTAGGCGTTGACGGTTCTGCGGGAGCCGCGGCGGCCGTGCGTGCAGTCGCGGCCCGCCATTGGACGCCGGGTAGCGAGGTACGGGTAGTCGTCGCAGATGATTTACTGATGGCCAACTCAGTTTACCGCGTGATCCCGGCGGTCAATGAGTTTGTAGACGAGGTAAATCGAAGCGAACGCACCGAGGCAGAACGAATCGCTGTGGAGGCGGTAAAGCAATTACGGTCAGAACTAGCCGGTAAAGGCGTTACCGTGTCGTCGGCGGTTCTCACCGGCAATCCGAAGCAAGCGATTGTGGGACACGCCGAAGAGTTCGGCGCCGACTGTATCTTTACGGGCGCTACTGGTTTCAGCAATCCTATCGAACGGTTCCTTGTGGGCAGCGTCTCAGCAGCAGTGGCGGCACGCGCACACTGCTCCGTCGAGGTTGTTCGGGGTCTGGTAGCTTAAGCGAACTGACTGGTTCAACCGGCTGGATTTTTTACAGAGGGTATTCAGTGGAGTCTTCTGAAGCTGTCAGCAGAAGAGAGGAGGGAGTTTTGTACACATTACCAGATAAATCTCCTTTGCATTGTAGGAGGTGTGATTCCGAGAATCGCCGTCTCATCAAATTCAAGAGCCCGAACAACCAGCCCTACTACCTTTGTGGGGCCTGTGTCGAACAGGAGGATAAACGAGAACTAAGATTCAGTCCCTCGTGGAAACGTTCACGCCGTCCGTCGACTAAACTAGCTGTTGCTGCGTTGTGAATTGTCCATACTGTGTACGAGGTTGCGAGGAGATTTTAGATTCGAAGCGCCAGGACCAATGCCATTTATTAATAACGAAGGGCCACAACAGGCGGCGAGTGTGCTCGCTGACGACCATTCGGAAATAGATACATTGATTGAGGACTTGTTAGCGGCGCTTTCGGAGAGAGACCAATCCAAAGTCTTCGCACGCCTCGATCTGTTGTGGGCTCGACTGGCTGTTCACATCCGCGCCGAGCACCTTTGCCTGTTTCCTTCGATCTTAGAAGCGGATTTCAGTATCCAGGGCGGCGGCCCTGAGCATCAGGAAGTTCAGAGTGCGATCGATCAACTTCGGCTGGACCATGAGTTTTTCATGCGAGAGTTGGGGGCCGTCGTTGATACCATGAGGAAGCACGTTAATGTTTCCGATCATGAAGTAGTTAGCAAACAATTTAGAGAAGTGCGGAGTTCTGTTATCGAGATTCAGTTGCGACTCGTTAAGCATAACCAGTTGGAGGAAGATCACGTCTATAAGTGGGTTAACCTCCTATTGGGCGAAGCCGAACGATCAGTACTCGCGGCCCGGATTAGGCGTGAAATTGAGAACATGCCTCCGCGGTTTAGGTTCTGACTTTGGCGAACTCGGCTAGCAAAATTTCCCTGCGCGCGTTGCAACTTACAGGCGTGTGATCTTTTGGCGGCAGAAAGTCAAGCGGCGTAGTTTTGTTTGCTGCTCCACAGTTGACGGCCTAGCGAGCTCGACATCATTCGCTAACCCACAAGCAGATTTGACACTCAATTAGCATAGTTCGCATAACCCACCTTGCTGAGATGGAATACTTGCTTAGGATTTGCCTTCTTTTCGCAGAGCCCGACGAGCTGCGTTATACCCGCACATGCCATGAACTCCGCCGCCTGGGGGCGTTGAAGAGGAACAGATATAAAGACCATTGATGGGAGTTGAATAGAGACTGACTGTCGGACGAGTAAACATTTGTCTTATGTCCTGCACGCCACCATTAATATCTCCGCCAACCAGGTTCGGGTTGTGTTTTTGAAAATCAGAAGGTGACATTATGTGTTTCGCAAGAATCTGATTGCGAAATCCTGGCGCGAAACGCTCGATCTGGTTTTCGATAAGGTCAGTCATGTCCACTCGTGACCCATTAGGGACGTGGCAGTAGCCCCAAAGTGTATGCTTACCCTCGGGTGCGCGTGTGGGATCGAAGAGGCTAGGCTGGGAAACAATCACAAAAGGCTTGTCCGCAACTTCATTTTTCCAGCAGGCTTTCTCGGAGGCATATATCTCCTCAAACGAACAACCAAGATGGACCGTTGCCGCTTGAGTGCATTCTTGAGCCTTCCAGGGAACTGGCCCGCGAAGCGCCCAATCGATCTTGAATGCAGCCGGCCCGTAACGGTATCGCTTCAATTTGTTCCGAAAATTCGCTGGGAAACGCTTACCAGTAATTTCGAGTAACTGACGCGGTGTAACATCGCACATGATTATCTGGGCAGTTGGTAGTTGATCAATGGAATTGATTCGGACGCCTGTTAAGATCTCACCGCCCTGATTATTTAGATACAATGCGAGCGCGTCTGAGATCTTCTGCGACCCACCGCGCGCAATGGGCCAACCAATGGCGTGCCCTACCGTCGCCATGACCAGAGCAAACGCACCGGAAGCAAGCATGTCCAGTGAGAGGAAAGAGTGCGCCGCTAAACCTGCAAAGAAAGCACGCGTTTTCTCCTGTCTGAATAGACCTTGAGCAAGACTTTTTGCGGATCTAATTCCATAAAAACCGAATCGAGCCAGCTTAATTGGATGTCGCGAAATTCCAGGGGGGCTTAATAAGTCTTCGGCTAGATGATCCCAACTCTCAACAAATGGTTTTATGAGTTCGTTATACGCTTGGGCGTCGTCCCCAAGACCTTCTGCGGTCAATTCTACCGAACGATGTAAAAGCACTGCTGTGCCGTCATCGAATGGATGCGCCATCGATACGGCCGGATTGATGAACTCCAATCCGTAATCTGTTAACGGCAGTGTTGAAAAAAAAGGCGAACCAAGGGCTAGTGGATGGACCGCGGAGCAGATGTCGTGAACGAAAGCAGGAAGGGTTAATTTAGCAGAGCGAACGCCACCACCAACCGTGTCGTTTGCCTCATAAACTCGAACCGAATAACCTGCGTGTGATAATTCAATTGCGGCAGCTAAACCATTTGGCCCTGCACCGATAACGATCGCATCGTTGGGCATGGATACGCCTCATTCACAATCACACCTTCCACACTGGGGCAACTTAAGTTTTAGTCCCGGTCTGTGGCTGCTGATCGACCGCTACGCCGTGTTTGAAAACCATCTCACCGCCCAAGTAGCCTGAGATTGAAATCAGGATGACACCGAGCACGGACAACGCGACTGGAATGGTGTAACTGCCGCTCACGAAACCCGCGCCAGTTGCAGTGCGAAGATAAAGGCCCCCCGCGAAGATCAAGAGCGCGATCACGTTGAGGCGCGCATGCCAATTGGCGATCTTGACCACGTCAGGATCTTTCAGCGACAGCCAGTCAATAAAGCCCGGCACGGCAGCTGCCGCTGCTCCAATGATGCCGCCCAGAAGTGTGTAAAAGGCAATGTAGTCTCTCCACACCGGATTCCCGCGCCACAAGTAGATTAAGTCAGCGACCAGAGAAAAAACCCAAAGAGCTATGGGAAATGGAATGATCATCGGATGGACAGGGTGTCCGGCGATACTAGCAGGGCTTGCCATTTAATCCTCCTCTGTTGTTGTGACTCAAGCAACCGTTTATGTTGGAAAGCAGTCCTGTCACAGACTGTTCTTAGAGAATCTTTCAAATCGGCTTCAAGTTACTCGACCAACATCTTCCCATCAAGCAGTTTGCAAGCGTAGGTCGGGTACCACTCTGGTTCCATATGCGAGAAAAGAGCCCGCTAAGGTAAAAGGCCATGCAGTAATGATATGGACCAAAGAAAGATGATCCAATGTTTTTAGCGTAAGCGTAGTCACCCTTCATGACTCCCAGTTCGAAAATGCCAACGGCATTCGGTGTCGCGAGTCCCACAAGGGGTGTTAATATTCAGAGGGTTAAGTGGTTTTAGGATACCCCCTAATATTCCAGAGTGTAAAGGTGTCCTAATGACTATTCCTGACGGGCTGAAAGGCCTGCGATTCCCTTGCGAATGTGTTTCTGCCAAACCCGGCGGTTACAGTGATCCATGGGCGGATATTACCAAAAAGAAATTATTGCCAAACGGTACAAAGGAGGAAATTCTGAACCTCGTCGCGCGCCAGCCGAAGACCATTTCGCAACTCGCCGAAGCGCTTGACCTGTCTCCACCAAGTGTTCACACGCATGTTAATGACATGATAAAGAGCGAGCTTCTGCGAGAGTCTGAAGAGTGGGAGAAAAACTATCCGACTGAGCGCTACTACGAGCCAAACTTTCCAGTGTTTAAGGCTGAAGACTGCGCAGAATTTAAGTCCCTCTGCGAGGAGACGAGCAAAGAATTAGCTATCCTCTTTGAGAGAAAACGCCAAAAGATGGAACGGGCCTTTCTAAAGACGGGACTCTCGAATCAAGGGTTGAAATTCTTAGACATCACACAGTATCTATACGCAAACATTCAGCGCGGCGCTCGGACGCTTCTTGAGGAGCGCGGACTACTTTCGCCGCCCGAAAAACATAAGAATGGCGCGGAATGGATTTTCTGGGCAGAAGAATCCCAGCACGAAAGCAGGAGGCGCCGCCAGCCATAGTCTTCGGGCTTGAAGGTAAGTGATGGGCGACAACATCACGATTAGCAGCGAAGTAGATAGGCGAAACACCGCTATCTGCCGATTCACAGTTAATCGAACTCTGCATATCGGCACGGCGAGCTTTGATAAATACGCTCAAACTGAACAGTCACTGCTCGCGCGGAAGCTCTTTGAAATTGAAGGTATTACTCGAGTTCAGTTGATCGGACATTTGCTGGTCCTTTCAAAAACCCCAGAACCGGAATGGGAAGACCTTATCAAACATGTTGAGGAGATTCTTCAAGCGTTTTTGGTTTCAGGGTTGGCACTATCTCAGGAGCAGGTCGAAGATCGAATGATGTTGATCGGCCGGGGAACTAAAGAGAAGGTTCAATATGTGTTAGCACATAAAATCAACCCGGGCGTAGCCGCTCATGCAGGTTTCGTAGAACTCATCGATGTGAAAGATAACAATGTCTACATACGTTTGGGCGGGGGCTGCCAGGGCTGTGGCGCCGCTGATTTCACGTTACGTCAAGGAATAGAGGCCATTCTTCGAAAAGAGGTTCCTGAGATTGTTCAAGTGCTGGATGTCACGGATCATGCGGCAGGAATGAATCCTTACTATCGACCTGCCAAATAATCAACTAAGCTCGCGATTAGAATGCAATGTGTCATTCGTGACCTGAGGTTCTCTTCGCCCCGTGTAAGATCCACTAATCCGGACGCTCGGTCACCGGCTTGCCAGACCCGCCTGGCAAGATCGCTTTAGCGCCGCCTTCGGCTTCACCTTTCAAGAGGGCATCCAAGCTCGAGTAAGCATAGATGGTGGGCGCATGATCTTGCATCAACCCTCCCGTATCCGCAGTTGGCCCATAATTACTATGCAAGTCATGCCCTAGCATGCGAAGCATTGCCATGAGCTGCCCGCGATGGTGTGAAGTGTGGGTCAAGCGACGCGTCATTACCCAAGCCCTTGAGTGGCGGACATCAAAGAATTGTGTTTCTTCCTCCCACCACGGTTCGAGCTTCTCACGCAGAGCATCGAGTCGTTTGCCGGTGTTCCATGCATAACATTTCATGAACTCCAAACGACTCTCCTCTTGTGGAAGGGCTGGACCGCTGACCTCGATGCCCAGCATGTTGCGAAACCAGAGATCCTCACTCACACACTGATGCACCATCTGCTCGCGCACGCTGCGCCCACGAGGATCACTCTGGTGTGGGCGCACGTGAAGATCCTCGTCCGCGAACTCACTCCAGACACTGATCACTTTAATTCGTTCGGTTTCGTAGGTCTCGACCAGAAAATCGTATTTCATAATATGTCGTCTGCTTAGTCACCTAAACAATTGACCGAGCCGTTGTCTCCAGACAGACCTGATAACGTTTTGGGGAGACGCTATTGCCGTCGTACGGGCTCGCAATCTCGGCTTCGTGTTAGAAAATAAAAACGAACTACGATTAGACCTGCTAGAGCGGCCGTCCCAAGTAGCAGCTCCAGCCCGGAGATGCCGGGGTGTAACCATCTTGCGAGCGATCACAAATATAAGTACCTCGATCGCGGCGCTGGTCCGATGGAATAGTAATAACAGAGCTAACTCGCAGGCAATTGCCACCAGCAAGATATTCTGAATTACCTGATATAACGCGTCGTATTCGTTCGCTTGACGCCAGAGCTGAGGAAAATCGCGAATTACAATCTCAACCGTCGCGATTCCTGCGGCGACAAGTATCAATATTGCGAGCAGCGAGAGAAATAGATGAACTGCGTTTCCGAGATGGCGATCAAGAAAGCTCTCTGCTGCCGGCTGCTTGCCGCTACGTGTATCACTCTTTTCCAAGTTCTGGCCTGACTCCTTTGTCCTAACAGCCGCGCTGGGGAAAAAGTCTGTACGTCGATGGCGCTCCGGATCGCCGTCAAGCCACAACTAAAAGGAGAAAATCGCCGCAAACTCAGAGCGTATGTTGTGGGAAGTGTAGCTTGGGATCCCCCGAAACAAGGGCAACGCGCCAAAACGATCGGTGGCTCGCGTCCGGTAAAGTCCCTGCTCGTAACCGAAGGTCACAAACGAATTCCACTTGTACTGCAAATTGCCGGAGAAGAGATCGCTTCTTGAGCCACGCGCGCCAAAGCGACGGGCGTCACGCGCTGTGGCCTGGTCATATCCATAATAGATGTAACCGGTCCAGCCGGCATTTCGTCCTTTGGGATCGGCGTTGAAGATGCGAGAAAGCGGAAAACCAAGCTGGACAAAGCCGCCCTGACCTCGCACCGGTCTTTGCGGTGCAACTGTGGGTACGCCGTTGAGCAAACCAAAGACTACCGTTGACGCCCCGTCCATCGACGCCGCCGTAGCGGTTGAAGTGAGCCCGGCCGTATCGTTAAAGTTGGACAACAGTTGTCCGGCAAAGAAAAATCGAAGGTCCGAGCCAGCGTAATACTTTCCGACTGCGGTCACGAAGCGTGTGGGTAATTGGAATTCAGCAGAATATCCATTGCTGTTGCTGCTGACTTCCGCTCCGCTTGGAAAAGCGGATCTAAATGCTGCGGGTACATTCGCCGCGGTAACGATTGCCGTTCGCCGCGCATGCTCAAAGCTGAAGATTAGTTGCGCTGGGACTACGCCTGGAGCTTTGTCGAGTTGCCACTGTGTGACAAAGCGTCCTTCGAGCGCCGGCTGTTGAGAATCGGTGCCCTGCCGTTCTCCGAAGCCCAGTTGATCGGCAACATTGGTTGGCAGATTTCCGAAAGCAGGGAGCACGATCGCGAATTCCGGCTGGAATCTGAGCCCACGAGAACCGCCGGCATTGAAGTTGAAACCGAAGCGAGCCTGGGGTGCGCGCTCATAAGCTGCTCCGTAACCTAACCCCCCAAAATTCGTGTTCTCGATCGTATTCGGCAGAGTCGAAGAAACAAAAGGCGTCCAGTCCTGTCCAAAGAGTGCGAAACCAGTTACGTTTTCCGAAAGCCTCCGGTCAATGCGCGCCCAGGCGAGGCGAATCGAAGGTTGGCTTGAACGAATTGAAGAAATATTTCGATTGTTAACCCGCGTGAAGTTCCCTTCAAAATCGAATTCGATTTTGCCAGTAATTACAGTTTTCGGAGCTGGATCTAGCCATTCGAAATTCGCGCCAAAGCGAAAGGCGCGGGCTTTGAGATGAAACTCCGGAGAACCGCTCGGCCCGGTATCCGCAGCAAGCAGAGGAAGTGGAAAGTCATTGCCCTGAGGTGATGATGAATCGTGGATGATGCTGGTTTTGAAAAATCCGTACAGTTTCAAGCGCGCTCCAGTGCCGAGTTTAATGTCCGGAATGAGTCCTTCTCGTTTAGGCGGATCAATGCCTAGCAAACGTACCGGGGCGACGGCAGCGATAACAGTGGGTGCTGGTGCAGGCGTCTGAGACTTGCTCGGGGCTTCAGCCCGTGGCGAAGCATTGCTGGGTGAAGACACAGTCGCTAGACCTTCGTTGGGAACGACGATTCGTACGGCCTCATACTCCACGCCCGTAAGCAGGCCTTTGTCTCGCAGCAAACTTGCCAGACGATCCCTTTGCTCGATGACGTTACCGCTGGCACCGATTGAGTGACCTTCAGCTTCAGTGAGGATTCCTTTAGTGATCAGCACACGTACAAGCGGATCGGCGATAAGTAGCTCAGCCTCATCAGTCTTTTTTGACTTCTCATTCGTTTCTCTACGAAGAGCCATGCCATTAGCTTCGGAGCTTCCGTCGGACTTTAGAGCGACCGATTTAGTCGGAGCACTCGATGCTTGCGAGAATGCCGTTTGCGCCAACAAAAGTGAAAGGATAAGCATCATTAAAGATTTGATCATGATTATGTTCCATTCAAAAAAAGGGCAGGCGGCTGGAGAGACTAAACCCGGAAGTCTTTGAGTCTGCCTCGCCCAACCTCCCGCACAATCGCTGAATATAAGCGATGCTCTACAACGGGTTGGGCTCCACTTACATGGGGCTGGACCGACAATTCGACAGCAACCGCATTGCGCGCGAGGGTATGCAATGAAGCTCATCCTTAGCGAGTGCCTAAGGCGCTATATCATCACTGGTATTCACAGGTCGAGAAGCTTGACGTCGATCCTCTGTGCGTTCCCACTCCTCCACGACACGCTTCCTCTCAGCCAAACGCTGCCGCTCGCGTTCGTAGTCTTCACGCGGGTCGCGACCGGTGACTTCGGCATACCACGCCGGATGATGCGTCCAAGCCCATTTCTTCGTAACGGTGCCATTGGTCATCGATTGAAAAGTGCCAGGCTGCGCTGCTGTGCCTTCATAAATATGGATTATGAAGCTGCCAAGCATTACCAGCGCTGCTATGCCGTGTAGTACGTAGCTGACCGCCACCGACCATCTGGGGACTACATCATCAAACCAGAGCAATAATCCGGTGATCAGAAAAAGAACAGCGCAGACAGCAATGGTCCAATAGTAGAGTTTCTGTCCCCCGTTAAAGAATCCCGTATCTTTCGGGGCCAAAGTTTCCCTGTTTGTTACGTAAGCTTTGACCTGCCGCACCCATTTCTTGTCCGCCGCAGTCCAATGCATTGGCGCGAACCAGTTCAGGAACTGAAAGAAGAACGCTACGTCGAATACTATTCCGAACCACGGATGGAGAAAGCGCGTCATAGGCCCACCACCGAAGAGTGGAGTGAGCCACCGGTAAAGCCAGGGCGAATAGATCGCAAATCCGGAAAGAAGCGAAAGGGTAAAGGAAAGAGCAACGACCCAGTGTAAAACGCGCGTGTACACTGTATGGCGCAGTAGCTCACCGCGATGTACGACAGTCTGCCCGTGCCGGCCAAATTCCCGCCGAGCCTTTTCATCGAAACGTTCGACAGAACTGCTCATGGCTTCTCCTCTCTCGCCGCCTCGGCCTCGTCAGGATGGTGCGTTACCACGGGCTCATCTTCGGGCTGCGGCATCTTTGGTCCCACGGTGAGACGGTGGAAGAAGACCGCAAAAAGTCCTAATCCGGCCACTAATAATCCGGTGGGTTTAGCGAGCCACTTCCACACGGTGTAACTTGGTGGAATAATGGGATTTGCGGGCAAGCCTCCATAAAGCTCAGGGTTCGTAATGTCGTGCAGCACATAAATGACGTGCGTCCCGCCGATAGACTGTGGATCATAAACGCCCGCGTTCGCGAATCCCGACTCCTTTTGTAGTTGTGTTGCCCGCGTCCGAGCAATCTGGACCATATCGCTCTTCGTGCCGAAGTGGAGACAACCTGTTGGACAGGCCTTGATACAGGCCGGCTCAAGTCCCTGTCCCACTCGATCCGAGCAGAGCGTACATTTAAAAACCTTGTTCGTTTTCGGATTAAATTTCGGAATATCGAAGGGGCATCCCGAAATACAATACCCACAGCCAATGCAGTTCTCCTGTTGAAAATCAACGATGCCGTTCTGATACTTGATGATTGCTCCATCAGCGGGGCAGGCGCGCAGACAACCAGGATCTTCGCAGTGCATGCACTGGTCTTTCCGCATCAGCCACATCAGGTTGCCTTCACGTTCGTGTTCGACAAACTTAATCAGATTCCAGTAGTTCCACTCCGTAGAGGGCATGGTCTGGTAAGTGTCATCGAAGGTGGTTTCCCGATATGGATGATCGTTCCATTCGACGCAGGCGACTTCGCAGGCCTTACAACCGATGCATGTCGTCACGTCGATGTACTTGCAGACCTCCTCCTCACGGCGCGTACCCTGACCAGGCACCGGTCCGGGATGGGCCGAGATTTCTTGAATCTGAAATGTCCGCGGATTGCTCATCTCATGCCCTCCTCTCTATGCCTTTTCCAGTTTGATCAGGAAGCCTTTATACTCCGGGGTATAGGCGTTCGGATCGGTTGCAGCCGGTGAGAGCTGATTAGCCGGATTGAGCGCAGTCTTGCCTTCATCCTCCGCAATACCGCGATAGCCCCAGTGAATCGGTACGCCAATCTGATAGGTTTTCTTGCCGTCGATCATCATTGGCTTGATCCGTTTCGTGACCATTGCTTTCGCGATGTATTGGCCGCGAGCGCTCGAGACTTTCACTGTCTCGCCGCCGCTAATGCCCATTTCATCGGCAAGCTGTGCCGGAATCTCGACGAACGGCTCAGGCACGAGCTGAACATTCATGGGATTGTTTTTGGTCCAGTAGTGGTAATGCTCGGTCAATCGGTAGGTGGTGCAGACGATGTTATATCCCTGATCCGGAGTGCCATACTTATCCATGTCCGACTGGAATTTCCTTGCCACCGGATTGTTGGATTGATTCGGATGCAGCGGATTGGCAATTGGACTCTCGACCGGCTCGTAGTGCTCGGGAAATGGACCGTCGGCAAACGCCGCCAGCGGACCAAAAATTCGGCCGACTCCTTCTGGGTTCATTATGAATGGTCCCATGTGGTCGCTTGGTTTTGAATCGGCTTTAAAATCAGGCACATCATTGCCAACCCACCTCTCTTGAGCTTCGCTCCACCAAACCTGCCGGCGTTCTGGATCCCACGGCTTCCCCGAAAGATCGCACGAGGCGCGGTTATACATTACGCGCCGATTCGCGGGCCAGGACCAGGCCCAGTTCTGATAGATTCCTAAGCCCGAAGGATCATCTGTGCCGCGCCGTTGCATTTGCGCTCCGGCTTCCGTCCACGAACCTGAATACAACCAGTTCCCGCAGGCGGTCGAACCGTCATCTCGTAGCCACGCAAAACCAGGCAGCTGTTGGCCGGCTTTAATAATGATTCCCGGCTGAGTAGGATCCGTTAGCTCGGCGAGTGCCTTTCCGTTAATCTCCTTGGCCACTTCAGCAAGCGAAGGATTCTGAGGCGTTGTGTAGGGCCAGGTAAGATTCAAAATCGGATCGGGAAACTTGCCGCCTTCCTTTTGATAGAGTTCTCGAACCTTAAGGAATATTCGCGCAAGGATTTCCTGATCGACCTTGGCGTTGCCTGGCGGCGGAACAGCTACATATTTCCATTGCAGCCAACGGGCGGAATTGACAAAGGTTCCATCCTTTTCTGCAAACCCGGCGCCAGGAAGACGATAGACAGTAGTATTGATCTTACTCATCTCGTCTTTTGTGATACCGGGCGACTCCCAAAATCCGGCTGTCTCTTCCGGAAAAAGGTCACAAACCACTAACCAATCCGCCTTCTTCAATGCTTCGATGTTCTTGCGTGAGTTCGGTCCAATGGCAACCCCGTTCATGCCAAAAGCAATCAACCCTTTGACTTTGCCGCTATACATCTCATCCCACATCTCCGTCCAGGAAAACTTGCGGTCGATTTTGGGAAGATGATGATAGTTGAAGTCGTTCTCTTTTTTGGCTGAATCGCCGTATAGCGCCTTAAGAAAAGATACGGCGAATTTTGGTGTGTTGGACCAGTAGTTGAAGGAGTCCCACTCGGCAGGTTTAGACGAAGTCGGAGTCGTGCGCTTCAGATACATTGCCAAATCGGTATCGGACGGAGCGGGTATCTTTAGGTAACCTGGAAAGATGTCAAAGACTCCGCCCATGTCGGTGGCGCCCTGAATGTTTGAATGACCACGCAACGCATTCATGCCCCCGCCGGCTCGGCCGACATCGCCGAGTATGAGCTGGAGCATCGCAGCCGTGCGGATGATCTGAGTACCATTGGTATGTTGTGTCCAACCAACCGCATAGATGACCGTGGCGGCCTTTTTCATATCGCCGTCTTTACGGATTGATGTGAAGAGGTCGGCAGCCTTGATAAATTGATCCTTCGGAATTCCGGTGATGCGTTCCACCATTTCCGGCGTGTAACGCGAATACTGTTGTTTCAGAAGTTGAAAGACACAACGCGGATGCTGTAATGAGAGGTCGTAGGCAACATTCGGCGGAAGCATTGGGGGCGGTTTCTGTCCACCCTGACCTGCGGCGCCGACCGGACCAGCAGCCTGATGTCCACCGCCGGTTGATTCACCGGCTTGCGGCGGGGTGGAAGGTCTCGAACTAACTTGCGGCGAATGCCTTTCGAAATCTTTTTCTGTCTTCCAGCTAGCTGTAGCCTGCTCGCCAGTAGTCTCACTTGAAACTCTGGGTCCATACGATGTCGGCGGATTGGCAGGTCCGCTGCCACCGGTTGCTTCATTCGCGGGTCCAAGATTCCCACCCGCTTCATAGTTCCATGTCTCCTTCTCGTAGGTGTGACCGGCTGAGTCAAATCCCGAGAACAAACCGTCCTCAGGAAGTTTGAAACCCTCCTTAACTACAAAGGCAGCGTTTGTGTAATTGACGAGGTACTCATGAGCGATGCGATTGTTTTGAATTGCGTAATTGATTACACCGCCAAGGAACGCGATGTCCGTGCCGGCGCGGATCTGCAAAAAGAGATCTGCGGTCGCAGCGGTCCGGGTGAAGCGCGGATCGACGACAATCATTTTGGCGTTACGTTTTAGCTTGGCTTCGATGGCCCATTTGAAGCCACAGGGATGGTTCTCAGCCGGATTCCCCCCCATGATCAACATCATGTCTGTGTTCTTGATGTCGACCCAACCATTGGTCATTGCGCCGCGTCCGAATGTGGGCCCCAAACTGGAGACCGTCGGACCGTGTCAAACCCGGGCCTGCGTTTCGAGATAGCAGACCCCCAGGCTGCGCATGGTCTTTACGGCAAGAAAATTTAGCTCATTGGTATCGGTGCACCCGCCAATCCAACCTATAGACTCCAAACGATTGACGGTATAGCCATCTTTGTCTTTTTCGACGAACGTTTCGTCGCGAGTTTTCTTAATCCAGCGGGCAATCTCGCTAGTTGCGTCGTCCCAGCTGATATCAGTCCACTCAGTCGAGCCCGGGCGCCGCACCTGAGGTTTTAGCAACCGTCGATCGTTGACAATCTCCTGCTCCAGCGAAGCGCCTTTCGGGCACAGCGTACCTCGATTGATCGGATGATCCGGATCTCCCTCAACGTGGACCACTTGGGGCGTCACATTCTTCGCTTTGTCACCGATGGTGTGAATGATGACGCCGCAACTAACCGAACAGTAGGGACAGGTGCTCCTCGTCTCGGTTGTGCGAGCGATCTTCAGACCTTGGGTCTGGGCGTAAACAGGGGCGAGGCTGAAGCCGAAGGCGGTGAGCCCGGCGCCTCCGACAATCGTGGTCTTGATAAATGTTCTGCGAGAGACATCCATGGCCTACCTCCGATCGGAAAGCGGATTCTTTGAAAGGTGACAAACTGAAGTAAAGAGTGGGCGTTCGATGAAGGAAAAACTACGGTAGGGCAGTGTTTGCCGGCTGCCGGATTGAACAACGGGTAGATGTGTGTGAGCAATGACATGCGACTCACTTTCTCATCTCCGGTTAATGGAAGGGGTTTTTCGGCCGAAGACTATTGCAAAATGACTCGAAATGTCAAACGAATTTTAGGTTTGTGCCTAAAATACAATAAAGAAAATGGCCGTCAGACGAAAGGTCTCATTCACAAAACTCTGACTGGCACTACAGACCAATCAGATTCAATTCAATTTTGATGTAGCTATGCTCGTGCGCCCAAACGTCGAGCGCCGCCGCCGCGGCCTCATCTACCAACGGAATGGCAAATCCGAGCCGCGTCAAATCCACCCCCTTGATGTAATGCCTGCATGTATCACAAGCTTCGATCCTGATGTGATCGTATTCGGGAGTGTGAAAATAACCCAGTTTTGTTGGCCGCTCTTCACCACAATAAGCACACGCGACGCGCCTGAAGGACCAGTTAATTGTGCAGGTTGCACAAATAAGATCTCGATTGCCACTCTCCGAAGTCGGGTCTCTTATCTGAAGAAAGCTTACCTGCGGCATACCGCCACAGAATGGACAACGTCTTTCATTGCTTTCGAAGACTCTATCAAGTGGCTGACCACCTGACTCCGCCAACCAGTGCAAATACGGTTGTAAGAATGCCTTCGCAAAAAACTGTTGGTCGGACGGATTGTGCCAATATTCCAAAAGCATCTGGTCAACTGTTCCGCTCGTTGCCGACATTAAACGTCGTGCCTCTTCGGCAAGTGGTATTGATCCATTCGCCTCAACAGCACGAAAGAAAGCAGGTAAACATTCTCTTACGATTGACAGGTCCTCAGCGAGGGCCCCGGAAGGAAGCCAACCTCGTCGACCGCGGAGGAATTCGTCGACCTCTTTCTGAGCCAGCAGCAGCTTTGAGTAAAACGTGAGAATTTCTTTGGTTGGCTCAGCCTGGCGGACGAGTTCTTCAGCTCGCTTTATTCTAGTATCCCAGGACTCTAATCCCGCAGTCATCGTAAGCCCAATCAAAGACGGTTGTGGCCAGTCGCAACTACTACGCCGGGAGCGATGCGTGAACTCGGGCCGATTTTTTGTATATGGGCGATTAGCTCGGGTAAATCGGCCTGCGTGTAGATTGGAAGACCGCCGATGAACTTGTCTATACCAGACTGGTTCCGCCAGAGAGCAAACTTGGTTCGCTCATCCGTTCCTTCCTCTGTGATGTTAGATAGATAGATCGCTGAAGAGAAGGAGAGTGCTTTCCGCGCGGAGCCTTTAATCTTCCCGCCACTGGCCCTTGAAACCATCAAAACAAAATCAGCCTGAATGAAATCCAGAATGCTATTGCCTTCGATAAATACTCCTGGTCCGGTAACACACGCAACAGCTTGTTTGATTCCCTGCTCAACTTGTTCATCGGTCACGATTACCCAGTGCACATTCGCGGCGCCTGCATCCCAAAAGCGGCCTGTGTCTTTTCCGAGCGCGTAATTCTGATCGCGGCCCGAACGGATCACCGGTTCGTCACTCAATAAATCGCTAACACAGCACGCGTGAGGATCTCGACCGCACGATCGGTAATGTCCGCGCGTCACCTTGATCGCCTCCCATCTTGGAAAAGCGCGCAAGAGGTTGCACATGAGCGTGGTCTTTCCCACCTCGGAGCTAAAACCACTGACTGCGACAATCGCCGGTCGATTCATGAGCGTACGTGTTCGTTGCAATTAGTTCGGCTGGCGCAGAGACCCACCGAATGCTGCCTACGGTTTTTCGACGATCTGATAAGTCCGAACTATATTGCTCCACCACCTTCCAAAGCAACGCTAAGTAATCGCTCGCCAGTCGACGACTACGGAATTGTCACATTTAGAGTCTCCTGCGGGCCTAAAGGATTGTGATCATTACCTGCAAGCGTCACAACGATTTTATGCTGGCCTGGTGTTAAGCCATGAAAACTAAGTTTCGGCGCTGTGGTGGCGATGATCGGACCATCATCCACTTGATAGTGAAAGTGTCCTTGTCCCTTTCGAGGCTGCTCTTTCACTTTGGCAGGATCGATTATCTCGATTCCGGTCACCTTTACGTCAACTGTGGCAGCCTGTTTTTTCGCCTTGTTCTCAGCATCAACTAACATTGCTTTCAATGTCGGCGACGATTCATTGTCACCCGTTTGGGCTTGAACCGCCGTGTTAATGCTCAAACCAAATATCAACGCTAAAATGCTCGAACCCACGATAGCTGTGAGTTTCTTATGTCGCATAGGTTCCTCCTGGAATGTCTTTCCGTTAGTTCCGCGGGGGCATTGGTCGATTCGTCTTGTAGGGGTAATCCAGCATATGAGAATTGCTTGACAATCTCAATGTCACTGAACTCATCCCTGTTCCTTCGCTGAGCTTGTAGACGATCAGGTTACAGATCACAATTAGTTGACCGAACGATCTTTAAACCACTGGTCGGATCATTCATCCTTTCAGTTGATAACCGAAAGGTTTCAGAAGATACCTGACCAACAAGCAGGTATCTTCGTGACCATCAGCACAGAGGATCTTTCTCTTACCCAGAATAGTGTCAGTCATCCTCACCTAACCCCGTCGTGCTATACCGAAAGTCTTATCAATCACCCGTTACAGATGCAGGCATAGACGTCAGGCGGTCAGTCGCTTCCTCTTCATGGCGTGTGACCACGTCCTTAATCTTTCCGCCAGACTGCCTAAGGATCGCACCACTGACCGCGCTTTCACCGACGTCCTCGGTGCCTTCCTGAGTCAAACCTAACGTGGAAGTTCAGGAGCGCATAGCGTGTTAACGCTTAAGTGCTTAAGTGAAAACACCTGTGGCGAAGCTTGCATAATGATGGACGGTGAAAACACCTGTCATACGCGGGTGATAACACGGTTTCGTGCTCTTTGAATCCAACTTATTCTTGCAATTGGATCAGAACAACTTGAAAGGCGAGGAAAAAGAAATGTCGAGTGCGATTGGAACCGAAATGAAAACAGTGCCCCTCACCGTGATGGTGAACGAAGAGACACAGAAGGTTGGTGAAGCCCTCTCAAATGTGCTGGCTGACACCTTCACTCTGTATCTCAAGACGCACAATTTCCACTGGAACGTCGTCGGACCAATGTTCCATACGCTCCACCTGATGTTCGAAGAGCAGTACAACGAACTCTGGCTGGCCGGCGATGCCATCGCCGAACGGATCCGCGCGCTAGGTTGCGCCGCTCCTGGTTCGTACCGCGAGTTCTCGAAACTCACCTACCTGCGAGAACCGGAGGCTGCCCTGAGTGCTACCGCGATGATCGCTGAGTTGTTGAGAGATCACGAAACATGCGCACGCACCGCCCGTTGGGCACTTTCGGTTGCGCGAACGGCCGTTGACGCGCCGACCGAAGACCTGCTGACTCAGCGTTTGATCGCCCACGAGAAAGCCGCGTGGATGCTCAGAAGCATGTTGGCCGAAGATCGAGCTGTTGTGTTCGCTCAGCCGCTTGAAGGTGACGCATGGATGAGAGATGAATAAGTAAGGGACCATAAGAAAAACAAACGAAAGGGGTTGGTTCAATGAGGCACCAAGACAAAATAAGAATACAGAGACGACGTCGTAGAAAGTTCTTCTGGCTATTTGCGGCAGCTGCGGTTTCCGCGTTGCTGTTCAGTGATCAAGTAGCTGTCCTGTACGTGCTTTCGACCCTGGCGATGTGCGGACTGTTGATTGTGGTAGCGTTTTCGCATTTGGAAGCCAAAGATGCAGCGATGCAGGCCGCAGTCATCAGAGAAGCTGCTGACGACATGAGTGCAAACTCCAGGGGTTTGAGTGGAGGAGAAAGAAGAGCAGCGTAACGACCGGCGGCCCGAGCGAAACGCAAAGAATTAAACGACTAACGAAATTTTTTCCAACGAAACTATTCGAACGCAGATTTGGAGAAGAGGTTTAAATGCCGATTTACAAAACAATGTTGGTGGGAAAAGAGGAAATCGCGGATGGAACGATGGCATTCCATTTTGCAAAGCCGGGAGGGTTCGCTTTCAAGGCGGGACAATTTGGTGACTTTACTCTGATCGATCCCGTCGAAACCGACGCCGAAGGGAACATACGCGGGTTCTCGTTGGCGAGCGCTCCCTATGAAGGTGATCTCATGTTTGCGACGCGAATGCGTGATACTGCATTCAAGCGAGTATTAAAAACAATGGAGACAGGCACGCAAATTTCGCTGGACGCTCCTTATGGCTCTTTTACGCTCCACAACAACCCGAGAACCCCGGCCGTTTTCCTGACGGGTGGCATCGGGGTTACACCTGTCAGAAGCATCGTGTTGCAAGCTGCTCATGACAGTCTTCCTCATAAGATTTTTCTTTTCTATTCAAACCGCAGGCCGGAAGATGCTGCGTTTCTGGACGAGTTGATTGAAGCTCAGCAGATAAACCCAAACTACCTCTTTATCGGCACCATGACGGAGATGGAAAAATCAAGTCGGAAGTGGGATGGCGAAACTGGGTACATCAATAAGGCGATGCTCGAGAAGCATGTCGGCGATCTGACGCTCCCGATTTATTACGTGGCCGGCCCTGCTTCAATGGTGGCGGCCATGCGTAAGACGCTAAACGAAGCGGGAGTCGACGATGACAATATCCGGACAGAGGAGTTCTCTGGCTACTAAGGCTGAGTAAAGGGAGAAACATGAACATCAAGACCAAAAGAGTGTATGAGCAACCGGACAGGAAGGACGGTGAGCGTATTCTCGTCGACAGGCTCTGGCCGCGCGGTCTGACAAAGGAAAAGGCCGGCGTTGATCTATGGCTGAAGGAGATCGCTCCGAGCACGGAACTCCGACAATGGTTTGATCACGATCCCAAAAAGTGGCGACGCTTTCGCGGACGCTATGAAACTGAGATCCGGCATAACGATGATCTGATCAAAGTGCTCAAGCAAAAAGCCAGGCAAGGAACGATCACCCTAATCTATGGAGCGCGAGACGAAAAGCATAATGAGGCGCTGGTCTTGAAACAGTTTCTCGAAAAGAGCGAGCAAGGCTCCGCTCCGACGCAGTAAGAAATGTTGTTGGCGAGATGGAGGAGAGGTCATGCAGGGCGAAATACAACAGGAACAATGGCAGGCTTACCTGGACGGTTTCAGCAAACGTAATTCTGGCCGGATGGCAGATCTCCAGATATTAAGTGATGAGCTGGGAACGCAGGAGGAAGCACAGATGCTGCCGTTTGAAGGTATCACTCTCGAAACCAAGGGATTTCTTGCTTCGAGTGTCGAGATCATGCTCGGCGGAACTGGATCAGCCGACAAGCGCAACCTAACTCATACTGTTACGCGGATACGACGGATCGTGCCGAAGACGGGATGGGACGGACGCGAAGAGGCACTCGAAATCGAAGCCAGAGACGGAGCAAAAACCATCCTAATCTTCAAGACGCCACTTGAGCTTCCAGAAATAGGGGCGTGAAAGATCATCGCGTCTCAGCTAACGACGAAGGCGCCATCATTAAGACGTGCTGCGTCTGCCTTGATAACCTCAAACGCTCTCAGCGAGTCCGCTACTTTCAGCCATATTTCGGACCAGGGATCTCATCCGATTTTATTGTTCTAAGGTAGTGGGTCAGTTTGGAAAGTTGCAGTGTCGAACAACCTACGACTTGGTGAACTTGGTAACCGTCTTATTTAAACATCTTCGTCTGGTTTGATAGGTTCAACGTGGCCGGGCGGTACTATTTCAACAGGAAAAGCTATTCTAGCCTCCGCGATGATTCTCGCGATCTCGGCTAGTAGTTGATCCCCCAAAACAGGCTTAATCAGATAGCCTTGTGCGCCCGCATCCTTAGCCCGCTGCTTATCGGAATCGTAGGCTGCGCCAGAGTAAAAAAGAATCGGAGTCTTCTTATCGAATTCCCGGATCTTCTTGCACAGGTCTTCGCCTGAAACTCCCGGCATCCAGTTATCCATCAGGCAAAGGTCAAACCCTCCGCTTCTTACCTGTTCGACAGCCCCTTCAGCACTGCGTGAGCAGGTTACTTTGTAGCCCGCCATTTCAAGCGAGAGTGTCAACAGCTCAGCAGTATCTGGATCGTCCTCAGTGCAGAGGATGCGGCCTTTTGGGGAAGACATAGGCCGGGAACTCCTTGTAATGTAGGCTACCGTGTGTGCATCTGGTTTCGGATCTTTTTTCAAAAGCCGTTGGTTAGTCCGGCGAAGCGACGCATCCCCCCGATCATACTACACGCCAGATCGCGGTGAGGAAGTATCTTTGTTGTTCAACATTGAAGCCCACAACCTCTTAAGTTTCTTCCTTTACTCTTGGTAGATACGGACTATCTCATCGAGGAGGCGCAGAGCAGCCGCTTTGTCCCGCTGGAAAGAATTGCGTCCAATGATCGAACCGAATCCGCCGCCGTCGCGGATCGCGTGACCCTCAGCCAATAGGGCCTCATCACTTTCCATTGGTCCACCGGAAAAAAGAACAATGCGCTGTCCGTTGAAAGCGCTTTGAACGACATGGCGGACACGCTCGGTCGCCGTGTCGCGCGGAATGTTTTGCTCTTCATAAACCTTCTTGGCTTCCGGCAGTTCCAAATGCGCCGTAGGCATTTTGACTTTGATGATGTGCGCTCCGAGTAGTGCGGCGATTTGCGCGCCATAAGCGACTACGTCCAGGGCGGTTTCGCCCTCCTTGCTGAGGCCGGCGCCGCGCGGATAACTCCAGACCACTACGACCAATCCGGCTGCTTTGGCTTCAGCCACCAGTTCGCGCAACTGCTCATATTGCAGTCGCCGCTCAGCCGTGCCGGGATAGATCGTGTAGCCGATGGCTACGCAACCCAACCTCAGTGCGTCGGAAACGGAAGCCGTTAGACCACCCAGCGGATCCTTTTCGTCCTGCAACAGATCGTGGGCGTTCAGTTTGAGAATCAACGGGATTTCACCAGCGAATTCAGCCGCCCCTGCTTCAAGAAATCCGAGCAATGCCGCGTAAGCGTTAAGGCCGGCGTCGATCGCGAGTTGAAAATGGTAAGCGGGATCGTAAGCGGCGGGATTTGGCGCGAAACTGCGTGCTGGACCATGCTCGAAACCTTGGTCCACGGGCAGGATAATCATCCGGCCCGTTCCTCCCAGTCGGCCGTTATTGAGTATCCTGGCCAGGTTGGTCAAAACTCCTGGATTTTCACTCCGATAATAATCAAGTATTTTCCGAACCTGGTCAGTCACAATGTCTCCTTCTCCAACGTTCCCTGAGAGGGAACACTTTTAGTTACTGCATCGTTGACGATTGTCTGTGCTTCTTCCAGAATACGCTGAAGATGATCCGTTCCACGGAAGCTCTCCGCATAAATCTTGTAGATATTTTCGGTCCCGGACGGACGTGCCGCGAACCATCCGTTTTCTGCCACCACTTTCAATCCGCCGAGGGCAGCGCCATTGCCTGGGGCATGAGTGAGGACGGTTTGAATTGGTTCGCCGGCAATCTCTCTCAGCCGGACTTGATCCGGCGAGAGTTTTCTTAGCATCTCTTTTTCCTGCGCGGTAGCCGGAGCCTCGACGCGCGTGTATAGCGACTCTCCGAACTCGAGTGTCAGGTCCTGATAGATCTCGCCGGGATCACGGCCTATGCGCGCGGTGATCTCCGCCGCGAGTAAGGCCGGCGCGATTCCGTCTTTGTCCGTTGTCCAGACGCTGCCATCCAGACGGACGAAAGACGCACCCGCGCTCTCCTCACCACCAAAACCAAGTGAGCCGTCGAGCAAGCCATCAACGAACCATTTGAATCCGACTGGGACTTCAAAGAGATTGCGGCCCAGCTTCGCAGTGACACGGTCGATTATCTGACTGCTCACTAAAGTCTTGCCGACAGCCGCTGCCTTATTCCATTTGGGGCGGTGTTGGAAGAGGTAATAGATCGCGACTGACAGGTAGTGATTGGGCGGAAGCAAACCCGCACTGCGCGTCACGATCCCATGCCGGTCATGATCCGTGTCACACGCAAAAGCAATATCGAAACGATCCTTCAGTCCGACCAAATTAGTCATGGCGAACGATGAAGATGGGTCCATGCGGATCTGGCCGTCCCAATCCAATGGCATGAAACGGAAAGTAGGATCGACAGCTTTGTTAACGACGGTGAGGTCTAACTGGTAGCGCTCAGCAATCCGCGTCCAATAGTGCACGCCGGCGCCACCGAGCGGATCTACTCCCATATTCACTTTCGCGCCGCGAATCGAATCCATGTCGATAACGTTGGCCAAATCGCCGACATAGGTATCAATAAAATCGTGCCGGTGCGTAGTGGAGACGCGAAGCGCCTTCTCGTAGGGAATCCTTTTGATGCCCCGTAACGTTTTCTCGAGGTACTGGTTCGCCCTGGCCTCAATCCAGTTTGTGACGCCGGTTTCCGCCGGACCGCCGTTGGGCGGGTTGTATTTGAATCCGCCGTCGTGAGGAGGATTGTGCGATGGCGTGATCACAATACCGTCGGCGAGGCCGGACTTGCGCCCGCGGTTGTAAGTGAGAATCGCGTGCGAAACGGCTGGCGTCGGAGTGTATTCGTCTCCCTCCGCGATCATCACCTCCACGCCATTGGCCGCCAACACTTCAAGCGCACTCGCCAACGCCGGCAGCGAGAGTGCGTGAGTGTCCATACCGAGAAATAGTGGACCTTCGATCTGCTGCTGTTTTCGATATAGGCAAATCGCCTCGCTGATGGCAAGAATATGCCATTCATTAAAGGCCTTTAGCAGCGACGAACCACGATGGCCTGAGGTTCCGAATGCAACTCGTTGTGCTGGAATCAACGGATCAGGGACCTCGGTGTAATACGCCGTGATCAGCCTCGGGATGTTAACCAGCATCCCAGCCTCCGGCTCCTTTCCTGCGAATGGACTAACCTTCATCGCGGGCTTACCAATTCCGCGCGGCCGACACCCGGGCCGAGCAACGCGGGAAGATCGCAATCAATCAGATCGCCAATACGCTCGACCGCACGATCGGCCGTTGGATAGGTAGCAATATTGTGTGGATCGAGCGCGTAGTGTCCCTGCCGTGGGAAGACCGTCGTAAGTTGGCTTCCCCAAACATTCTTCATCGCCGCTAAGATACGCAGCTTGTCATCCACCATGACGTAGTGGCGAGCCGGGTAGCGTTGTTCGACGTCACCGAGCATTCGCTCCTTATGAATATAAATAAGGACTCGACCGTCTACCGCGTCCCACAGTCCTGACCGCTGAATCTTGCGTGGCTGAAAGACGACATCGCCATCCGAAAGGATGACTGTCGATCCCCACTTGCCAAGATGTTCTAATACGTCGAGCGCATTAGCATAGAGTCTGTCAGAGAAGGGATAGTCCACGAGATACGAGGACATTTGCAGCAAACCCGGATCGTTCATGTCGCCAAGACGATAGCGTTGTAATGCACCGAGATAGTCTGCGTAACCCAGTTCCTTCCGCAAAGCTTCGAAGATTTCGAAGTAGCGATCCCGGTTTCTTGCGCCAAACTCACTCTCGAGATGCGTTCGAAGATCGACTACCACGCGATCGTTGTCGAGGAGCGTGTTGTCGCAGTCGAATAGAAATACAACGTCTTCTGGTGCTTTCATGTGTCCTTACATTCCGGATCAGACGTGCATTTCTGCGCGGGTCTGAAGCGCGCGCAGGATATGACCGCGCGAGATGATCCCGGCGACACGGCCATCCTTAAATACGGGCAACTGATTCACGTCCTCACGCCCCATCGTTTCCAACGCATCGTTGACCAGCGTATCTGGCCCAACCGCATGGAGCCGCTCAAGCGGCTGCATCACCTCATCTACGGTCGTGTAAGGCCATCGAGCTCGGGCAATTGACTTCACCTCGTGCGGAGTGATTATTCCAGCGACGCTACCTTTCTGCTCAACCATGAAACATCGCTGGCCGGTGGGCAGCAGATAATCGTCCACTAGAGTTTGAAGATTATCGCGGCCATCTACCCGAGGACTGTCGCGAGCCATAACGTCACCGACGCGAAGACCCCGCAGAGTTTCTGTGATCGCCAATTGCGCAGAACTTGCTCTGGCTGCATCAAGCAGGAACCAGCCTATGAACGCCATCCACAAGCCGCCGAAGCCTGCCCCGTTGAAGAAGCGGAGGATGCCCCAGAAGATGAAACCGAAGGCAACGAACTGGCCTACGCCTGCCGCAATCCGCGTGGCCTGAGCGGCATTACCGGTCACCCACCAGACGATGGCGCGCAGCACGCGGCCGCCATCGAGTGGGAAACCGGGAATCATATTGAAGATTGCAAGCCCAATGTTAATAACGCCAAGCCACATCAACATTGCCGGCAGCGGTGTTTTCGGCATCGTCGGCGGCCGCCAGCCGAGCGCAAGAGCAAGCGTCAGGCACACAAACCCAATGATTACACTCGCGATGGGTCCGGCGATCCCCATCCAGAACTCTGTCTTGGGATCGGCTGCATCTTTTTCAATCTGTGCCACACCGCCG
>JADMIO010768797.1_pt1 | contig 27406 bp, 36 predicted proteins | sample 8958161 | NCBI WGS metagenome assembly JADMIO01 (sample SAMN16585339, study PRJNA669376) | soil metagenome | isolation source: Crop rotation soil | place: USA: Cullars Rotation, Alabama | collected 2011
CGCGACAACTTGTCCACGTGGAATTCTAAGCTTAGGATCCCAATGTGCTGGAAAGTAGTCCTAATAACCCTTCTGTAAAAGATCACTTCTTAACAAACCTTTTCCGGGTTTGCCAAGGTGCGGATCTTACTCTCGAATATTATAAAGTCAATGTTTTGTCATCATTCATTGATGATGCAAAAGTTTAAGCAGGTAACTTGAAATTTGGATTATAAATAAGCCCCAGTAAATTTCCCCAAGGGTCTTTTAACGTAGCCACCTTAATCCCCTCGCCAACATCCATTGGCTTTTCAACCTCGGTTGCCCCACATTCTACAAAGCGTTGGTATTCCTGATCGATATTTTCCACACCCCAAAAAACTGCAATATTTTCACCAACAACAACCTCTTCAGCCTGGAGGCCAAGCTCATAACCCCCGACATTGTAACCAACATAAAATGGCTGGTCGAAATAAGGTTCAACCTGGAACACTTTGGTATACCACTCCTTTGCTTTTGCTAAATCTGTCACTTTATAAATAGTAGTCCGGAGACCAAGAAGAGAGGTTTTCATAAAATTGGAATAAAAAATACTGAATTATTTTATATGTTTCAGGCTTAAGTCTCTAATCGACGGGAATATCAAAATGTAGAACATCTTCTCTTGTTCCAAGTGATTCATAGAGCTTTATCGCTGGCTCATCAACTAAATCTGCCTGCACGTAAATCACATAAGCTTTTCGTTCTTTCGCAAGACGTTTCAACTCAAGAATAAGACCAGTAGCAATCCCCCTTCTGCGATATTTTTCATCAACAGCCAGATCATAAATATAAATTTCTTTGCGAACTTGTTCAAATTTTTCAAGTTCATATGCAGCAATTCCACCAACTACCTTATCCCCATCCATAGCTGCCAAAACAATGAAATGAGGCTTTGAGAGGAGAGTCTTCAAATATTCATCAGTCGGGACTGAATCCTGGTAAGTCGCTATGTCATCAAATGCTTCCCCAAAAACCTTCAGAAGATTTTTAAGCAATGGCACATCAGATGACACCAGTTGTTTATAAGAATATTCCATTCTATAACTATAATTCGTCACAAAAACCTTATTAATCTCTATTTTTCGCTAAAACTTGCTGAGCTTCTGTCATTGAACTCACAAAATTAATACGTCCATTGCGCGTACATTCAACAATAAAATCTTTTAAAGCTTGGCTCTTATATTTAGAAAAATCACCAATAATAGCCAATTCACAATTATAATTAGAAAACTTTTGCAAAATTTCACCTGCAAGACCCGTTTTTAGATCAAAAAAATCTGGAGATAAGCCTTCTTCATGGATGATAATTTTATAAGAACCTTTATAAACACTGTTTCCAACTATATCTAAGCCATCTTGAGGAGTTTTAATTTCATGTTTCTCCGTAATAATCTCAGCAAAAGAAATTCCATCCGCTTCTATTAAATCAATTCGCATATCAAAAATATATAAATGTTGTAATCGAGACATAAATTAATGTAATTATTTCTATGAATCAAACTCTATCTATCCAATAAAAAGGTAGCAAAAGAAATGTTGGAACAATCAGCCTTAAAATAAATGATACTTATATTTATTGACAAAAAAACGAAATAGTCCTAAAGTAGGCACCTTTCGCTTTTTTTGATCTTTCACAAATCAATAAAATCTTTGACCAGTTTTACAGGAGGGGCTCCCAGTTCTTGCGAAAGAACAAAGAGGAGAACCATTAGCTTTCCTTTGCTTCTGAGCAGTAGGGAGTCGCTCTCTGCTGGTCAAAGACTTGTAGTTCACAGCACACAACCACTCACGTATCGGAAAGAAGGATATCACTATGGGCAAAACGCCCCGCACGTCGCTCGGTTCGCAGTTCAAGCTCGAGATCCGGGACACCGGAGAAGATGGTTTCAGGCGGTGGGAGGTCATCACGACCCCCCATCACCCGGACATCGAGGCCAAGGTCACGGCCAAGCTGCCGACGCTCCTCACCCTCGTCGCGCCGGAGCCCAAGGGCTTCATCGCGCCGAAGAAGCCGGAGGACGCCGCCAGCCTGGTCATGACCGCCGACCCGCGCGTCAGCGAGAAGCTCACGAACGCCACCATCAACAGCGGCGACATGAGCTTCCTCTACAGCCTGATGCGTCAGGGCCACAAGGACCTCACCGAGGCCAACCGGCTCCTGCACCAGGCCCTCTACAGCGGCGCCGTCGAGATGGAAGCCATGGAGGTCGCGACGAGGGTCATCAAGACCCCCTCGCTCCTCAGCATCATGGATGTCCAGCTCATGAGCGGCCGCATGTGCGCCTGCGCCACCCACATCGAGTTCGACGACGACGGTGCCGAAGGCGACGTGGTGGATCCTCAAGATCTCCCGCGCGAGCTGATCGAGACCGCCCCGCCGGAGATCCGCAACCTGCTCAAGAACGGCAACGCCATGGTCATCGACCTCGGCCGCGCCCTCGCGCGCATGATGGGTCGCCCGACCGATCCGAACACCCTCACTTTCCGCTTCCTCGACGAGGACGGCGCCCTCAAGGCCTCGCCCTTCGCCAAGGCGGTGGAGACGACGGTCAAGGATCTCGCAATCCAGACCATCCGCACCGTGATCCCGCGCATCCTCGCCAACAACGAAAAGTACGTCATCGCCGACGCAGCCAAGATCGAGCGCACCTATGCCGAGCTCATGGCCCAGAACAGCGACGACATGCAGAACATGCTGGCGTACCGGAAGAACCTCGCGGCTGCGGGCCTCGTTCCCAACGAGCCCTCGCCCGACTTCGCCGCGTTCGTGAAGACGCGCACGCCCGCTGTCCCGGATCTGCACCAGACCCAGGACGCGCAGCCGCGCACCACGAACCACGGCAACGCCGGCGCCGAGCTGAGCTGAACTACTGACAGGAGCTGACCTACTTCAGCCTCTCCCCGCCCGGAGAAGATAGACCCAAGCAGAGACCCACCCCACGAACCGATGCGGCGGCATCGGTTACTCCCAATATTTCAAGCAAGATGGAATACTATTTTTTAGTTCTGTCTTTTTTTCTATACATAAAAATAAACAGAACTTTTAAAGTTAAAGATAAGAAATGCTAAACTCAATATATAAATATAATAAATTTAACTATGACCCCATCTTATTCAAATAAAGAAAAAGCACTATCTTTCCTTACCATGGTAGTGGAAGGAAAAATTCGTGAAGCATATGAAAAATATGTCAGTCCGAATATGCGCCATCATAACGCATATTTCAAAGGTGACCGGCAATCACTGTTAGTTGCCATGGAAGAAGCACATATACAGTTCCCAAATAAAGTTTTTAAAGTTCAAAGGACATTTGGGGACGACGATTTAATAGCAGTACATTCAAGTATGCAATTAAAATCAGATATGTCCGTGATTTCTGTGGTCCATATGTTCCGCTTTGAAAACGGCATGATTGTAGAAATGTGGGATGTCGGCCAGGAAGCTCCAAAAGAAATGCCGAACGAAAACGGACTATTCTAGTAAAATACCAAATGAAAATGAAATAGATATCTACCGTTTCTGAAACAATCCAGAAAGCTTCAATTTACAAACGGCAAAAAGATACACAATTTCAAGTATTCCCAGGGTATTCACAATCAGAATCGCAATAAACCATTTTGGTTCTGCTCTTCTCCCGGCATGCCATAAAGCCAGTCCTTTCCAAAAAAGACTCCAAAGAGCCAATACCAAAAACACAGGCCAATAAGCATGAAACAAAGTAATCATGAGTTCAAACTTTGCATCTACGGTTAAATTGAGAGTATTCATAATTATTTTTTATGAGCCAAGCTCAATAAGAAGCTTGAGATGACCGAAAGTACGACACCAAATATAAGTGCCCACCAGAAACCATCCACGCTAAATCCAGGAACAATTTGATCTGCAAGCAATACAAGTAATGCATTAATAACCAGAGAGAAAAGCCCCAGAGTTAAAATGGTAAGAGGAAGTGCCAATAAATGTAAAATAGGTTTCAAGACAGCATTAATAATGCCCAGAACTACTGCTGTCACCAGAGCCGCAATAGGGCCATCAACATGTATACCCGGCAAAATATAAGCAGAAATACCGATCGCGATAGCGTAGATAATAAATTCAATCATAAAAATTGCGTTATAAACTACTCTTCATTAAAACATAAATTTCCGCGGAACTCAAAAACTTGATAGTATGCTTTTAAATATATAATTCTACCAATGAATAAAGAAATCCTCCTCTACAACGAGTCACAAACAGCTGAAGAGAAACCAATATGTGATCTCTTAATGAAAGAAATTACCGAAAATCTGCCAAAAGCTGAATATAAAATATGGCACAGACATCCCGTATGGTTCCTGGATGGCAATCCTATCGTTGGTTACAGCAAAAGGAAGGCTGGTATTAATCTTATGTTTTGGAGCGGCCAGTCTTTTGAAGAAGAACAGCTCAAAGTTGAAGGAAGTTTCAAAGCTGCAGAAATTCTCTACACAAACGTAGACCAGGTAAACACCAAAGACCTCAAACGCTGGCTCAAAAAGTCTCAAACAATCCAGTGGGATTACAAGAATATTGTGAAGCGAAAAGGTGTGTTAGAACGACTAAAATAGAACCTCTTATTTTTATATGAGGCAGTTTAGTGAAAGACTCTAGCCGTTGCAAACGGCCAGAGTCTTTTGATGTGTATCAAAGCCAAATTTCAGAAAAAAATCCATTTTGTAATAATTAAATTTATAATGGATTATATTTTGTAGTCACGAAAATATCATTTTTGTGGATGGTCTTCTTCATAAAAGTGAAAATCAAGTTTTTTTGCTCAATTCTTTTATAGAGTTAAGTATAAAAACATTAAATTGATTTGAACTAGAGCGAAGTACCAAAAGTTCTTTGAAAGTTTGTCTGTTGAGTAAAATTCCTCTGGAGTGAAATATTTTTTCTTTTTCAATTCTTAACAAGAAGATATGTTTTACTCCAGAGGCCATCCCTTACTCTGGGGGTACTGGCATACTGTCAGTACATAAAAGGGATTTCAGTCTGTTTTTTACGCTCCCAAAAGGGCGAGGAGTAGATTGTATGACATCATTACGAGTACGGCAGGTCGTATCAAGCAGCATCCTACTGGCAGCGCTGGTCACCATATTCATGGGTGGATCGCCTGCGGAGGCTACAACCCGCAACACCCCGGAACAAGCCGGCCCCGCACGTCTGGCCACATGCAGCGAATGCCTCACCGAGTGTGAGCGACGCAAAGAGGTGTGCCAAAAGAAAAATCCGGGCAGCAAGTTCCTGTGCGGCGGCAGTTGCACCGAGGATTGCAAACCTTCTTGCAAGAAAACGCTTTAATCCTCATTCCGTGATTCCCCTATCAACCACCCGCCCCCCACGGCACGCGATGCGTAACCGTGGGGGGATCCCCCTCTCTTAAAAAGAGAACAGACAAACTTTCTCTTCCTTATAATCATCTCCTTGTTTCGATTGAGAAAAACTGATATAAGGCGAATTAGGCGGTTTTTAAATTTGACGATCGCCCCTTCGCCTAGAGCGAGGAGTCTAGTACCCTTGGCAAGGCAACAAGAAGCTTTTTAACACCAAAAAAGGTACAATTTCAAATTGTCATCTCCCTATATAGAGGTAGGGCATAGCTGAACAAACTGAATCACATGGCTGGCTCAAAAAGTCCCAAACAATCCAGTGGGATTACAAGAATATTGTGAAGCGAAAAGGCCTACTAGAACGGTTAAATAGCTATAATTTTCGTCTTCTCGTTAACCAAAGGATACTTATGAAAATAACTAAACAAGAAAAAAAATACTTATTAACAACGGATTATATCATTGGAACCATTATTGCAGTCATTTTAATCTGTTTATGGATTTATTTAAGTTCAGGTCTGAGCCTCATAGCAACATTCATTCCAGGAATGGCATTTGCCTGGATTCTTTACAGCATCCTCTATTTTAAAAAAATAGAAATACCAGATATTATGAAATTTCTGCCTTTATATCTTTTGACACTAGGAGTTCAGTTCATTCACTTTACTGAAGAGTTTATTATGAACTTTAAAGAACTTTTTCCAGCACTATATGGTGGGTCACCTTATACAAATAATCTTTTTGTTAGTTTCAATATGGTTTCTTATTTTATTTTCATAGTGTCTCCCCTGCTTGTTTACTACAAAAAATTACGATTCATGCTCTTACCAATGTTATTTTTTATAGTTTATGGAGCGCTAGGGAATGCCATTTCTCATACCTGGTGGAGTATATATTTAAAGGGATACTTCCCCGGTTTTTTTACTGCACTCATATATTGGATTTTAGCACCAATATTAATAAATTTGTTTCTTAAGTCCCCAAAAAACACAGGAATTTTCATTGGAATAATGACCGGAATACTAATAGTGACAGTTACTTTTTTCATAAATTGAGACAAAAAGTCCATCTGAAAAGACACGAAAAGTACATTACTTTCTACTCGCATTCCCAGACAGCTTTTTATTAAAAACTTTTTTCTAAGTAAGGTTATAACGTTTTAAAATATGAGATAACATGCTGTCATTCTTTATACCTACCCACAGAAGTTTAATATTCTTTTAAAATAAGTTTATCAGCTATAGCTCTTTTAGTGATTAATTTCAAAATAAAAGGAGAACGTACGAGTTTGATAATGAAATTGCGCACCCTAAGATTTATTTTAGTTTTTGGGATAAAAGTTTTAGCTAATTTTGCTGCTAATTTTTGTTTTTTAGATACAATTGTGCTTAAGAGATGTTCATATTTTTGGAAAGCATCTTGATATTCACCTTCAGCAGCTTTTAGCTCTCCAGCCAAAATATAAGCACCCGTCATTGCCAAACTCGCACCCTGTCCTGACAATAAAGAAGGACAATAACAAGCATCACCTACCAAACAAACACGGCCTTTTGACCACTTTTGCAACTTAATCTGACTTACAGAGTCAAAAAAGAAATCTTTAGCATTTTCCATCTTCTCAAGCAACATAGGCACCTCCAACCCTATACTACTAAAAGTATTCCTTAGAATTGATTTTTGAGTTTCTTTGTCATGCCTATCATAATCTATTTTTTCCTTACTTCTGAAAATGAAAAGTGCAGCTAACTGATTATTTTTAATAGGATAAATAAATACTTGCTTATTTGGTAAGGTATAATTATAAAAAACTTTTTCATCCTTCAAATAGTTATCTATTGTAAAAGATGAAATGTAATATCCAAAAAATTGTTCAAACTCACTTTCAGGACCAAATACTAAATTTCTTACATTAGAATGGAGACCATCTGAACCAATAACAAGATCAAAAATTCTACATGTTCCATCATTCAAAACGACTTTGACTTCACTATCATTTTGTTCAATTGTTTTAATTGAATTTCCAAAAATACATTGAACTTTTCCTTGAATTTTTTTATAAAGAATTTTTGCTAAATTGCTTCTTAAAACATTATAAATTCTCTTATTGAAAAGAGAACGGACGAAATCTCCCTTAAGATTCTCTCTTCTCTTATTATCTTGGTTGACATGCGCCATATTAAGAATCTTCAAATCCTGTTTCTCTATGTCAGATAAAATGCCCATTTTATCAGCCACATCAACACCTTCTCCCCAGAAATCAATCATATATCCCCCTTCTCTGAATTGATTTGAAGATTCTAGCAAAGTAGGCTTAAATCCATATTCGTTAAGCCAATAAGCCAAAGTTACTCCAGCTATACCAGTACCAGAAATGAGTATATTTTTATTTTTCATTACCTTCAATGAGACATTTATTAATAATTTCCTATTATACTTTGGTAAATTCCACCGTCCACTCAATACCGAACTTGTCTCTAAACATTCCAAAAAAGGTACCCCAAGGACTGTCGCCCATAGGCATTTCAACTGAACCGCCTGCTGAAAGTCCGTCAAATAATTTTTCTGCTTCTTCTTTGCTGTCTGCAGTTATTGATATTTTAGACCTGTTTTCATTTTCATTTACTTTTCCCATGAATGCCGGAACGTCATTGGCAATTAAAATGTTGTTCCCAATAGGCAAAGTTATGCGCATTATTTTATTTGCCTCATCTTCTGGTACTTGAAATTCAGCGCTTGCGAGGTCTTTGAAACGAGTAATCTTCCCGAATTCTCCACCAAAGACTGATTTATAAAATGTAAATGCTTCCTCCGCATTTCCATTGAAGTTAATGTAAGGATTAATCTGCGGCATAACTATATTCTTAAAAATTGGCTGGGGAGGAGGGATTCGAACCCCCGCATGGTGCCTCCAGAGGGCACTGCCTTACCGCTTGGCCACTCCCCAACGCTCGCCGATTGTACCCAAACTGGATTAAATCTTCAAGCCGGCTTTTTGAGTTTCATCCAGGATGATCTGTTTTACAGCTTCTATACATTCAGGAATCTTATTTTCCAGACTCCAAACCTGATAATCAAACATATCAGCATCTTTCATTTCAAGCTCTGCACTATGCATTCTTCGCTTAATCTCTTCTTCAGGTAATTTACCGCGCTTAGCAATACGAGCCAATAATTTTTCTGTGCTTTCCGCCTTAATAAAAATAGTCACCAGGTGTTCTTTTGGGACAACTTTACTAATAGAGTGGAAACCCTGCACATCCACTTCACGGACCACCACTTTCCCCTGCTCCAAAGCTTCAAGGATAGGAGCTTTTAAAGTACCATAATAGTTTTGCTGGTGTACCTGTGCCCATTCCAGAAATTCACCATTTTCAATACCAGCCTTAAATGCCTCAGCACTAATGAAATGGTACACATCACCATCTTTTTCCCCGGGGCGTATTTCACGGGTTGTTTGTGAAATCGGAAAAACAAACTGTGGAAATAGCTCTTTTAAAGCACGGATAACCGTACCTTTTCCTACTCCGGAGGGGCCTGAAATGATGAAAAGTTTACCTTTTATAGCTTCTGGCATGTCAAAAAATGAGCTTTTGTAGCCGCATTATAACCAAATCCGACAAAAATAACAGCCACGTTTAACCCGCTTTACAAAGCCTGGGTTATTTAGGCTTAGAGCATTGAAGAAAAAGCCAAAATCTGCTATAATTTCCTGAATACTTTGATATTTGAAAACCAGGAGTCAGGAAAGCAGCGAAACTTGAAGGTTTTGAAAACTAAGCCTAAATTCAAAACTTTTAGGTCTCCCTGCTTTTCGATATAGGTAGCCGACTACTGCCTCACAAACAAAAAAACGCCGATTGTCCCTTTATAGCGCGACGGTCGGTACAAAATCAAAAATAAATTCAAACCAAAAGTTTACTTTCTCAGCCTTGTGCTGGGAAGAAACACAAAAAACCAAAAACAAAAAAGGACGGTGGTGTAATGCGTCCCAAAACAAAGCACCGAAGAACAGGAGGGAGATAACGTTTTTCACTCCGTGAAAGACCATAATAGGCCACATAGTCGTAACCTGTTATGCCGGCTCTTTGATCTTCTTTATCCTCTGCGCTTGATAATAATGAGCTGCAGATAGGGTAAGGTCAGAGAGTTACAAAGAAGCCCCGTACATTTATGTGCGGGGCTCTTTCCCATGCCAATAGATGGCATCAATACCAATTTATAAAATCAAACTAGAACGGAAGGTCATCAACCGTTACTTCACCTTCAGCCATAATTGGCTGTTCAGTCATTTCTGGAGCATCATTATTTTTTGCAGATTTCTTGAGGCCGCTGTGCTGGCTCTGCATAGGGCTGCCGTAAGACATTTCATCACCACCCATGCCACCACCACTCTTGCCGCTGAGCATAATCATGTTATCAGCTACAATTTCTGTACGGTAACGTTTTACTCCGTCTTCCCCTTCCCATTCACGGGTCTGGAGTCTTCCTTCAATAAAAATTTTGCTGCCTTTTTTCAAATATTGGCCACAAATTTCAGCAAGCTTTCTCCAAGCCACAATGTTATGAAATTCAGCCTTTTCCTGTTTCTGCCCCTGCTGGTCATTCCAGGTAAAGTTGGTAGCAATACTGAAAGAAGCAACGGTAGAACCACCTGGAATCTGACGAAGTTCAGGATCGCGGGTGAGGTTGCCAATGAGCTGGACTCGATTCAACGACATCGCCATAAGAACAATGTTAAAAAGTACAATCGCTTTCAAAAAGCATTCGCACTATAACTCTGCTCAATTTGAACCGCAATTGACATCGGGAATGGGTTGCAGCAAAGACCTATTTATCTGGATTTGCTCATACCTTCCAAAGAAATAGCCATATCCAAAAGCCAAAAGAGAAAACACTAAAAACACTGCACAGGCCATCCAAACCTGCTTTTGGGTAAGACAAAGTTCTTTGGAAACTCCCCCTCCTGACATTTGCTTCAAACCCATTTTTGCATTCTGATCATTTACCATTGCTTTTTATGTAAAAAATGAAATGATACGCCAAGTATGAATAACCTTTACGCTTTCATTCTCGGTCGCAAGCACCTGCTTTCAATTGCAGAGCTGTGCGCGGTCCTGGGATCAGACGCCCACATAGTGGATATAACTCAGGAAGCCCTGATTGCTGCGCTGCCAGAACCGCTGACAAAGCCCGTAGAATTCCTCAACCGCCTTGGGGGAACCATCAAAATAGTAAAAATATTTAACGAAGGTATCCCTCTGGAACACCTCGCACCGGCATTTAGTGAATATCTCTTAAAAGAGTTCACCGATGTCGATCAAAAGATGTTGTACGGTTTGAGCATCTATAGTTTTGCACGTCAGGATGAAGGAATTATTAGAAAAACCTTAAATCTTATTAAAAAAGACCTCCAGGCTGCTGATCGCAAAAGCCGCTTCATCAACAAGAACTTCCAGAACCTGGAAAGTGCGGCCATCAAAGGAGAAAAGCTCCTGCAAAAAGGAAAAGAAATCGTGCTTATAAATGGCAAAAACAAGACTTTCCTTGGCGACACAATAGCAATCCAGGATTTCGAAGGTTACAGCCACCGTGATTACGACCGCCCGGCCCGTGACCCAAAACTGGGTATGCTTCCACCAAAATTAGCTCAAATCATGATTAACCTGACTGGAAAAAACAGTCTCAAGCATATTTCAAACCCGACAGAAACTCTCTACGATCCGTTCGTAGGTATCGGTACAGTTCTTACAGAAGGCTTATTACTGGGATTTTCATTGCTCGGTTCGGACATCAGCGACGAAGTTCTCAAAAAAACCAAGATCAATGTGGACTGGCTCCGCAATAACAATTTCAATCCAAATCAGAAAATGCATCTTTTTAACAAAGACGCGACCAAACTAACAACGAAAGAAGTAAATGTTCCGGTTCACTTAGTAGTTACCGAAACTTTCCTTGGCCCTCCAGTCAGCAAGCTGCCGGCTCCTGAATTCCGTGGGCATACCTTTGCGCAGATCAAAAACATGCTCACCGGATTTTTCCAGGCACTTCAGCCAATCCTCAAACCCGGAACCCCCATAGTCATCTCCGTTCTGGCATACAAAGACCGTCAAATGTACTATCAAATCCCAAACCTGGCTGCCAACATCCTCGGCGCTGGCTACGAACAGGTGCCATTGATTCCAAGGGCAATAGCAGCAAAATTCGACGTCCGCATGAGCTCAGACGGAACCCTCATTTACGATCGCCCGGACCAAATCGTCGCCCGCCAGATCTACCATTTTGTCAGGAAATAATAAGATCAATTTACTCAATCAAATACAAAAAGAGGCCATCAACAGGCCTCTTTTTTAGTACAGATAGAAATAATAATTACTTCAAACCTTCCTCTTTCATAGCTTCAACAACCGCAGGACGTGAGCTGACTCTTTCCATATAAGCCAGTAAATTCTTATGGGCTGAAATATCTACTTTATGAAGGGAAGTCCAGTTCAAAATAGTAAAACAATAAGCATCTACTACAGAAAACTTCTCGCCCATTAAAAACTGGTGAGTAGCAAAATACTGATCCAGATAAGTAAAACGCTTCTGGAGTTTTTCAATGGCGCCATTACGGGTAACTTCAGGGGCAGCACTGTTCCAAAGGGGCCCAAAACCTTTATGAAGTTCTGAACTCACAAACGTAATCCACTCCATCAAACGATAACGGTCCAATGTCCCGCCAGGAGGTGCCAGTTCAGCTTCGGGCTTTTGATCAGCCAGATATTGAATAATAACCCCGGCCTCGGTTAAAAGCTGGCCATTATCAAACTCAAGCGCAGGAACATAACCTTTTGGGTTGATGTCATAATAATTTTTCCCATCCGCCGTTGTATGAGTATGTAAATCCACTTTTACCAGTTCTACCGGTATTTTTGCCTCATTTGCCACAATATGTGCCGACATAGAACAAGCTCCGGGAGAATAAAAGAGTTTCATAAAATTCAGTTAAAAACTAATGGCAATCTTCAGTCTACCACATAAAAACGCTTATCAATCAAAATCACGTTGAAAATTAGGAACCTCTTGGCTATAGTATCCCTGCTCCACATCGGGAGCACTTTTAAATCGCGGCCAGGTTTCCGGCCTTGAAATCACAGATTCCAAATATTCCCCTGTAGCTCAGTGGTAGAGCAACCGGCTGTTAACCGGTAGGTCATTGGTTCGAGCCCAATCGGGGGAGCCATTAAAAATAAAACCCCTTATCAAATAGGGATTTTTTTATGTATCATTTTTCGGTTTACATACAAAGATTGACGCATCTTTGAAGTACTCAAAGAACAATTTACTGTATAATCAATGTATTAAAATTTAATTTCCACTTATGAGAAAAATAATCGTCCAGGAGTTTATGACATTAGACGGCGTAATGCAGGCTCCGGGTGGACCGGATGAAGATACTTCAAGCGGTTTTACATTCGGCGGTTGGACCGCACCGTATTTTCATGAAGCCGACGAAGAGGCAGGAGCACTTATGCAAAAATGGTTAAAATCTACTGACCTTCTATTAGGCAGAAAAACATTCGATATCTTTGCTGCCTATTGGCCAAAACATGCGGACATGTGGCCAGGTATTATGGATGTCACCAAATATTGTGTAAGTACTACCTTAAACAAATCTGAGTGGAAAAATTCAGTTTTCCTGAAAAATGTCGATGACATTAAAAACCTCAAGAATTCTGGTGACACTGATATTCAAGTTATCGGCAGCGGCAATCTGGCTCAGACACTCTTCAAACACGATCTGGTCGACGAATTAAGATTGATGACATTCCCAGTCCTGCTTGGCACAGGCAAACATTTGTTTGCTGAGGGCACCATACCTGCAGCTTTCACAATAGGCGAAAGTTTAGTTACAAAAAATGGGGTAGTCTTCGCTAGTTATAACCGAGCCGGGGAGGTAAAGACAGGCACTGTTGGAGCATAATCTCCAAATGTATCCGTCGATTTCACGCATTAGAAAAAACAAAAAAGATCTCGTCATAAACCTATGAACGAGATCTTTTTATAAACTCTTTTTAGATTTTTTACTCAATATGAACTTCTGTGAGGGGTTCATTGGTTTATCAGTCCGATGAACACATCCCATCCAGCAACAAGGGCGACGCTCACCATTTATAAGATCCTCAATTGCTCTCTTTACATGATCATCACGAGTTACTTGCTGTTTGACCGAAATAACCCAGCAAATCCATTCATTACGCGCAAGCGGGGTCAGACTTTCCCAAGCTTCAAGAGCTTTTACTTTTGATAGAAGAGCCTTCTTCAGGTCTTCAGGTAGTTCGTGTGCAGTTCCACTAGAAATTGTTTTCATAGTTTCATTTTAGCTCAAAACCCATATTTGCAATATATTATAAGCTTATATAATACAGTTAGTGTAATTTTCTTAAATTAAAGCAGTAAAAAATTACATTCTCTCTTCTCATTAAAAGAATATTCACATAATATACTGAATATGAATAAACTCACCCCAGAAGAAAAAAGGATCATTATTGATAAAGGCACAGAAATGCCATTTACCGGTGAATATGTGAACACCATGGAAACAGGCGTTTATGTATGCAGGCAATGTAACGCTCCTTTATATAACTCAAAAGATAAATTCAAATCAGACTGCGGCTGGCCAAGTTTTGATCAGGAAATTGAAGGCGCAGTAACAAAAACCTTGGACAAAGACGGCATACGCACGGAAATTACCTGCACAAAATGCGGAGGGCATTTAGGTCATGTATTTGTTGGTGAACATTTCACAGAAAAAAATACCAGACATTGCGTAAATTCCCTTTCAATGAAATTTATCCCGGGCAAATAATTAAAAACACTATGATAAAAAAAGCAGTATTAGCAGGAGGATGTTTCTGGGGAATGGAAGAGCTGATCAGAAAACAACCAGGAGTAGTAAATACAACTGTGGGCTACACTGGCGGAAAAGTAGAAAATCCAACATACCAAAACCACTTGGGCCATGCTGAAGCAGTAGAAATTGAATATGATACTGAAAAAACTACATACAAAAATCTTTTAGATTTTTTCTTTCAGATCCACAATCCAACAACTATGAACAGACAGGGTAACGATGTTGGTACCTCTTACCGCTCAGCAATTTTCTATGGCAACGAAGAAGAAAAAAAGGAAGCTGAAGCCTTTATCGATATTGTAAATAAATCGAAGCGTTGGGATAGCCCCGTAGTCACAACTTTAGAGCAACTGACAAAGTTTTATCCGGCTGAGGAATACCACCAGGATTATCTCCAAAAAGATCCTCTGGGATACACATGCCATAAAATCTATTTTGAAAGTTACCTGAAATAGAAATCCCCTGCCGGCTTACAAATGAATTTAAAAAGACCTGGTCAAAATACTGATCAGGTCTTTTTAAATTCATCCGATAAACCAGTTTTAATTGTAAATTAAGCCACATTTTCCACCTAAAAAATTTCCTCCATATTCCACCCGTTGACTTAGTGTATTTTATACACTATCATAAGGGTGACTTACAATTTAACCTTTAAAACATGCTTTATCTAAACCGCATTCAATACCCGTCAAACATATACGCCATACAATACATAAATGGTGAAATTAAACGCCATGGTGCAGGCATTTCATTTTGGTATTTTGCACCAAACACATCTTTGGTAGCTGTTCCTATGGAGACAAAAGACATTCCTTTTGTTTTCACAACAACAACTTCCAACTTTCAGGGCATCAACATTCAGGGACAAATTACTTATCGCATTGAAGATCCTCTGAAGATCGTCAATTATCTGAATTTTAATATTGATAATAATCTCAAATTTCATTCAGAAGACCCCAATACTCTGCCACAAAGAATTACCAATATTCTGAAAGTAATGATTTCAGAAGAAATAGAAAAAATGCCTCTCAAAGATTCGTTAAAAAACAAGCAAACCATCACCAAACGTTTGTGGGAAAAAATCCAGGAAAATGAAGAATTAAACACCCTCGGTATAAAAATTGTCGGGTTTTCAATCCTAGCCATAACCCCTACGCCCGAAACCGCACGAGCTCTGGAAGCAGAAACCAGGGAAAAGATTTTCAAAGAATCTGATGATGCCATATACATTCGCCGAAACTCCGCCGTAGACCAGGAAAGGACTATTAAAGAAAATGAACTCCAGTCAGAAATATCGATTGAAAAAGAAAAAATAGCCTTCCAGATCGACTTGGAACAGAAAAAAAAGAAACTGTCAGAACTCATGGCAGAAAATAAAAGAATAGCGGCAGATGCAAACGCTTACGGGCTCAAAGCAACCATGGATGTGCTTTCACAGGTAAACCCAATCATTCTCCAAGCGCTTGCTGCAAGCAATATGGATCCCGCACAGCTGATTGCCCAATCGTTCCAAGAACTTGGGAAAAATGCCGAAAAAATTGGCCAATTAAATATCTCGCCTGACTTGTTGCAAAACCTCATGGAAAAACCTAGCAAAACGCGCCATGTATAATGCAAAAATCATCCTCATCAAAAAGGCTACCCGCATGGAAGACCTGATCTACAGGTTTAATACCAAAGAACAGGTAAATTTCTATCTCAAAACTCTTGGCAGCGATATCAATGAGTACCAGGAAGAACATGACATTTATTATCAGTCGCTTGGCGAAGCCGAAGAAATCCTTAAAGATTATGGGCGAGTATTTGTACTCGACCGAAAACATCTCGCCCATTTCCTCTTCGGGAAGGATGATATTGTGGTTGCTCTTGGTTCCAATGGTCTTGCAGTAAATACTTTAAAATACCTCACCAACCAACCACTTGTTGGCGTAAAAGCTGACAACAAAAGAAATGATGAAATCCTGATGCCATTCTGCACGAGTGACTTACGATTAATTATCCCTGAAGTGCTCCAACAAAAACGCCCATTAAAAAATATCACCATGGCCAAAGTAGAGCTGAGTGATAAACAAATTCTGTATGCCGTAAACGATTTTTTTATTGGCCAAAAAACTCACGTTTCCGCCAGGTACACCTTAAATTTTAATGGGCAAAATGAAAACCAGTCATCCAGTGGAATAATCGTCTCCACAGGCTTTGGATCTACCGGCTGGCTCAAAAGTGTTCTGACAGGAGCTGCAGGAATCTCCAGCGCCATGCTCCAAACAGATATCTCTTTTCAAAAAACCATCAGCTGGGATAGTGATGAACTCTACTTTTCCGTCAGGGAACCATTCCCAAGCGCCAGAAGTGGCACCAGCATGATTTTTGGTAAAATAGACAAGAAGTTGCCTTTAAGGGTAATTTCAAATATGCCGGAAAATGGAGTAATATTCAGTGACGGCATAGAAGAAGATTTCTTAGCCTTTCAGGCAGGATTCGAGGCTACAGTAGGAATAGCAGAAAAAAAGGGAAAAATTGTATATTAATCATGAAAAATATGGCTTCAAAAGTTGCACAAAAAAATCCATTTGCCGCTACAGACCTGGTTATATCCAAATTCCGTGACGGAAAAATGTTCATCTACCTGGTGAAAATTGCTGCTGAACACTCAAAAGGGAAATGGGCACTTCCAGGAGCACTGGTAAAAAATGAAGAAACCCTCGAACAGGCAGCGTTACGAGTATTTTTTGAGGCCAGTAATACAAAACAAGCCACTCTTGAACAGCTCTACACCTTTTCTGAACCAGATAGAGATCCCCGAAACCGCTCAATTTCTACAGCTTATTTAGCATTCGCCGACAACCCGGAAAATTTCAAAGTTTGCTCAAAATATCTGGAAGGAAAATGGTTCGACCTGAAAGAAATCCCAAAGCTTGCCTATGACCATAATAAAATCATCAACGTTGCACTCGAACGAATATCTTCAAAGCTGAACTATAGCACCATAGGTTTTTTTCTTTTAAAGAAAGAATTTACGCTCACTGAATTCCAGGAGCTTTATGAATATTTTGCAAAAAATCCAATTGATAAACGAAATTTCAGGAAAAAAGTCCTGGCGCTGAAAATAGTAAAGGAAACAGGAAAAATGCTAACCGATAGAATCGCCCGCCCGGCAAAAATCTATATCCCAATCAAAAGAAAAATCTCAGTAATATCTTTCTTAGGTCCTGCTTAAATTTTTATTTCCAGGAAATATGCCAAAAATTCGTTTCGAGACTAAGCTTTTTAAAATAGGAAAATCAACCATTCTCCAGTTACCAAAACCTGCAAGCATCAAACTCCCGTCACGAGGTATGACACTGGTAGAAGGAACAATAAATGATATCGACTTTAAAACAGTGCTCGAACCTGATGGTAAAGGCAGCCACTGGTTTGAAATTGATAAAGTAATGGGTAAGGCCATTAAAGCAGATTCAGGAGATACGGTAGAACTGGAAATAGAAACAACGAAAGACTGGCCGGAACCAAAAGTCCCGGATGATATAAAAAAAGCGCTCGCCACTTCCCCCGAAGCACAGGCAATGTGGCTGGACGTGACTCCAATGGCACATTGGGATTGGATCCGCTGGATACGTGCAACCAAAAATCCGGAAACCCGAAAAAAAAGAATAGAAGTCTCAGTCTCAAAACTCAAATCTGGAATGAAAAGGCCCTGCTGCTTCAACCGGTCAATGTGCACTGACCCCACAGTATCAAATGGTGGAGTACTTCTGGACCCAACAGAATAATCCCCCATCGTATTTGACTTTGATGAATGGCTCGACTATCATTCAACCACTTAGTTGAATAATGAAGACCTTCAATTTTGTACTTTTATATCATTAATCAAATCTCATAATGGCACCTCTTAAAGAAATAACATTTGAAAGAACATATGACGCCTCACTTGCCACCGTCTGGGAAGCATGGACCAATGCAGAAATGCTAAAGCAATGGTGGGGTCCGGATAATGTATCAATACCTGAATGCGAAATTGACGTACGTGTTGGTGGTAAATTCTATATTGTGATGGAAGCAGGAGAAGCCATGGGACCATATAAAGGTACAAAATGGCCGATGGAAGCAGAATTTACAGTTGTTGAGCCAAAATCCAAACTTTCTTATACGGCAAAAGCTTGGACAGAAGGCAAAAAAGAAGAAACTACCATTGATCAAACAACAGAACTGACATTAACTGAAGAAGACGGCAAAACGAAGTTAAAAATTGTAGCCGCAATCCACAAAGCAGGTCCGGGAGCCGGAATGGCCACTGAGGGAATGCAGTATGGCTTCAATCAGCAATTAGAAAAACTCAATACTTTCTTAACAGCAAGGAAGTAAAAAGATTTCAACTTACTTCAGAGAAGAAGACCTATCGACATATTTCACAGGGCACTCTAAAATTAAGATCCTCATATTTTGTTAAAAAAATAATTATGAACAGCAAACTCAACCCCTATCTCAATTTTAACGGCAACGCCAAAGAAGCAATGGAATTCTATAAAAACGCTTTTGGCGGCCAACTGACAATGAGTACTTTTAAAGATGGAGGGATGCCACACGACCCAAGCGAAGCAGAAAAAATCATGCACGCTATGCTTATTGCAGATAACGGTATCACACTCATGGCATCTGATACTCCAAAAGGCTGGGATTTTACAGAAGGAAACAACATGTCTGTTTCTTTAAGTGGAGACAATGAAACAGAACTCAAAGGATACTGGGACAAACTTTCAGAAGGCGCTAAAATCGACCAGCCATTGGAAAAAGCACCATGGGGCGATATGTTCGGTATGTTCACAGATAAATTCGGTATCCGCTGGATGGTAAACATTGCCGGGAAAAAAGCTTAAACTTATATATTAAAAGCTCACCTGTATGATAAAAAAGATTGCAAAAAATGAAAAAAAATACTTCTACAAGATGATGCAATCTCCTGTAGGTGAGCTTAAATTAGTAGGAAGCACAGATGGATTGGCTGCCATACTTTGGGAACGGGATAACCCCCATCGCACACACTTAAATGTCGTTGGCGAAGATAAAAAACTTCCGGTTCTCTTGGAAGCAGAGCGACAGCTTGCCGAATATTTTAAAGGCAAAAGAAGTATATTTAAACTGAAACTCGATTTTTCAGGAACCTCATTCCAAAAAAAAGTTTGGCAGGCCCTCCTCACAATCCCCTTTGGTGAAACCAGAAGCTATGGTCAGATTGCCAAACAGGTCGGCAGCCCAAAGGCTGTCCGTGCAGTAGGAGGGGCAAACAGCCGTAATCCTATTTCAATTATAGCTCCCTGCCATCGCGTAATCGGCGCATCCGGAAAACTCACCGGTTTCGCCGGAGGCATGAAAACAAAAGCTTATTTGTTAGAGTTTGAAGGAGGCAAATTAAGTGGGAAACCTGATGCCAACTCCAAACTCATCGGCAAAAAATAAAAGTTTTTCAGGCAAAACGACTCTCCATTATGAATATTATTTCGAGCATTCTGGTAATAGCAGTATTGATTGCTGTAATTACCATTTACCAACTTATACGTGTAAGGCACTTTAAAGTAATAGGTGAAAAACTAGTTCAGATAACCAAACCCTTTAACGTCCAAAATCAAAACCCGTCAAAACAGGTTTTAATTTTAGGTGACAGCTTAGCTGTGGGAGTTGGGGCCACTGATCCTAAATATTCTATTGCAGGCAGGATAAGTAAGGATTATCCGGATATATCCATAACAAATGCAGCCATAAGCGGTTCACGCACAATTGATGTCATAAATCAGATAAATAATTTAGAGAAAAAACATTTTGACCTGATCATTATTCAGATTGGTGGTAACGACGTAACTCACTTCACCAACCTCCAACAGGTTACTCACAACATGGAACAAATAATCAAACAGGCCAAAGGAATTTCACCCCATATTTTAGTCTGGAGCTCAGGTTCCGTTGGTTATGCGCCAATTTTCATTCATCCATTCAAATGGATCTATACCTTCCAAACGCTTCGCACTTACAAAGTCATCTCTACTGTCGTAACAAATGCTGGCTTTCAATACATACATCTTTTTGTCCCATGGAAAGATGATATATTTAAAACAGACATCAAAAAATATTACGCCCCTGATTGTTTCCATGTGGCGGATGCAGCATATGAAATATGGTACGAAAAATGCACACCAGCAATAAAGGAAATCCTGAAAAACTAAATTCCGGACTCCCTATGAAAAAACTTTTTCAAAATGATTTTATCAGGTTCTTATTGGGTGCCTTGTTAGGCATTCTCATAAGCCTGGCTATTATCAATTGGTCTCCAAAACCAGAAGAAGCTGCGATCCCTCTGCAAAGTAATCAATATTCTGTCCTAAGCCTCACAAACAGATATAGTATTTTCATAGCACCATTAACGCTGCCAGCACCTTTCATACAGCATGAAGTAAATTTTGGTTGCAGTTCAGATGCAGAAATCACGGGCTGCTATAGAACAATGGATAAAATTAATGCCGGACGACTGTATTTAATAACCATCATGGCACTGTACGGAGGTCTGATATTCCTCTATGTACCCAACACCTGGGACAAAGGAGTAAAAGATCTTACTCAGGCCATATTTTTTATTATTGCAGTTATTGCAGTATTTTTGCCATTTTACTGGCTTTTTCCCGCAATCATACAATGGAATTCCAATAACTGGATAACACCTGCAATATTATTATTACTGATGTATGTACCTACAGGACTTTTTGGTATTTACCAGATAATCCTGGAAAAACTGAAGAAAAAACCTCTCCTCATCAAAAGAATCGGATGGATGATGTTATTTGCCACTTATATGCTGAGTATCTACCTATGGCTGTTGCTGGATGTAGCCAATGGCTTTTAAGGGCTACTCTTTTTCCGCATCAAATTTCTTGGAAGTGATAATCACATCGCCACTCTTACCGCGACCAACAGTCACTTTATAAATAGCCGACTCAGTAGTAATAAATTTAACAACCACCAGCCCGCATGCAGCTTCATAGTTTTTTTGATATTCACTGCCATCTCCCATACGGTAAGCATCTTTGACCACTTGAGGTAACAGCTTATCTTTCAAAGTATAAATATAGTTACCAGGATTTGAGTCTTTTTTTTGGGCTTCAGCAATAGCTGCATCTACAGATTTCTCCAGGTTATAAGCCATCATTTCCTTACGTTTTTTCAAACTCTCAGGAGTTTCAGTCAAATCTTCAATCAGAGTATTTTCAATAGGTTGACGGTAACCGCCAGCCTCAACTTTCGCATGTCCATCACTACTATAAGTTACCCAAATTTCCCCTTTAAAATTATGTGTATCAAAAACTTCAAGAGGAATAAGTCCCTGGTCTATACCTAAATTCAAAGAACGGATAAGTCCAATACCGCCGATCATTTTTTTAGAATCCTCATCAAGATGGTCATAGACATCATTCATATAATCACTCACAACATGAAGGACATTCGCTTCAGTTTTTTCACCAATACCTGATGCATGACTACAGGCAGCTTCAAATTTACTATTCAATATAGATTGTAAATCAGTATATTTCTTTTCAACAGCCTGCAAGCTTTGTTCCAATGCATCCAGCTGAGTTACAGCATCTTTATAGTTATATTGAAGGTCAATTGGGCCTTTTATTTTCTTTGCTAAATCTTCCAGATTAGAAAATTCATTTACCAAAAGTGCTTTCGCAGTGGTCTTAGCAAGTCTATCTGCAAAAAGTCTTACCTGCAGGAGCCTTTCTTGAGCTGCTGATTGCTCTTTTTCTTTCTGCTTATCCACCTCTTTTTTTTCTACTCGGGCTTCCTCATATCCGCTTTGAACAATTTTCCATTTTTCAGCTGCAACTCTAAAAAGTTGTACTGCCTTAGCGTTCGAATCAGAATCTTTACCTTCTGACATTTTCACACCAAGATTAAATGCATTCAGGGCAGCCATATAATTCTGGTAGTTGGCACCATTTTTATTCCAACCCTGACCAACTTCTTTTGTAATATCAGCCGACCGCCAGCTTTCATTTGGATCAAAATTATAAGGCAAAGCCTGCCATACACGGCGGGCATCCTGTTCAGCAATAATCACATCCATACGTTCTTTGGCTTTTTCCTTATCTTTAGCATTCCCTTGCTCTGCATCATCCTGTTCCACCAGAGCAGATTCAAGCCTTTGGAAAGAGTCTGCACTGTCTTTTGACAACATCGAAACATTCTCACGAACCACATTACGGGCCAAAATTGACTGTTCATCAAACTCTTTACCTAATTTTTTCGCTTCACGTTCAGTAACACCGGTAAAATTATGAGATTTTGCTTGCTCCATCTGTACAATTAGGTGCATAAGCGATTGAACTTCCAAGGAATTAATATCAGGAATTCCAGCTAATTCATCTACACTAGCTGAGAGGCCATGATAAAACTCACGGGCACTATCCTGGATAGCAATATCTTTCGTATCAATATCATCTAAAACTGTATCCCCTTCTCCAAAAAACGCTGCAACAGGCTTCGCTTCTGCTTTCACCTTTTCAATTTCATCAACAGCATTGAAAAAATCTTTCGGATCAATAGTCACCAAATGTGTAATTAAAGCAGTACGTGCCTCAAGAGCTTTCACCGTATCAGTGAACTCATCTTGTGCTTTATCCAACTTTTTTTTTGCTGCATCCTTAGTTTTCTCTTCAGCCTTGGTATTACTATCAACTTTCTTTTTCGCTTCAGTTACCATTTTAGGTGCAGTATCAACTGCATCCGTAGGGCGTTTTTTCACATCATCAATAACCTCAGCTTTTGCTTTTTTCTTCAGCTCATCAGCCTCTTTGAGAATTTTTTCATCATTATGTTCTCCCATATATAAAAAATTAAATATTTTTAAGGATAGCTTCAGCCTCTGACATCTCTTTCCTATGCTCAGCTACCTCTGCTTTAGAGGTTCGGACACTGTTATCATGGCTTGCCTGTCGATCAAAATCCGCAAGAATTTGCTTCGTATCATCCTGGAGCTTACGGTATGCGCGGTCCACAATTTCAGCTTCCTCCTGAAATATTCGGGCATAATGGCGCATTTTTACGCCCTGAGCATCACGAAACATTTCTTTACTCGCTTCATCGAGTTTCGAAAAAGAAACGGATTCATTTAAAAGTTTTATATATTCACTTTTTGTCATTTTTTATTTTAATATTTTTATTTTAATATTATAACATATTTATTCACATTTAAAAACCCCGATTTCGGGGATAACGAAAAGAATATCCTGCCTATTTTTGTGATATTTTCTCTAATCCTTTGCCAGTATCTACATAACAATCATCAATCCCTTGACCGCAAACCTGCGAATGGACATCAAATGTGATAGAAGCAACATCAGCATCAATAGCAGTATTCTCAGGTGCTCTTTCTGTGGGAGGCATGGCATCAACAGCTTTTAATACGCCGCCCAATCCGGCCACTACACCAAGCATCATAAGTTTCTTCCTGTTATTCACAACAATTCTTGGTAAAAACCTTAATTCTCTGCGTTGAACAATCGCAGTTCTATAAGCAGAACCATCACCAACCTGTTCCTGATGGCTTCTCCAAATTAAACGATCAAGAATATTCCCTGGTTTCGCCTGTTCAAAGCCAAATTGATCTTGTGAATCCAAAGAAGACATTCTCGATTAATGAAAAAAGGATTAACAAATTAACATTAAATTACATATATGTCAATATTGCAAACCATCTGAGAATTTTTACATTGCCACTAAAAGTTCTACCCATTTTCTTGTACAATCAAGAATATGATCATACTGCTCCATTCATCTAAAACCATGGCCATCAAACATGATGGCAAGGAACAATTACAAATCCCTGAACTGCTAGATAAAGCCAAACGCCTGAGCAACTATCTCAAAACCCTTTCTCCGGAAGAGCTGCAAAAAGTGATGAAAATTTCACCTGCGCTGGCAAAAAAAACATACGAAATGATCCAGGAATGGAATATCGAACCTGAGAAACAATCCCCTGCCATTGAGAGCTTCATTGGCGACATTTACAGCGGGCTGCAGGCACAAACACTTTCTGATGCTGATCGCAAGTATGCAAACGGGACACTCAGAATTTTTTCAGGTTTGTATGGGATACTCCGCCCAAACGACGGTATTTATCCATACAGGCTTGAAATGGCATACAAGCTTTCTGAACCTGAATTTTCAAATCTTTACAAGTTTTGGGGCAAATCCATCGCTGACTGTTTACCTCCCGCTGGACCAATCATAAATCTCGCATCCGACGAATATGCTGATACCATTACCAAATATATAGATCCGGATCGCATTATTGCCCCCAAATTTTTAACGCAAAACCCAAAAACCGGTGAACCTACATTTGTAGTAGTCCATGCCAAAATTGCCCGCGGTGCATTTGCCAGGTGGCTTATCGTAAATCGCATAAAAGATACTTCCGCCCTTACCAAATTCAACGACCTCAATTATCAGTACGATAAAAAATCAAGCACACCAAACATCCCGGCTTTTATATGCAAAGAATTCGGAGGCAAAGGCCTGAGCATAAAAAAACTAGTCTAGAATTAGATATACCTGTTTTCAGATTTTCCTCAGTCAAAACTCAAGGTCTCTTCTTGTAATCCCTTCCCTCCATAATCACTGAAACGTATCTCTTCAGGTGATATTTTTACGACAACCATATTCCCATCATCACGCTTCAGAATTGGTAAAACTGTGTCAAAACTCTCTTCTCCATTCAAAATAACAGCAAAATGTTCCATCATTGTTTTCAAAGAATCCTTATCAGTAACCAATGAAGCAATTCCTTTTATGTGTGCCGTCACTTTCTTTTCAGGATTAGTCACAACAAAAAAAACATCGTTGTGGTATTGAATGTTTTTGTATTTCAAAGTTCCGGTTTCAGTTAAAAAACAAATTTCAAAACTATCGCCGATAGTATAATAAATAGTATCAGCATGAGGCTTACCTTCTTTAGTCACAGTAGCAAGAGTTCCCATTTTATTCTGAGATAAAAATTCGTGTATCTGCTGCTTTGAAATCATAAATTTAAATAAAGTAAGCCAATCATAACATTGTTTTAATTAGAAACAATAAAGGTGTATAGTATTGTCATTATTTTCTTACACCAAATTTATATGGCAAAAGGCAATGCAGGTCGAAGAAAAGAGAAAAAGAAACCAAAGCAAAAAAAGGATAAAAAATAAGCTGCAAACAAAAAAGGTTGGGCATTACTCCCAACCTTTTTTAGCATATAAAAATCCAATCTACACTTTTATCTGCTTCCATTTGCCTCTCTTAAAGTAATACCAGGAAAGGATTGCAACAAACAGCTGTGCAGCAGGAATAGCCCAAACAGCACCAGTTGCCCCAAAACCTAGACCAAGAGCCAGCGCATAAGCAAAAGGAATCTGGAAAATCCAGAAACAAATAAAGTTAATAAGAGTAGGAGTACGGGTATCACCAGCTCCATTTAATGATTGGGTCATAACCATTGAAACTCCATAAAAAACAAATCCTGAACCAATAATTTGCAAAGCAAGCGTACCAAAACGCAAAACCTCAGGATCCTGAGTAAATACTCCAACAATTGCCTGTGAACAAAATATAAAAACCAACGTCACGAAACCCATAAAAATGGCACTATATTTAGCAGTAAGCAAAACGCTCTTCTCTGCTCTTTCAGGTTGTTGAGCTCCCAAGTTCTGGCCAACCAAAGTAGCAGCAGCATTGCTCAAACCCCATGCCGGCAAAATAAAGAACAGGAAGTTCCTAAAAGCGATCTGATAACCAGCAGAAGCTGCTGTACCACCAGTCTCAGCCACAAGTCTTGTCAGAATAATCCAGCTTCCACTGGCCACCATAAACTGGATCGTCGCAGGCCAAGCAATTTTAGTAATCGTGGCAATAATTTTCGGATCAAATTTAAAGTCTTTTTTCTTAAATTTCAAAACACCTTTTCCTTTCAAAAGATGATAAACCTGATACAAAACACCACTACTGCGTCCCATAACGGTAGCCATGGCAGCACCCTGTAACCCAAAAAAATGAATTAAAATCGGGCACAAAATAATATTTACGCCGCTGGCTATCCATAAACTTTTCATGGCCATAGCAGCATTACCTGCACCTCTAAAAATACCATTGATAAGGAACAGCAAAATAATAACGATACTCCCCCCAAACATAATACGGGTAAAGATTGTACCTTCAGCCACTACTTCTTTACTTGCCCCCATGAAAGCCAAAATATCCCCGGCAAATATAACGCCCATCACACTCAAAAAAGCTGTGACAACTAATGCTACCAGCAAAGACTGTGCTCCTGCATGAGCAGCTCCTTCAGGGTCTTTTTCTCCTATTCTTCGGGCAATAACAGCAGCAGCAGCTGTACTCAAACCAACAGCCAAAGAATACACCAGCGAAATCATCGATTCTGTTAACCCAACAGAGGCAATGGCGTTTTCACCAAGTTTCCCGACAAAAAACATGTCCACCACGGCAAAAACACTCTCAAGACTCAACTCAAGGATCATGGGGATAGCCAGCAAAAAAACCGCTTTTGAAATACTCCCTTTGGTATAATCCCTCTGCGCTCCTTTTAATGATTCAATAATAGTTTTATAAACCTCTTTAAAAGAGTTTTTTTCATGTGCTGTTTCGTGAGTGGTCATTTATATCGAGTTCAAAGTGAATAAAGAGTGCCCGGAGAGGCTACTGAAAAATGGCATACATTTCAAGAGATTCCAGAGTATATTGAAACATTTGACTTCACAGTGACGGCACTATAACATTCAACTATATGGTTGAACAAGCTTTACAACTCAATTTCATTTTCAGCGCCCTCGCCGACCCCACACGACGTGATATTTTAAAACGTATCGGCAAGACAGAACTATCCATCAGTGAAATCGCCAAATACTATAACCTCACTTTTGCAGCTGTATCTAAACATTTAAAAGTGCTTGAAAAAGCAAAACTTATTTTCAAACGCCGCGAAGGAAAACAACAAATGGTTCAGGTTTCTCCGGCAGCCATTAAAGATGCTGCAAAATACCTGGAGCACTTTCCAGCACAGTGGGATCCGAAGCTTGGAATTCACGTGACTTGAAGTCGCGGC
>JADMIO012771031.1_pt1 | contig 27404 bp, 19 predicted proteins | sample 8958161 | NCBI WGS metagenome assembly JADMIO01 (sample SAMN16585339, study PRJNA669376) | soil metagenome | isolation source: Crop rotation soil | place: USA: Cullars Rotation, Alabama | collected 2011
ATTTATTATTGCAATTTAAATCAATATACATTATACATTATACGAAGTTATATTCGATGCGGCCGATCTAGCAGAAAGTCAAAAGCCTCCGACCGGAGGCTTTTAACTTCTGTCACCTAGGTTACGCCCCGCCCTGCCACTCATCGCAGTACTGTTGTAATTCATTAAGCATTCTGCCGACATGGAAGCCATCACAAACGGCATGATGAACCTGAATCGCCAGCGGCATCAGCACCTTGTCGCCTTGCGTATAATATTTGCCCATGGTGAAAACGGGGGCGAAGAAGTTGTCCATATTGGCCACGTTTAAATCAAAACTGGTGAAACTCACCCAGGGATTGGCTGAGACGAAAAACATATTCTCAATAAACCCTTTAGGGAAATAGGCCAGGTTTTCACCGTAACACGCCACATCTTGCGAATATATGTGTAGAAACTGCCGGAAATCGTCGTGGTATTCACTCCAGAGCGATGAAAACGTTTCAGTTTGCTCATGGAAAACGGTGTAACAAGGGTGAACACTATCCCATATCACCAGCTCACCGTCTTTCATTGCCATACGAAATTCCGGATGAGCATTCATCAGGCGGGCAAGAATGTGAATAAAGGCCGGATAAAACTTGTGCTTATTTTTCTTTACGGTCTTTAAAAAGGCCGTAATATCCAGCTGAACGGTCTGGTTATAGGTACATTGAGCAACTGACTGAAATGCCTCAAAATGTTCTTTACGATGCCATTGGGATATATCAACGGTGGTATATCCAGTGATTTTTTTCTCCATTTTAGCTTCCTTAGCTCCTGAAAATCTCGATAACTCAAAAAATACGCCCGGTAGTGATCTTATTTCATTATGGTGAAAGTTGGAACCTCTTACGTGCCGATCAGATTAAAACGAAAGGCCCAGTCTTTCGACTGAGCCTTTCGTTTTATTTGACCATGTTGGTATGATTTAAATTAATACGACTCACTATAGGGTCAGTGCGGCCGCGACTTCAAGTCACGTGAATTCCAAGCTTCGGATCCCACTGTGCTGGAAAGATCAATGTGTTGATCTCCGAGACTGTGGAACTACAGCGGAGAATCACGGCAGCGGTGGAGCAGTACACAGCAGCACACAAGAATCGGAAGATCGTGCAGCCGACGTTCAAGGCCGTGCCGGACCCAGGTGCCTTCGACTTGGACGGCGACGACGCTGTGCAGCGAGCGCACGCGGCTGCAAGTCTCCTCGGACGAGCCTGGGAGGCATGGCTGAAAACCGACGACCAAAGGCGTCAACGTTCCGTGGAGCCGCGCACCGGGAAGTCTCCCTGGATCATGCCGCTGGAAATGGGTGAGCCGCAGGTCTCCGAATTTCCCGTCAAGTTTGGTGAGCGGTTGCATCCGCAGCGCATCGCGGGACGCGCCCGGTGAATCAGCCTCGCTTCGCGGTTCTCGATGTCGAGACAACGGGCCTGAATCCGACGGTCGACCGCATCGTCGAGATCGCTGTGGTGACCCTCGATGAGAACGGCTACTTCCTCGGAGAATGGGCAAGCCGCGTCAACCCCCAGGGCCCGATCGGCGCCTCGCACATCCACCACATCACGCAAGCAGAGGTTGATGTCGCGCCCCTTTTCGCTGACCTGGCGCAGCCGTTAGCCGCACATCTGTCAGGGGCCACGCTCGTCGCGCACAATGCCGACTTCGACGGGTCATTTCTCTACACAGAGTTCGAGCGCGCTGGCTGGGAGCCGCCGATGGCGCCGTGGATTTGCACCATGCGCTCGACACGGTCCGCGTTTCCAGAGATGGGCCGGTATCGGCTTGCTGACTGCTGTGAAGCGATTGGTCGCCCGCTCACCAATGCACATTCGGCCCTCGGTGATGCCCGTGCCGCAGCGTGGCTCATGCATCACCACCTAACGTCAGGCGATTCCCGGTTTAGTCTCACCCCGGCGGAAGTGGCAAAGCGAGGTGAGCCGTGGCCGGCGTCGCCAGTCCGGGCACCGCAACCGCCCGATCCCGGAGCAATGCATCGTTCCGCGCAGATCGCGGCGTACTACGAGAGGAAGCGTCAACCTAGGCCGATCAAGTCGCTCGTCGAAATTCTCGACCGCGCCTCTCTGACAGACATGATCGACCAGTACGCGCCCGAGGGTTCGCTTGACTACCTCGAACTACTCGCAGAAGTCCTCGAAGACGGGCTTATCACCCTGGATGAGGCTGAAAGCCTTGACGAGGTTGCGCTTGCGCTAAGCCTCACTTCCGCCGAAGTCGCAAAGGCAAACACTGCGTTCGTACTCGCGCTCGCAATCGAGGCTCTCGATGACGGTCACGTCAGCCGAGAGGAGCGCTCCGAATTGGTTGCGATCTCGGAGATGCTGAATGTCTCAGAAGAAGCAGTCCCAAGCCTGCTGAAGACAGCCGAAAAAGCCCGGCATGAACGGCTTAGTCACGGTCTCGCTCCGCTCCCTGTCGACTGGCCGCATGGTGAACCGCTTCGGGTAGGCGACCGCGTGGTCTTCACGGGGTGCTACTCCTACGACCGCGAAGCGCTGGAACGTGACACCGACGTGCTCGGCGTCTTCGTCACGAGCAGCGTCTCAGGCAAGACGACGATTCTCGTGAGCGACGGGACGATGGACGGGGGCAAGGCGGCCAAGGCACGTGACCTGGGCACACGAGTCATCCACCCCGATGTATTTCTGATTCTGCGTCAGCACCTGCAACCGGCGCTTCCCAAGCCTGAACCTGTGCGAGTCGCCCGTGTTCGGAGTGAGAGCGCATCGAGCCACCACACTGACGTGACATTTGAGAAGTACGGCGTTCGCGGCTCGACCGTGCGCGCATGGGGAAAGAACAATGGCTGGGATGTCAGCCAACGGGGCCGGATTCCAGCGGACCTGCTAGCCGCGTACCTCGAATTGCACAGTCCCAACTAGCCGGTTATCGCTCTCAAATCGCCATCTGCCGAACGGGCCGACAGCAGCAAATCCATGCGGTCCGCGATGTCGTCGCCATCGTCGTGGAACAGGTGCGTGTAGGTGTCCAGGGTGACCGTCACCGACGAGTGGCCGGCCCAGGTGCTGACCTGCTTTACGTTCGCGCCGGAGGCGATCAGCAGAGATACGTACGTGTGCCGGAGATCGTGAACTCGGAGGCCTGCCAGACCGCACGCGGCCACCGCCGGCTTCCACGCGGCACGCCAAAAGGTGCCCCGGTGGAGCGCGCCTCCGTCCGCTCCTGTGACGAGCAGAGCGTCGGGCTCTACGCCGACACGCTCGTTCATGTGTCGCTCTATCTCGGCCATGACGGATCGGGCCACCGGCACCACCCGGCGTGAGCCCTTCGTCTTGGGCTCCCCGAACGAGATGCCCTCACCGTCGATCTGCACGGCGGTCTGGTCGACCGTGATCCGTGAACGTAGAACATCTACCCGTGAACGTCGCAGGCCGTTGATCTCGCCCCACCGGAGCCCGCACAACGCGCCCAGAAGCACGACGACTCGATATGCCGGGTCGATGGCCTCAGCGAGCGCGTCGACCTCCCCTCGGGTCAGGAACCGCTGCTCGGCAGCCTTCTCGGATGGCAGCGGCACGTTCGCCGCCGGGTTGACCGAGAGCCGCCGGTCCGCGACCGCAGCATCGAGTGCAGCCCGGAGCGCGAACGCCGCCTTGCGGATGGTCGCTGCTGACAGTCCCGCCCGGTGATCGCTGGGCTTCTGCAAGTCGGCTACCCACGCGCGCACCTCCGCGTTCGTCAAGGTTGACAGGCGACGGGCACCGAACCTCGGCAGAACATGCGTCTTCACAACCTGCTCCATGCGCTGGAAGGACGTAGGCCGCAGGTCCGCCCGGCGTGACGGCAACCACTGGTCGATCCACTTCTCGACCGTCAGCGCCGACCGCGAAGGATCGAGCCATTCACCAAGGGCTATGGCGTGCTCCTGAGACGTAAGCCAACGTTCAGCGTCCGAGCGACGCCTGAAGGTTCGCGACCTTTCACGCTTATCTGGGCCTCGGTATCGAGCCCGCCAGCGCCCTTTGGCCCTCCGCTCCACGAATCCAGCCATCTCACTTCCCACCTTTCGGCAGGGTGTGCCCGCCGCGCCATCGTCCGTACATGTGGCCGCGCACCGCGCCAACCACCGTCTGTAGAGCCGCATCCAGCAACTCCAACTCCTCCTCAGGCGATCCGGCAAGGTCGAGTTGATCGGCCATGTTTCGCAAAATTTGAGTGAGATGACTTCGACCCTCACGAACCGGCCTTCCCGCACTTTGTGCATAGCGTTCTAGGTCCGGCACCGAGTTGAGGGCCTGATCGCCGGAGGCGTAGGCGCGCACTCGGTCTGCTGACACAACACGCCCGCCGATCGTCAACTGCTCATCCCCGAGGAGTTCCAACGGTGGAACGCTGAGAGCCAATGCAACGTGAATCCACTCGTTCACTGAGATCCTGCGCTGACCGTTCCTCATTCGACTGATCGACGTATGGGCAAGGGGATACCCAACCTCATCGAGCCGTCGGGCTACATCTCGATCTGACCAATGCGACCGGGTAGACCCCTTCGATTTCAAAGCCTGTTCGCGTCGCGCCTGAATCTCGCCATCAATCCCGCGTGCCACGGCCTCGTCGATATTCATGGTGCCAGTTTAGTACAGACTTTGACAGCAAACTAGTACACCAGTGAGTGTGTCCCTCAGAGCCGAAAAAAGGGGCAACGAATGAACTCCGATCCACTCCTCACGATCCATGAGACTGCCGACCTTCTCGGTGTAAGCCCAGCGACTATTCACAACTGGCGATCCAGCAATGCTGTGGAACTCCCAAGCGCATACATCGTTGGCCGACGTCCCCGGTACCGCCGCTCGGAGGTGCTCGAATGGCTGGAGGAGCACCGAGAAGCCTCGCGCGATGTGGCGTCTATGTAGGCGCGGCCCTGCGTTAGCCCGTGGAGGCGGCTCCGGTTCATGACCGGACTAGCGCACGCAACATGTCGGGAGTTCCTATCTCTGCCCTCCCGACCGCAACCAGGGCTTAGCGGTCCCGGACGCGGTGAACAAGGCCAGGGCCGGACAATCGCCCGCCGTCCGGCAGCGGGCCACATGGTAACGATCGAACCTGACATAGGCACAGCGTGGACAGTCACACCCGTGGCGCCGCGCCGGAAGTGCTGGGTTCGGGTTTCACGTCACCTGGGAAGTAACCCGAGGACGACCGAAGGGAGGACGAGGGCCAGACCTTCGTCCTGACGAGAGGAATCAACGTGGACGAGAAGCGGCAGGCACTTCGAGACTCGTTCGGCAGCATCAGGCCATTGATGCTCCGGCGCAGCACTCCGGAACGGTCCGACCCCAAGCAGGCCGAGACGGTAACGGTCGTTCGAACAGCGTTGGAAGTGGACCTGTGAACCGTCCGGCTGAGTCCTTCCACGTCCGGCTCGCGAATCTCACCCCCAGCCAGCAGCGGGCAGTGCTCGCGCTCGTCTCCACCGGGTCGACCAGTGAGGCCGCGACCGCTGCCGGAGTTACCGATCGCAGTGTCCGCCGGTGGCTCGTGTCGGACGATTTCCGGGCCGCGTACAGGGCCGCGAGCAGGACAGCAGCCGGGGAGGCCTTGTCGCGGCTCCTGAGCGCCCAGAGCCGAGCCGTAGAAACGCTGGTCGACTGTCTGACTGCCCCGAGCCATGCGACTCGCGTGCGTGCAGCGCGAGCCCTGTTGGAAATCGGCGCACGTGCACTCGATGACGACGTCGATCAGCGCCTCGACGAACTAGAACGGAGGGTCGAAGCATGGCGTACCGACGCGCGCGGCCTAAGCGCAGTCTGAGCAGAACCGAGCGGCTCGACAACTTGCGGGGCGCAGTCCCGGCCAAGGATGGCCCGACCATGGGGGACCTAATCCTGCAGCGCTGCAAAACGCAGCCGGACGTGGATCGGGTCGTCTCGTGGCTCGCGAAACTCATGTACCCGGAGAGGCCGGAGGCTGCTTCCGTGTGCTGTGACTTCGATGCCGCCCGACGCCTCTGGGAATGGGAGAAGGCCGACGGCAATGTAGACCTCGACGCCCTTGAGGAGCAGCACCGCTGCTACCCCTGAACCGCCTCGTGACGCGACGCGAGGCTCGGGGCCACTGCTACTGAGGCCCCGGACGAGACCCCGCCCGTTTCTGTTTACTGCACCGAAGCGGATGCATGTCGTCGGTGGCGCGGCGCAACTGTTCGGCGTCAACTCCGACGATGTCGACTGGTGAGGGAATGGATCTGCGGCTGAGTCGATTGATCCAAGGGTGAGCACGCGCGGCTGGGTCTTGTTCGCCGCGATGAGTGTCATCTGGGGCGTGCCATACCTGATGATCAAGGTTGCCGTCGAAGGCGACATCTCGGTGCCGTTCCTGGTCTTCTCGCGCCTTGCCGTCGGCACGCTGGTGCTGTTGCCGATCGCCCTGCAGCGGGGCCGGTTCGCGGAGCTGGTGCGCAAGCACTGGAAGCCGATCGGCATGTTTGCCGCGCTCGAGATGATCGTGCCGTGGTGGCTGCTTTCGGACGCAGAGCGCGACATTTCCAGCGGCATGGCAGGGCTCCTGATCGCCGTCACGCCCATCGTCGCGCTGATCGTCGCGAAGCTGGCCGGCGATCCCGAGCCGTTCAATCTCGGACGCGTCGGCGGCCTAGCACTGAGCCTGTGCGGCGTGTTCCTACTCGTCTTGCCCGAACTGCGCGGTGGCAGCGCCTGGGCCATCGTCGAGATGGCGATCGTCGCGGTGCTGTATGCCGTGGCGCCGCGGATCATCTCCGGGCCGCTAGCCAGCGTCCCGTCGCTGTCAGTCACCGCCGCGTGCCTCGCGCTGGGCACGATCGTCTACGCGGTGCCCGCGTGGCTGACGCGTCCCACGTCAGTACCCGAATCGCCGGTGCTCTGGTCAGTGATCGGCCTCGGCCTGATCTGCACCTCCCTGGCCTTCGTCGTGTTCTTCGCCCTGATCCGTGAGGTCGGCCCGTCGCGGGCACTGGTCTTCACGTACATCAACCCCGCAGTCGCGGTTGCAGCCGGCGTCCTGCTGCTAGACGAGGAACTCACGACCCTGATCATCAGCGCATTCGTGTTGATCCTCGCCGGACTGCTTCTCGCCAACCGCCGCCAGGTGGAGATGCCCTAGCCGGACCGAGCGATCAGCGCCGTGAGAGTGCGTCTTGCGGTGGTTGAGGTCGCGACGAAGCCGCCCTCGTCCTCGGGAGCGCAGTACTCACATATGTCTCACGGTCGCCCCCAGGCTTCAATGTTCGGAGCCGTACGCCGCTCTCTCCAGCCGCGACACAGCCGCATGGGCCTGGCGAAGCGCGCTCGCGAGGTCCGCCGCTTTTTCGGCTTCCTCAACTTTGCTGTGAGCCTCAAACGCGCTCGCGGACACACGTTCGTGGACCCGCGTTAGGTGGTCACCAAGGTCGACCTCTACCGCTCGGCGGCTCCTCTTCCAGCCGAACTGATATCCGATCAGGCAGCCACCGAGCCACATCCCCGCCAGTTGTGCCAACTCAGTCCACATGTGTCGAAACTAGGCTCGACACCACCAAGTTGCGACGCACTCAACCGAACCGTAACCGGGCTGCGGCACGGTTTAAACGCGACCGTGTGGCGCAGGCGTGAAATCCTCCAACCCAGTTTCCCACGTGGCGCCGCTCCAGTCCCGGTGCGGCTTTCCGCCGTGCTTGTTCAACTCCACGCAGGCGTAGAGCACGACTCTGCCGTCCTGATCGACTTCAAGGGATTCAGGACATTTGTCGACGTAGCGAATTGGACGACGGTTGAATCCGCCGTCGCCCCAGTGCCTGATGGCCTGTCCGCTTCGCACGAGTTTGGCGCACTCCTTGCAGACGTCGGGGTCCTCAGGGTCAACCTCCATGGGAAGCGCCACTTTGACGCGCTCACCGCAGGCGGCATGCGGTCCGTCGTGCTCGTAGAAGTGTGGGTCCTTATGCGACGTCTTTGGGCCGAACCCGTGACGCCGCCACGGATCGCCCTCGCGAGTGCTTGTCACGTCGAGCGCATGGGCAGGTCCTGGGTCCTCACTCATCACCCGGTATCTCTCGAACGTCTTGGTGTTCTTCCTGAACTCGACGTGCGCGAATGCAATGTAGAGCGGTCGTGCCACCAGTGAGTCGCCATCCATGCTGCCCAACCTGCCACGCCTGGCTGACACTTCGCTCCGTCGGCACTGGCTGAGTCCCGGCGAGAGGCGACATTGGGATGTACGTTGCTCGCCAAGACCCAAGCGGCCATGGCACTCCCATTCGCTCGATCCTGGCGCGTGCCGTGGCGGACGAAGAGAATTCGAACGTGACAGATTTTGAAGCCTGGTGCGGCCCAGCGCAGAGAGACTCAGTAAATGGACACGAACTGTCGATACTGATCGCCGTCGACCATGATGCGGCCGTCGCGGCCGTCGCTGCGCATCTGCCGAGCCGATACTCCTCCGCAAAAAGACTTGCCAAGATCGCCAAGCGAAACAACAAGCCGCGGTCGGCGCATTATCTACGCCGGAATTTCCCCGCAAGCAAGATCGGTCGATCAGGTGACATGGGCGAAATTCTGGGCACTGCATTTCTCGCCGAAGATCGTGAGTTCGTAGTCGGGCCGAGCAGACTCATTTCGCGCGACCACAAAGAGTTGGCGATGCGAGGAGATGACATCCTGGGCGCCCGCCTGGATGCGGACGGCCACATCGACTTCTTCAAGGGCGAAGCAAAGAGTCGCGAAACTGCGTCTGCCTCGACAGTAACGGCCGCTCGTGCAGGGCTCGACCGGGAATCTGGATTGCCGTCTCCGCACTCCCTTACCCACTTTGCAGACCGCCTTTCTGAGGCGGATGAGGACGACTTGGCCGAGGCCATCGAGGATGCTCTGCTAGCGAGCAGCATCAGGCCGTCTCAGGTCACCCACATGATCTTCGTGCTCTCTGGCAACAGGTCCGAGGACTTGCTTCGGGCAGACCTCGAAGAGTATGCAGGCGAGTTTGCGCAACACAGTGTCGCCGTAGTCGTAGATGAGCACCAGAGATTCATTCACGAGGCCTACGAAAAGGCGATTGCGGATGGCGCGTAGCCGGGCAGAAGTCGAAGCCGAACTGCGACGGGCCGTCGACCCTCAGTTTCGGGAACGTCTACTCGCCCGCGGCGTGGCCCAGTCGATGATCCGCCGCGAGGGCGTGCTGCCCGAAGACGCGCCAAGGTTTGGGCCGCTGCTCGACTATGACCTCCTCAACTATGGGTATTCGTTGCTTTCAGTCGGCCTTCACCTGCTTGAGCAGGGAGCGGAAAGCGAGGAATCGCGAGCCGCGTTCCTCCAGGCTTCCAATGCTCTAGAGGCTGCAACAAAGAACAGCAGCACGACGGAGGACTTGTATTTTCATCGACTCGTTGCGGGCGCCGCAAGCCACCTCGGTGGATACGCGGCCCGCGCGTATTCACTTGTCCGAACTGCCGCTGCGGCAGACGGCCTGACGGGTCCGGAACGGGCGCTTGCAGACCTAATACTTCGGGCGCTCGATGAAATCGAGACGCGCACAATCGAAATGAAGACCTCGCGATCAACGTCCGACGAGGCAATTCTGGAAGCGCTCGCGTCGCCAGGTGACGTCGAGAACTTCAACACACCATCGACGGAGTCCGATTCGATAGATCCGGTTCCGCTACTACTCTCAGAAAACTTCTTGTCCGCTGTCAGCGCTGCACTGTTTGCGCTCGCAAACGGTGAAAGTAACGCCTTCGACTCCGCGATCGCGGACCTTGCCATGGGCAGGGAAGCGTGTGGCGATCTGTCCATGGTCGGGCCTTGGTGGATTCATCGATTGTCAGTCCGGCTGCTTAGCGATCTCGCCACAACCAGCATCCGTGCTCACGTTCCGTCTGAGTTGCTCGGCGCCTCAGGAGACTTCGACTGGACCGAATTGCGCGAGAACTTCATTGCAACGTTGTTCGCCAGAGATCGCGCCGAGATTGACCTATGGCCCTCCCAACTCCATGCCGTCGGACAAGTCTTCGGCAACGATGAAGACCTTGTGATCGCACTCCCGACCAGTTCGGGAAAGACCCGGATCGCGGAACTTTGTATCCTTGCCGCCCTCGGGCGCGGCCAGCGAGTCATCTACGTCACTCCCTTACGCGCACTTTCTGCCCAGACTGAACTGACGCTGCAAGAAACGTTCACTTCGCTGGGCGCCAGAGTCTCGAGTCTGTATGGAGCAATAGGCACGAGCGACTTTGACGAGGACGTCCTCCGCACCAGTGAGATTGTCGTAGCGACGCCTGAAAAACTCGACTTTGCGCTCCGGAGCGATCCGGACCTTCTGAACGACGTGGGACTCGTCGTCCTGGATGAAGGCCACATGATCGGGAGAAATGAGCGCGAGGTCCGCTACGAGGCTCAAATCCAGCGACTGCTTCGGCGTCGCGATGCCGACAGCCGAAGGATTGTCTGCCTTTCGGCAGTGCTGCCATCCGGGCAAGAACTTGAGGACTTCGTTAACTGGATCACGGGCGATGTTGGAGATGGATTGTTGCGCGAAGAGTGGCGTCCGACTCAACAGAGGTTCGGGCTGCTTGAGTGGCGCGGCGACCATGCACGGATGTCGATCACGCTGGGTAGCGATCGGCCATTTATCCCAAGATTTCTTGAGGCCCGAATGCCCACGCGAGGGACGCGAAGAAACGCCTTCCCAAACAATCAGCAAGAACTGACACTTGCCACTGCTTGGAAACTCGTCGAGGAACAGCAAACTGTCCTGATCTATTGCCCGCAGCGAAACTCCGTCGAGTCGTATGCCGGCGCAGTCGTCAAACTGCACCGACAGGGGCTTCTGCCCTCGCTCCTGGACGCCGACGCCGACCTGTCCGCCGCCTTGGCAGTGGGCGCGGAATGGTTCGGTGCGGAGCATCCAATTCTCGAGAGCCTCAAACTCGGCGTCGCAATCCACCACGGCACGCTCCCCGCCTCGTACCGTCGTGAAATCGAAGCGCTACTACGAAGCAACGTGATGCGGGTGACGGTTGCATCGCCCACTCTGGCGCAAGGACTCAACTTGTCCGCGTCGACCGTTCTGTTTCACGGCCTGCGTCGGGGCCGCTCGCTCATAGACGCGCCCGAATTCAGAAACGTAATTGGCCGCGCGGGCCGCGCATTTGTCGATTCCGAAGGCCTGGTTCTCTGTCCACTTTTTGACCCGTCGGATTGGAGACGCCAGGAGTGGCTGAACCTCACCGAGAATCCCGAGGGGAAGAACCTCGAATCGGGACTGATCGGAATCACGATCGAACTGATTCAGCGAGTCGTTGCTCACCTCGAAAGCAGGCAGGTTGAGGGGTTCATCGCATACCTAACGGGAGGAGCAGGGTGGGCGCTTCCTAGCGTCCGTGGTGAGAACTTGGAGGACACCGAGACTGCCCGACGGTCCTGGGAGCGCAACTTGGCGCTCCTGGATACAGCGATCTTGAGCACCGTCGGCGACGAGGATGCGGAAGGCACCGTCATCGCCGAGATACTCGCCGAGGCGCTAGAGGGGTCACTGTGGGAACGTCAACTTGAGCACTTTGATGGAGCGGCCCGAAACGCGCTTCGAGAGGTAGTGATGCGTCGAAGCCAGGACATCTGGGCGGGCTCCACTGCCGTACAGCGCCGTGGCTGGTATTTGTCTGGGCTCGGAATGAACCCTGGTCGAGAGGTCGATGGTGCCGCAGAAGGGATCATCGACCTGCTTCTCCAAGCCGAGCGAGCCATCAACGATCGCGAATACGAGGCTGCGGCCGACATGATCGTCGGACTTGCTGAAGCCGTCTATTCGCTCTCGCCATTTGCCGTTGAACGCCCGCTGCCCAACTGGCGCGAGGTCCTGAGGCAGTGGGTCATGGGCGAGCCACTGGGCGAACTATCCGAGGGAAAGATGGCCGTGGCCCGGTTCATCGAGGATGACGTGGTCTATCGGCTTGCTTGGGGCTTGGAGGCTGTCCGCGTGTACCAAGCCGCTCAAGGCGACCTACGTGTGGATCTACTGACCGGAGACGGATTAGCAGCCATCGAAACCGGCACCTTCAATCGGTCTGCATCGGCGCTCATGCGCGCTGGCTTCGATTTCCGTTCGGCCGCCATCGCGGCTGTCGAAAGCACACGTGCCACATTTTCGACGCAGAGTGAAGTTCGCGGTTGGCTACGAGACCTGGACAGAACCTTGCTGATTGACACTTCATGGCCGACTCCCGCATCGAGAGACGTGTGGGAAAACTTCGTTCAACGTGCGCGTCGGCCTAGACGCCGGCGATGGATTCACGAGACTCCGGTCCTTTCTGGCGTCCAATGGACCGGCAAGCGGCCCAAGCGCAGCGAATGGCTTCGAGTCACTGATGATGGGGACGGCCACGCGTTGCTCTGGTCAGGAGGTTTCGAATATCTCGGCCGCGTGGAGTCCGCACTGAATCCATCGAGGCAAGGCGTCCTTCGCGCTCGTCGCACCGGAGGTAGGGCAGTTCGATTGGACTACCGCGGGCCACGGGATCTGCTCGCACGATCTGACCGGTGACCGGCACACAGCCGGATCAGGCGCAACCTACTCAGGCCGCCCTCAGGCCGCAGGACGCCGCAAAGCCGCGTGAGTTTGCATGAGGATCCGTGAGGATTCCGGGCGGCACCTTTCCGTTGCAATGTCACGAGTTACGGGCGTTGGCGCAGGTCAGACTACCGAGGTACTTTGGCGTTGTTTCGCCCTCCGGAGGCGGGAGCGCAGGTTCGAATCCTGCCGGGGGCGCTTTTGAAAGGTGTGTCGCCCTGCAAGGGCGGCGCACCTTTCAAGCTTCCACAAGGGATTGGAGCGCGGGTCCCCTGCACGATGCCGCGAAGCGGCGAGTGCTTGGGGGGAATCCTGCCGGGGGCGCTTTTGAAACGTGTGTCCTGACCATGATCGACACGTAAGCCCGGATCCAGCGTAGGTTCGCCCCATGCCTACACGACAAGCACGCACCGGCTGGGACGGCGGACTCCAGGACGGCTCCGGCCAGATCGAACTCACGAGCTCACGGCTCGGAACCTTCGACGTCTCGTTCCCGAAACGCGCATCGGACGAGAACGACGGCACGGTCACCACTCCGGAGGAACTGATCGCAGCCGCCCACTCCTCCTGCTACGCGATGTCCCTCTCCAATGAGATCGCGCAAGCCGGCGGCACCCCGATCAGCATGGACGTCACTGCGGACGTGACCCTCGGACCGGACCCCGACGGAGGGTTCAAGCTCACCAGCATCAATCTGACGGTCCGTGCCGAGGTCGAGAACCTCGACAACGCCGGATTCCAGGCGGCCGCCGACAAGGCGAAGGCCGGGTGCCCGATCAGCAAGGCGCTTTCGTCGGTGCCGATCACGCTGGACGCGGCGCTCGAAACGGCCTAGTCGGACACCTGGAGGACGACCACCGGGTCGCCTTCCTGAACGATCGTCCCCTCGTCGACCGGCAACGCCACAACGGTGCCGGCGACGTGAGCTTCGACGGGAATCTCCATCTTCATGCTCTCGAGCACGGCAACGACCGTGCCGACCTCGACGCGGTCGCCGGGCTTGACCCGCAGCTGCCAGAGGTTGGCGACGATTGGTGCCGACAGCGCGACCCGCGCACCGGCCCCTGCCTCGTCCGTCATCGTCATCGTGCGACTCGAAGCGCGCCGATGAGCCGCGCTCGGGTCTCCTCCGGAAGGATCACGTCGTCAACGATGCCAGCATCCGCGGCCACATAGGGAGCGGCGACTTCGGTGCGGTACTTGGCCGCCAGCTGATCGCGCAGGGCGGCGGGGTCGTCGGCCTCGGCAAGCGCGCGCCGGTGCAGGAGCCCGACGGCACCGCCGGGCCCCATGACGGCCACTTCGGAGGCCGGCCAGGCCCAAGACCGGTCGGCGCCGATCGACGGGGACCCCATGGCGATGTAGGCACCGCCGTACGCCTTGCGCACGATCACGGTGAGCATGGGGACGTCGGCTTCGGCATACGCCCGCAGCAGGCTGGCGCCGTGCGTGATGACGCCACGCGACTCCTCGACGGTTCCGGGCAGGAAGCCGGGAACGTCGACGAAGGTGAGGACGGGCAGTCCGAACCGGTTGCAGAAGTCGATGAACCGCGCCGCCTTGACCGACGACTTGGCATCGAGGATGCCGCCGCGTGCCTTGGGCTGGTTCGCGACGATGCCGACCGGCTGCCCGTCGAGCCGGGCGAGCAGGGTGAGGACGCTCGGGGCGTAGTCGGGCATGAGCTCCAATCGCGGTCCGCGATCCAGGACTCCATTGAGGACGTCGTGCATGTCGAAGACGACGCTGGCCTTCTCCGGCACGACGGTCGAGAGCCGGGCCTCGGCGATCGGGTCGGGGTCGATCGCGTGGACGATCGGCTGCTCGCCACCAGCGTGCGAAGGCACGAACGAGAGCAGTTGTCGCACCGCGGCGAGTGCGGCGCGCTCGTCGTCGACAGCGAGGTGAGCAACACCGCTGACGCCGGCGTGGACGCCGCTGCCGCCGATCTCCTCGGCGGTCGCGTCCTCGCCGGTGGCCGCCTTCACGATGTCCGGGCCGGTAAGAAACATCTGGCCGAGTTCGCGGACCATGATCGTCCAGTCGGTGAGGGCCGGCGAGTACGCGGCCGCGCCCGCGCAGGGGCCGAGGATGACCGAGATCTGCGGGATGTGCCGGGTCGCCTTGACGTTGAGGTTGAAGATGCCGCCGCAGCCGTGGAGCGCGAGGATCCCGTCGTGGATGCGAGCGCCGCCGGAGTCGTTGAGGTAGACGATCGGGTAGCCTTGCTCGATGGCGAAGCGCTGTGCGGTCTGGACGGCGTCGGCGAGGGCCGCACCGATGGCGCCCGACGCGATGGCTGCGTCGTGGCTGGCGATGACGACCGGTCGGCCGTCGACCAGGCCCCAGCCGGTGACGACACCGGCCTTCGCGGCGTGCTGCCGGTTCATCCAGGTGAACGTGCCGCCGTCGACCAGCGCATTCGCGCGCTCCTCGGCCGTCATGGTGCGGCGTCCGCGGGGTTCGACGCGGGCAGCCGCGGCTTCGCGGCGCTCGATCACCGTGAGGCGGTGCGGCGAAACGTCGTGGCGGGTGGGTGCGATCGTCATCAGAACTCCAAACATGAGGCGATACTCATATTCTATACGAATCATGAGGCTTCTCTCATGTTCCGTACCTCACATTTTTCCGGCCGCGCGCACTAGGCTCTGGGAGCAAATGACGACCACCGAAATCCTCGAGCCGCGGCGCCGACCCACTCAGGAGCGCAGCCAGAAGAAGTTCGACCGGCTCCTCGAGGTCTCGCGCGAGCTCCTGCTGGAGGTCGGCTTCGAGTCGTTCACCTGCGAGGAAGTCGCCCACCGCGCCGAGGTTCCGATCGGCACGCTGTACCAGTTCTTCGCCAACAAGTACGTCATCGTCTGCGAACTAGACCGGGTCGACACCCAGGCCGTCCGTGAAGAAGTGGCGAAGTTCGCCGCCCAGATTCCCTCGCTGGACTGGGTCAAGCTGCTGAATCGGCTCCTCGATCACGTCGCGGCGCTCTGGCGCGATGACCCCTCCCGGCGCGCTGTCTGGCATGCCGTGCAGTCGACGCCCGCCACCCGGGCCACCGCGGCCGTCAACGAACGCGAGCTGGCCGCCGACATCGCCCGCGCCCTGGCCCCGCTCACTCCCGGCACACCGCGCGACCGGCGCCGCATCATCGCCGAGGTCATCGTCCACGTCGCCTACTCGATGTTCAACTTCTCCATCCGTGACGGGCAGGAGCATCGCGAGGCCATCATCGAGCTCAAGCGACTGCTCTCCGCCTACCTGCTGCAAGCCGAGAGCACCGCTTAACACCGCGTAGGCGATCGCGTGGTCGCCGTCGTGGCTGAGGGATACCTCGATCACACAACCGGCCAGGTGCCGCGCGACGTCCCCGTGGAGCACGACGCGTGGACGGCCCCATAGATCGCTGACGGTCTCGATCTGCCCGAAGACCTCGTCGCCCATCAGCGGCTCGTGCCCGAAGATCGAGCTGGACCATGCCTTGACGACCGCCTCCTTGGCGGCCCAGCGGACGGCCCAATGACGGGAGCCACCTCCGCGCTCGGCGATGTCGGCGCGCTCCCCCGGCGTGAACATCCCGCTGAACCGCGAGCCCGGCACGGCCAGCTGCTCGGCGAACGAAGGAACATGCACGAGGTCCACACCCACTCCAGTCGCGAGTCTTGCGGTGGATGCAGCCAACGTGGGGTCCGCCATTTGAGAAGCCGTCAGCATGAGCCAGCCGAGACTTGGTACGACACCTCGTCCGCGCCCAGGCGCGCCTCCGGGTCGAGCAGGAGCGACGCCTCCAGGTCCGCCGTCGCCGCCTCTCCGAGCCGGCGCCCGCGGGGCTTGACGTAGCCGTCCTCGCCCAGCATCACCCGGGCGACGCGCAGCCGACCCTCGATCCTGCGCTGCCGCGCGGCAGCGAGGTACGCATCGCGCTCACCGTCGTCGAGCGTCTCGATGAAGGCCTGAGGGTGCAGTACGGCGATCAATCCGGCCACGTGGCCGAAGCCGAGGCTGGTGACCAGGCCCGCCTTCAGCGGTCCGGTCTGCAGCGGCTCGCGGAGCCACACCAGCCTCTGGTGCTTCGACAGCGCTTCGTCCACGCAATCCAGGCTCCGGTTCGGTGGCACCACGCCGTCGACCAGCGTCTGGCACAGCCCGATCAACTGGAAGGCGGCAGCGCCACCCTTGGCGTGGCCGGTCAGCGACTTCTGCGAGACGACCAGCAGCGGGTTGGCGGCGTCTCGACCGAGGGCAGTGGCCAGGCGCTCGTGCAGGTCCGACTCGTTCGGGTCGTTGGCTGCCGTCGAGGTGTCGTGCTTGCTGACGACGGAGACGTCATCGGCCGTCACGCCGTGCGCCGCCAGGGACCGGGCAAGCAGGGATTCCGAGCCGCCCAGGCCAGCTGCCAGAGCGCCAAGACCGGGCGCCGGGATGGACTGGTGGATGCCATCGCCGAACGAGCCGGCATACGCGATGACGCCGAGCACCGGCAGGCCCATCCGCAGCGCGACGTCGCCGCGCGCGAGCAGCAGGGTGCCACCGCCTTGCGACTCGACGAAGCCACCCCGCCGCCGGTCGTTCGCCCGGCTGAAGCGTCGGTCGGCGATGCCTTGCGCACGCATGGCCTCGGTGTCGGCGGTCGCCGACATGGCCGCGAAGCCCACCACGCCTTCGGTGCCAAGGTCGTCGAATCCGCCGGCGACCACGACGTCCGCCTTGCCGACGCGAATCTTGTCGACGCCCTCCTCGACCGACACGGCTGTCGTGGCGCAGGCGGCGACGGGATGGATCATCGACCCGTAGCTGCCGACGTAGGACTGCACGACGTGTGCGGCGATGACGTTGGGCAGCGCCTCCTGCAGCAGGTCATTGGCCACGTTCTTGCCGAGCAGGTTGTCGATGTAGAGCGACTGCATCGACGTCATGCCACCCATGCCCGTGCCCTGCGTGTTCGCGACGCGCGCCGGGTGCACCGCCTGCATCAGCTCCGCGGGCGTGAACCCGCTGGAGAGGAACGCGTCGACGGTGCAGACGAGGTTCCACAGGGCGACCCGGTCGACCGACTCGATCATCTCCCCCGGGATGCCCCAGGCTGCGGGATCGAAGCCGGTCGGGATCTGGCCGCCGACGGTGCGGGTGATCGGCTTGCGCAGCGGGACCCTGATCTCGGTCCCGGCCAACCGGCGCACCGTCCACTCGCCAGCCTCGCCCGGCTCGATCACGGTCTGCTCGGGAGCCGATGCCTGCAGCGCACGCGCCTCGGCTTCACTCCCCACCCTGAACGTCAGGTCGCGTTCGAGGAACACCGACGACAGCAAGGGAGCGGTGTGGTCAGCCATCGTCCCGTCGTCGCCATAAGAGCGGATGCCGCAGCGCTCTGCGACGTCTTCGCGGTAGCGCTCGAAGATGTCGGCCTCGAGGACAGGCTCCCCCGACTCGACGTCGAACCAGGTGCGACCGGCGGCATCCCAGCGGACCAGCCCGGTCACCCACGCGAGCTCGAGGACCCCGGCAGCGGTCAATGCGTCGCTGATCTCCATGTCGTAGCGCGTTCGGGACGAGCCGTAGGGGCCGAGCTCGCCGGCACCCACGATGACGACCATGTCCTCCGGGCGGAGCGACACGTCGGCCCACGGCAGTGCGGCACCATCGGAGATCTCCGCCGGCGACGGCGGAAGGGCTGCGATGACGTCGTCGACAGGCTCGACCTTGGAGCTTGTCGAGAGCGTCGTTTCGCCAGGCTCAACGGCGGGGGCCGGCTCCAGCGCACCGAGGTCGACATCAGCCAACCCCGCGGCAAAGTCAGCGAGCAACGGCACCTCAGCCGCCCGCAGGCGCGCCTCGGCCGAGCACAGTTCGAGCAGTTCCCCTGCCATCTCGTCCGGCGTCCAGGTCCGGACGCCCGCGGCCTCGACGGCGGCGACGAGCGGGTCGTTGCCACCCATCAGGCCCGTGCCGCGCACCCAACCGATGACCGGGTGCGCAATGGTGACGCGACGGCCCCACGACTCGCGGCCGGACTTGGCGACGAGCGCGTCGAGCGCAGCCTTGGTCTCGCCGTAGGCGCCGTCGCCGCCGAACAGGCCGCGGTTGGGCGAGCCCGGCAACACGACGTGAAGCCGGTCGGTCGGAGAGACGCCGTGCCAGCGGGCACCGACGAGCCGCTCGACCGACCAGAGCAGGACGCGCGCCTCGACCTCGGCCTGCGAGCCGGCGTCCGAGACGTCGCCCAGGACACGACCGGCGGCGAACGGGAAGAGCAGCGTCGGCCGGAGTGCCGGTTTGATGACCCGCTTCGTCGGGCCCACGGATCGCGTCTGCTCGGCACCGACCCACTCGACGAGCGCGTCGACGTCGTGGAACGAGGCCATGTTCGCCGGGACGACCCACAGCGCGGCGCCAACCCGGGCGTTGTCGCGGTAGAGGCCCTTGAAGAAGCCGAGCTTGCGCTCGTCGAGTGCGGACGTCGTGGCCACGACCGTCGCGCCCCCGCGCAACAGCCGCGCCACCACGGATGCGGCGATGGAGCCTTCGCTCGCGCCGGTGACGACCGCGACGTCCTCGCCCCACGGGGCGGGCACGTCCGACTCGGCGGCGCGAGCGATGTCGGCCAGGCCGAACCAGCGAGCCAAGGCCGCGACCTCGGGGCCCGCAGCGGTGAAGTCGGGCTTCATCGCCTGACCCGCGGCCACGCGGACGACGTCCTCGCGGGCGCTCGCCCAGCGATCGTCGAGCAGGACAGCGCGCTGCGCATCGAAGGCAGGCGCCGTCAGCGTCACCCAGTCGCGGCCGAGCTCGGCTTCCACCCGGGCGAGAACCTCGGCTGAGCCGTCGTCCTGGACCGGTGCGGGAACCGGCTTCGTCTCACCCAGTCGCGCCAGCAGGTCCCGCGCAGACTCCACCAGGGCGCCGGTGATTCCGCCCGTGACGGCTGCGAGGGCCTCGGCATCGACCGTCGGCGCATCGCTGCTACCCGGCGGCTCGACGACCACGCCGTGATCGGCGGCGACGGCGAGCAAGGTCGCGTCGACCAGCGCGTCGACGTCGGCCGCCGAAGCCGGCGCCTCGGCCGTCCGCAGGGAGTCGCCGCGGGTGCTGGCGCCTTCGCGCGTCGCCAGCGCGATCTGCGTCAGCACGTGCGTCGCCCAACCCTGGCCCAGCGCCCAGTGGCCGGTGACCCGGTCGGAGATGGCGGACGGGCGGACGCCGGTCGGTCCGAGGACGTCCTTGAGATGGTCGGCGATCGTCACGGACAGCACCGGGCCGAGCGGCCGATAGCCGCGAGCCAGGCCGGTGACCGTCTGCGCGAGCGTCGGGATGTCTGCCTCGGCGGCGCCGTCGATCACGCCCAGCGACAGCTCAGATCCGAGATCGACGAGGAGCTGATTGCGCCGCGACGACGCGCCATCGCAGAGCGACTCGATCGAGTCGGCGGCGCCCAGCTGGTCCGGCCGGACCTTCGTCCACCAGGCGATCAGCAGGCGCGCGGCCTCGCCGGCACCGAAAGCCAGGTCGGCAACCGGCGCATTCGACGTCGACCGTGGTGCGCTGTGCGCAGGAGCCTCAGCCGCCGGGGCGGGTTCCTGAGCGTCCGTGGCGCTCGCATCCACGAGGTCGTCGACAGCGTCGACCGGCTCCTCATCGGTCCCGAACACAGCGGCCGCGTCGCGTTCAACGTTCATGACCTCGACCGGGCCGGCCAGCCGCCGGGCCACCCGAGGCAGCTTCACCGTCTGGGCCGCGATGTTCGCCAGCGTCGGGGCTGAGCCCACGCCGACCTCGACGATGCGCTCGATGCCGAGGCCGTCGTCGGCGGGCGCCGCGAAGAACAGGTCCTGCGTCTCGATCCAGCGCACGGGACTCGCGAACTGCCAGGCCAGCAACTCGATCAGGACGAGTCGGCACAGCTCGGGTTCGCGGCCCACCCAGGCATCGGGATCGGCCAGGACGGCTTCGATCCGCTCGGCCGGTACGACCTCGAGGATCGAGCGCAGGAAGTCATCGTCGAGCGAGAACGTCCGCGCGACCAGGTTCGGCACATACCGATCGACCAGCACGGCCGGATCGATGGCCGGCGGCAGCAGCTCGTCCAGTCGGGCACGGAACGAGTCGACTCCCCCGCGCAGCACGCGCGAGTGGAACGGCACGTCGATGCCGGGGACCAGGACGAACGCGCCCCGGCCGCCGGCGGCAGCCCGCCGTCGTTCGATCTCGTCGGCGAGCGCCTCACAGCCGCGAACCGTTCCGGCGATCACGTACTGCGAACCGCGCAGGTTCTCGTTGGCGACTTCGAGGAACTCACCGGTCTCCTCCGCCAAGGCCGCGATGAACGGCCGGACATCCTCATCGTCCAGCCCGACCTGCGACGGGCGGATCGCCGCGAGGCGATAGTCGCTGCGTCCCTCGGCATCGCGTGGCACGAGCTCGTGCATCACCGTGCCGCGCTGGAACACCACGGATACGACGGCCTCCAGGCTGAGCGTTCCGGTGACGGCGGCGAGGGCGTTGTATTCACCGACCGAGTGCCCGGCGGTCAGGGCGCCTTCGACGAAGGCCCCCGATTCGCGTAGCTCAGCGACCTGCGCGGACGCCAGCACCGCCATCGCCACCTGGGTGAACTGGGTGAGGAAGAGGACGCCGTCGGGGTGACGGAACGTCTGGACGTTTTCGCCGGCCCGGACTCGCAGCTCGGTCGGGTTCTCCCGGACGACCTGCAGGATCGAGAAGCCGAGCTCGGACCGGGTGTGGGCGTCGGCACGGTCCCAGACGTCGCGGGCGGCCTTGCTACGGCCATACCCGTCCATCCCCATGCCGCGGCTCTGGATGCCCTGGCCGGGGAAGACGTAAGCCGTCCGAGGGGCTGCGAGGCGTCCGGTGGCGGTGAGGACCACCTCGCCGTCGACCCGCGCGGTCACGTCAACGACTTCGTCGCCGTCGACGATGCCAATGCGGTCGGCCGTGATCTCCACCGTGTCACCGGGCCGCGTCGGGGCGAGGAAGCGGGCCGTCCACCCGGTGAGGGTGCGCCCTGTCTCGTCGGAGACCGCGCGCTGCGCCACGGCCGAAACCCACATGCCGTGGACGATGGGGGCTCCGAGGCCCGCGAGGCGGGCCGCGGCAACGCTGGTGTGGATCGGATTGTGGTCGCCGGACACCTCGGCGAACGCCCGCAGGTCGGTCGGTGCCACGACCGTGGTCTTGGCCCGACGCCGACGCGGGGTGTCGCGTACGTCTCCCCCGGTTGCGCCGGCAGGCGCGCGCGCGGCCAGGTCTGCATCGCCAATGCGCCCACGCACGGCGAAGCGCTCGACGAGCGTCGCGACCGTTTCGCCATCCGCCGTCACGTCAACATCAACGGTGACGACACGGCCGAACTCGGTGTCGGCAACCTCCTGAACCCGGGCCGAAACGTGAAGGCCCGTCGGCGCATCGGGTACGTGTCCGCTGATCACGTGGTCGAGGTGGACGAGGTCGAGAATCCCGCTCACGACATCGGGACGCTCGCCGAGCGCAGAGAACACGGCAGGCCAGGTCAACCCGACCAGCACGTCCGGAACGACGGATGCCCGCATGTCGTGGACCGTCGTGACCGCCGCGTGATCGGCGACCAGATCGGGGTGCCAGGCGATGGGCTCGCCCGGCGTCCCGACCGACATGGCCTCGAGCATCGCGCGGAGCGTGATGTCCGCGTCCTCGACGACCGGCGCGGCTCCGGCGGCGACCGCAGCATCGGTGCGCAGGCTGAAGTTCAACGTGGATGCGCCGACCGGCACCGCGAGCGCGGCTGACGTGGCGTCGAGTGCGATGAGGCTGGCGCCGGTCTCCGGGTGCTCGGCGCGCTTCGGGCCGACGACGACCCACTGGCCGCCAAGCTGCATGACGGGGTTGCGGACGATCCGGCCGTCGACATCGACATCGGGAGCCGACAACGCGAGGGATACCGGGCCCATAAGGCCCTCGGCGCGGCGCAGTCCGTCCACGGCCTGCCGCGGAGCCCTCCCGTCGATCTCCCCGATGAGGGCGGCTTCGAATCGCCCGAGCAACTCGGCCACCGGCTCATCGACGCGGGTGATGCCGTCGACGGCGGCCGGGCCGGGAATGACGCACACGGCGTCGGCGTCGAACCGGTCGTCATGCGCCTGCCACAGCGAGTCACTCCGCCACCACCAGCGCACGTCCGCGTCGATGACGGGAACGAACGGCACGGGCTTGCCGGGCTGCCGGCACACCTCGATGAAGAAATGCACATCGGCCGGGTGCAGGACCACGTCGTCGACGGCCGGGTAGGCCGCGCGCATGCGTTCAAGGGCAGCCTCGGCGTCCTCCACCGTCTCGGCGGTCGGGAAGAGGGTGGCAATCGGGCCGTGATCCGCCGGGTGCAGGCGGGCTTCGCCGCGCTGGAGCAAGGCGTGGAACCGCTCCCGCAGCGTGACGTCGAGCCAACGCAGCTCGCCGTCGGCCTCGACGACGGTCAAGCTGGCAAACCTTTCGAGCAGCTGCCCGTACGTCAGCGCGGCGACCTCACCGAAGTACGGCTTCGCGGTCTGATTGAGCGCGGCGACGATCTCGTCGCGACGGTCGGCGACCGCATCGGCGTCGCCGGCCACCTCGTCCAGCAGGCGACCCGTTCGTGACGCGGTGTTGTCGATCTCGTGGATGGCGGCGCCGAGCTGGCTGCGGCCGGACACGACCTGGTCCGCGGTGGTGTCGACCAGCAGTTGCTTGACCGACGGCGACGTCGTCGCTTCGAGCGTGGCCATCGCGGCGGTGCCGACGAGGACGCCGTCGAGCGGCATGGCGCGGAATCCGAGGTCGACCGACCAGGTGCCGGTGATGTACCGGGCGGCGTCGGCCGGCGTGCCAATGCCGCCGCCCACGCAGACGACCACGTTGTCGCGCCGACGCAGGCTCGCGTATGTCTCAAGCAGCAGGTGGTCGAGATCCTCATCGGAGTGATGCCCGCCGGCCTTGCCGCCCTCGATCTGGACGATGACGCTCAGGGGCGCGAGCTCGTCGGCGATGGCCAGCACCTGGCGGATCTGGCTGACGGTGCCCGGCTTGAAGGCGACGTACTCGATCCCGGCGGCCCGCAGGTCCTCGGTCAGGGAGACGGCGTCCTCGACATCCGGGATGCCCGCGGTGACGACCACGCCGTCGACGGCCGAGCCCTGCGAGCGCGCGCGCTGGACAAGCCGACGTCCGCCGATCTGCAGCCGCCACAGGTAGGGATCGAGGAACAGCGCGTTGAAGGCGTACGTGCGGCCAGGTTCGAGCAGCTGATCGAGCCGTTCGACGTTGGCCGCGAAGATCGGCTCGGTCACCTGTCCGCCGCCGGCGAGCTCTGCCCAGTAGCCGGCGTTGGCCGCGGCGGCGACGATCTCCGGGTCGACCGTGGTCGGCGTCATGCCGGCCAGCAGGATGGGCGATCGCCCGGTCAGGCGGGTGAACCTGGTCTCGGCCCGCACCGTCCCGTCCGGGAGCGTGACAACCGTGGGCCGGAAGTCGCTCCACGGACGTCGCGGACGCGGAGCATCTGCCGCAACGGTCAGCTCACGGAAGCCACGACGCGTGGTTGGCGCGACGACGCCGACGCCGAGGGCAGACGCCTCGGGGAAGGACAACCGGGCCGCGAGGTCGCCGGGGCCGAGGTCAATGAGCCAGTGGGCTCCGGCCTGGATGACACGGTCGACGGAAGCCACCCAGTCGACGGGCTCGACGAGGGCAACCATGGTGAGTGCGGCGGCACGCTCGGGATTCAGGCCACACTGCCCGGCCCACCCGCCGACCAGTGCGGCGGCCTCGGCAAGATCCGGGTGGTGGAACGCGGCACGAGCCGCGACCGGCTCGACGACGGCACCGTACGGGTCGGATTCGAGCAGCTCCACGGCCTTCGCGATTCCGTCGACCGGCCCACTGAGCACGGTGGCCTGACGGCCGTTCCGCACGTGCGCCACCACACGAGCCGATGCGGGGAGAGCGCCAAGCGCATCGATGACATCGGACGTCGTCGGCCCGGTGACGCTCACCATCGTCTCGCCGAGCAGTCCACGGCGGCGGGCGACGTGCTCCGTGGCCACGCCGGCAAGCCTGGCGATCGCGAGTACGTCGGCGTCCGCCAACTCCTCGACTGCCGCGGCGGCGAACACGCCCTGCGAGTGGCCAGCGACACCGACCGCACCGGCCGGGTCCAGGCCGAGACTCAACAGGGCCCGCAGCCCGGCGATCTGGCACAACGCGATGCCCGGCAGGGAGAGCGACGGCATCAGCAGGTCATCGGCGGACGGAGGAGTCTGCCAGTCGTCGCCAACGGCGGATTCGCCCACGGCGAGTGCGTCGGCCCAGGTCAGGGGTTCGAACGTGACACCCGAGCGCCGCAGCTCGGAAGCGACGGGCTCCAGCCGTTCGTCGACGCCCGCCAGCAACGACCCGAGGTCGAGGTCGTGGCGACGCACCAGGTCAGCGAGGCGGTCGAGCCATGCCTCGCCCTGCCCGCCGAAGACGATGCCAAACGGCACCCCGGCAGCCAGGCGGTCGAGCAGGCGGTGGGCCTGGGTCGCAGGGACGGACGGTGCGGAGGGGTGTTGGGGCGCAAGAGTCACGCTTCCCATGGTGACAAAAGATGAGGAGTTCCTCAACTATTAGATGAGTGTTCCCTCACGTTTTGAGACGAAGATCACTCTTCGCGCGCGCCCGCACGGCCCGCGGTCGCCAGAATCGCTCGGGCAAGCAGCTCCGGCTCGTCGTAGTTGGGCATGTGGCCCACACCGGACACCGTGGTCCATTCCGCGAACGGCGCCGCTTCGCGCCACGCCCGTCCGTACCACTCATAGGGCAACAGCCGGTCCCGCTCCGGCCACGCGATGGTGACCGGCACCCCGGGATCCGCGAACGGCTCCAGCGGGCTGAACTCGAATCGCGTCGCCAGCGCGCCGTGTACCTCTGACTCAACCAGTTCGTTGATCAGGCGCACGAAAGCCGCGGGCGGCATGCGCTCACCATGCGCGTTGGTTCCCCGGACCAGGAACCGGCGGACGAACCCGAACCGCGCACCGAGCGGAGCGAAATGCCGGCCGACCCGCGCGCTCGCATGTACCGACCGGAAGAACCGGACCAAGCGCTGGATGCTCTTCTCATTCGTCCACCCGCCGGCCGGCGCAAATGAGTAGACGCTCCGGGCCCGACCTCGCCGAGCCAGTTCCATCGCCACCCATCCGCCGAGCGAGTAGCCCGCGACGTGCGCGGTCTGTATGCCGGCGCGATCCATCGCCGCTTCGGCAGCATCCACCCAGACCTGAAACGTCAGCGGCCCGTCCGGCAGGCGCGCCGCACCCGCATTGCCGATGTGGGTCGGGGCGAGGACGTCGTACTGTTCCGTCAGGAACGGCAGCTGCGGCTGCCACGACGTCCAGGTGTTGACGCCGCCGTTGAGCAGCACCATGGGCTCGCCTGTCCCGCCGCGAAACTCGGGCGTGTGCACGATCTTCGCCACACCTCACGGTCCCACGGTTGTCCCACATCCGTGGCACGATCGCGAGGTGAAGCCGGCTCTCGCCTCGTACCGCCTCGGAGCCCAAGGGCTCGTGGGCAAACCGCTCGCCTCCCCCGCCGACGTGGTCGGGCACCTGGGGGCGGTCCAGTCCCAGCTGCACGACATGGCTCTCTGGGCGATCGGCCGCAGGTGCGGAAGCACGCTGGCCGAGCTCGAAACGTCCTTCGCACGGGGCGACTTCCTGCGGACCCACGTCCTGCGCCCGACCTGGCATGACGTGCTGGCCGCCGACCTGGCCGATCTCCTGGAGATCACGGCCCCGCGGGTCAGGCAGGCCATGAGCAGCGGCAACAAGCGCCTCGGTCTTGACGCCGACCGCATCGACCGAGCAGCCGACGTGGCCTGCACGGCGGTCGAGGAAGCCGGGCCACTGACGCGGGCAGAGATGGACGAGATCCTGACCGAGGCCGGCTTCCCGCGCTTCGAGAACTCCCTCGCCCACATCCTGATCCACGCCGAACTGACCGGCCGGATCGCCAGTGGGCCCGTCCGCGGCAAGCAGCACACGTACAAAGCCGTCCGCCTGCCCACGTCGAAGCGCACGCCCGACGAGCGGCTGGCCTGGATCGCTGCCACCTACGGACGGGGCCACGGGCCGTTCCGCGACAAGGACCTGGCCTGGTGGACGACGCTCACGCTCACCCAGGCGCGGCGGGCCATCGAGCTGGCCGGCCTGCGCCCGATGGAGTTCGCCGGCCAGACCTACTACGTCGATGACGAACCACCGGCCGTCGAGGTGCCGCGGGCCTTGCTCCTGTCCAACTTCGACGAGTTCATCTCCTACGCGCGTGACCCGGACGACTTCGACGGCATCGGCGGCCGTGACTGGAGCCTGCTCATGCGCGCCACCGGATTGCTGTTCGCCGACGGCCAACTGGCAGGCTCGTGGACGCGAACCGTGCGCGCCTCAGACGTGCGGATCGAGGTGTCCCCGGCAACGGCCGTCAGCCGCCCCGTTCAAACCGCAATCGACGCCGAAGCAGAACGATTTGGAGCCTTCGTCGATCGCCCGGCCACCTGCGTGACCCACGCGTTAGGCTGAGGCTCGGTAATTGGCGCGCTGACACGGAAGAGGCGATTGAGCCCGTGCCCCCATCGGATCCCTCCACACCCGATTTCGGAACCAACCAGTGGCTGGTTGAAGAAATGTACGACCGCTACAAGTCCGATCCCGCGTCCGTGGATCCGGATTGGCGCGAGTTCTTCGCCGAGGACGCCAAGAAGCGGACGAACGGTGCTCCCGCCTCGGCACCGGCGCCCCCGGCAACCCCGGCAGCACCCGCTGCTGCCGGGAAAG
>JADMIO010549041.1_pt1 | contig 27399 bp, 25 predicted proteins | sample 8958161 | NCBI WGS metagenome assembly JADMIO01 (sample SAMN16585339, study PRJNA669376) | soil metagenome | isolation source: Crop rotation soil | place: USA: Cullars Rotation, Alabama | collected 2011
AGCCAGCAGCCAGCAGCCAGCAGCCAGCAGCCAGCAGCCAGCAGCCAGCAGCCAGGCCGCTAGGCGATGAGCGGCGCGATCACCAACGCGACCAGCGCGACGACCTTGACCAGGATGTTGATCGACGGGCCCGAGGTGTCCTTGTACGGGTCGCCGACGGTGTCGCCGGTGACGGCGGCGTGGTGGGCGGCCGAGCCCTTGCCGCCGTGGTGGCCGTCCTCGATGTACTTCTTGGCGTTGTCCCAGGCGCCGCCGGCGTTGGCCTGCGAGATCGCCAGGAGCACGCCGCTGACCGTGACCCCGGCGACCAGGCCGCCGAGCATCTCCTTGTCGATGAAGCCGACCACGGTCGGCACGACCACCGCCATCAGGCCAGGGACGATCATCTTGCGGATCGAGGCGCGGGTCGAGATGTCGACGCAGCGCGCGTAATCGGCCGGGGCGGTGCCGGCGACCAGGCCGGCGATCTCGCGGAACTGGCGGCGGACCTCGGCGACCATCGCCTCGGCGGTGGCGGCCACCGCGTTCATCGCCATCGACGAGAACAGGTACGGCAGCATCGCCCCGAACAGCAGGCCGGCGGCGATGGTCGGCTTGCCGAGGTCGAGCACGGCGATGCCGGCCTCCTCGCGGTAGGCCGAGAACACCGCCACCGCGGTCAACGCCGCCGAGCTGATCGCGAAGCCCTTGCCGATCGCCGCGGTGGTGTTGCCGACCGCGTCGAGGCGATCGGTGCGCGCGCGCACTTCTTTGGGCAGCTCGGCCATCTCGGCCAGGCCGCCGGCGTTGTCGGCGATCGGGCCGAAGGCGTCGACCGCCAGCTGGATGCCGGTCGTGCTGAGCATGCCGAGCGCGGCCATCGCCACGCCGTAGAGCCCGGCGCAGGCGTGCGCGACCAGCACCGTCGCGACGATGCAGATGATCGGCAGGGCGGTCGACTGCATGCCCAGGGCGAGGCCGGCGATGATGTTGGTCGCCGAGCCGGTCTCCGACGACTTGGCGATGCGCCGCACGCCGCGCCGCTCCTTGGCGCAGTACATCTCGGTGATCGCGCCGACCAGCAGGCCGGCGGCGAGGCCGACGACGGTCGCCAGGATCACCCCGGGGGCGCTGATCGAGTCGATCGGGCCGCAGTACAGCTCGATCGGCACCTCGATGCCGCGGGTCATCGCGACCGGTTCGGGGATCAGCCACCACGCCGCGCCGGCGATCACCGGCAGCATCAGCCCGGCGGCGGCGAAGGTCCCGACGTTGAGGGCGACCTGCGGATTGCCGCCCTCGCGCGTGCGCACGAACCAGGTCGCGACGATCGAGACCAGGATGCCGGCACCGGCGATGACCAGCGGCAGGAGGATGAGGCCGACCTGCTCGGGGCCAACGCCGGCGACGCCGACCGCCAGGACCATCGCCCCGACGATCGCGCTGACGTACGACTCGAAGAGGTCGGCGCCCATCCCGGCGACGTCGCCGACGTTGTCGCCGACGTTGTCGGCGATCACCGCCGGGTTGCGCGGGTCGTCCTCGGGCATGCCGGCCTCGACCTTGCCGACCAGGTCGGCGCCGACGTCGGCGGCCTTGGTGTAGATGCCGCCGCCGACCCTGGCGAACAGCGAGATCGACGACGCGCCGAGGGCGAAGCCGCCGAGCGCGCGGACGATGTCGCCCAGGCCGAGGCGGGCCGCCGGCTGCGTCGCGTCGGCGAACAGCGCCGCCACCGGGGCGGTGCCGTATATCCAGAGCAGGCCGGTCAGGCCGAGCAGCCCGAGCGACACCACGCACAGGCCCATCACCGTGCCGCCGGCGAACGCCACGTGCAGGGCGCCGTCCAGGCTGGTGCGCGCCGCCTGGGTGGTGCGCACGTTGGCGACGGTGGCGACGCGCATGCCGACGATGCCGGCCGCGGCCGAGCACAGCGCGCCGATGATGAACGAGACGCCGGTGAGGATCCCGTGATCGCCGCCGGCGCGATGGCCGTAGGCGTTGGCGGCGATGAGCAGGCCGCCGGCGACCGCCACGAAGACCGCCAGGACGGTGTACTGGCGGTGCAGGAAGGCCATGGCGCCGGTGCGGATGTAGCCGGCGATCTCGCGCATCCGCTCGCTGCCGGCGTCCTGGCGGCTGATCCACCTGGATTTCAGGGCCGCGTAGGCCAGGCCGACCACGCCGGTCCCGATCAAGGCTGCGATCACCGCGGACATCGACACGTGCGCTCCTGGTCTCGCCGCTGCGCGCGGCCGGCGAAGGACCGCGAGTGATAGGACCGGATGCGGGCGTGTAAAGTTCAGGCCGACCGCTTCGTCCGGCGATGCGGGCCCTGGTGGACTCCGGCCCGTCGCCGACATCGCCGGCTTCGGATGATCGGCTGGGCGACCGCTCGCGCCCGCCGGTGACGCCTGCACGGTTATCTCGCATCCCTATCCCGATCGGCGCCGGAGACCTCTCCCCGCCGGAGGCTTGGTCTCGATCCCGTCCCGCTCGCGCTGAGCGCGCGCCCGTCCACGGCCACGGTCGACCCGGGCCGGGGGGTGACGAGCATGCGCGCCGTGGCGACGACCAGGATCCTGCCGGGAAGCGATGGCCGCCAGCGCTGCGCCTGGTGCGTCGGCGATGCCCTGTACCAGCGCTACCACGACGAGGAATGGGGCCGGCCGGTGGTCGACGACCGCCGGCTGTTCGAGAAGCTCTGCCTCGAGGGTTTCCAGGCCGGCCTGAGCTGGCTGACCATCCTGCGCAAGCGCGAGCGTTTCCGCGCGGTGTTCGCCGGCTTCGACCCGGCGGCGGTCGCGCGCTTCGGCCCAGCCGACGTCGCCCGCCTGCTGCGCGATCCCGGCATCGTCCGCCATCGCGGCAAGATCGAGGCGACCATCGCCAACGCCCGCGCCGCGCTGGCGACCATCGCCGAGCACGGCAGCCTCGCCGCCTACGTGTGGAGCTCCGCGGCGCGGATCGGCGCTTCGCCGGCCGGTCGCGAGCGCGCGGCGCGCGAACTGAGCCGCGATCTCAAACGGCGCGGCTGGCGTTTCGTCGGACCGACCACGGTGTTCTCGTTCCTCCAGGCGATGGGCCTGATCAACGACCACGCGCCGGGATGCGGCTGGGGCCGGCGCTGCGCCGCCGATCGTCGCCGCCTGGTGATCCCACCCGCAGCCAAGCCGAGCGCTCGAGCGGAGCGATGATCGATGCGGGCCGGCGACTCGATCAGGGGGAGCGGCCGTCGTCCTTCCGCTCGTCGCGCTGGCGGCGCTCGCGCGCCGTGATCACCGCATAGGCGACGGCCATGCCGACGACCAGGGCGGGAAAGACCAGCCCGAGCGTGATGCCGATGCCGCGGTTGATGAGCAGGAACTCGTGCACCGCGCCGATCGTGGCCGGCGGCGGTCGGCGGGAAGCGGCCATCGGCCTGGCCGGCCGGGCGATCCGAACGATCGCGGGGACGGCGAAGGGGGTCGCGCGGTCGGGTCCGCGACGCTCAGCCGAACTGCAGCGAGCGTTTGCTCAGCGAGCCGGCGAAGAAGCCGGTGATCGGGAAGGTCACCGCCTCGTCGACGCCGAGCGAGGCGCCGAGGGCGATGAACACCGGCGCGAGGTGCTCGTCGGTCGGCAGGGCGATGCGCACCGACGGCGCGCGTTGGCGATAGGCGAGCAACGCCTCGACGTCGCGACGGGCCAGCGCATCGGCCATCCAGGCGTCGAACGCCACCGCCCAGCCCGCGGGCGCGCGCGCCCCGGAGAAATCCAGCTGGCCGAGGTTGTGGGTGAGGAAGCCGCTGCCGGCGATCAGCACGCCCTCGTCGCGCAGCGGCGTCAGGGCCCGGCCGAGCGCGATCAGCGGCGCCGGCTCGAGGCCGGCGAGCGACATCTGCAGGACCGGCACGTCGGCGCGCGGGTACATCGCGACCAGCGGCACGTAGGCGCCGTGGTCGAGGCCGCGGTCCGGCTGGTCGGCGACCGGGCCGAGCGGCGCGAGCAGCTCGCGCACGCGCCGGGCCAGCTGCGGCGCGCCCGGGCACGGGTAGGTGACGGCGTAGTGGTGCGGCGCGAAGCCGGAGAAGTCGTAGATCAGCGGCACCGGCTTCAACGCGCCGAGGGTGGTCGGCCGCTGCAGCCAGTGCGCCGAGATCATCAGGATGGCCTTCGGCCGCGGCAGCGCGGCGGCCCAGGCGGCGAGTTGGCCGACCCACAACGGATCGTCGAGCAGCATCGGCGCGCCGTGGGCGATGAAGATGGCGGGCATCATCGGCAGCCTCCTGCGGGCCGGGGCCCGGGCCTACTCGTGGCGGATCGCCTCCCACGCCTTGGCGTGGTCGAACTCGGGATGATGGCGGGCGTCGTGGCAGCTGCGGCAATCGACCGTGCCGCCGGTGCGGGCGCTCGGCTCGGCGAGGTGGGCGGCGGTGGCGAGGTGGCACGACTGGCAGTGGACGCCGGCGGTGATCGTCGCCGGATCGACCGGCGCGCTGTGGCACGCGACGCAGGCGTCGGTGCGCAGCGGTTGGCTGAGCGCCTGCCAGGCGCGGGCGTGGGCGGACGCGCTCCACCGCGCGTGGGCGCCGGCGTGGCAGGCCAGGCAGGCATCGGAGATCGGCGCCGTCACCACCGCGCGGCTGAGGGTGTCGGGGAACTCGGCGAGGATCGTCGCTTCGCCGGGCAGCGTCTGGTCGATCGGCACCGCCTGCTGGCGATCGATCTCGCCGTCGGCGCCGATCAGCAGGACCATCGCCATCATCCCGTCGCTGAGCGGCGGGCGGACCAGGCGGCGATGCTGCACGGCGACGCCGCGGTCGACGACGATCGCGCTGATGCCAGCGCGTTGGAGGAATGCGCTCGGCTCGCTCGCCACGACCACCTCCGGATCGCCGCGGCTCCAGCCGTAGCGCGCCAGGGCGTCGCCGACGCCGGGCGCGCTGCCGTCGCTGTCGCCGCTCAGGACGAAGCGCGCCGGCGCGGTCGGCTCCAGAGCGCGCCAGGTCGCCGGCAGCGCGGCCAGGCGGTCGATCCCGCCGAGCGACCCGGCGGTGCAGCCGCAGTTGCGCAGCTGGCCGCGCAGGTCGTGGACCACGACGATCGCGCGCTCACCCCGTTCGCGCGCCGTGCGCGCCGCCGCCGCGAGGGTGTCGCGGCCGACCCCGAGCCCGGCGCACACCACCTGCACGCTCACCGTCATCGCGCCGGCGGTCGAACGGACGGTGACCGGCTTGGCGCCCGAACCCATGCCGACCACCCGCAGCTCGACTTCGGCGCGGCCGTCGGCCGGCAGCACCAGCGGCAGGCGGGTGCGGGCCTGGATGCAGGCGCAATCCGCGTCGATCGCCAGCAGGCTCGTCGCCGGCGGCGCGCGCACCACCAGGCTCAGCGAGCGTTCTTCGCCGACCGCGAGGTCGACGCGTTGGTAGGCTGGTTCGACGGTCAGGGGCAGCGTGGTCTCGGTGGCGGCGGCAGGGCCGCAGGTGAGGGAGGCGATAACGATAAGCGCGTGGGCCGGGAATCCGAGCCGGCGCCACCGCGATCGCGAAGGGAAGGCCATCATCCGGGGCTGTCGTTAGGACAGGGCTGCGCAGGTGCAACCGGTGGAGGAAGCGCCCGCCGCGCGCATCGATGCCACACTGGCATGGTTGGGGCATTCGCTACGGTGCCGCGGTCGGCGGCAGGTGCCGCATACATGCGAAGAGGATTCCTGCGAGATTTGTCGGAGAACACCATGTCGATCTTCTCTTGCCAATCGATTCGGGCCCTCGCGGTTGTTCTGATCTCATTCGCTCTCGCCGATCCCATCTCGGCCCTCGACCCGCCCTCCTTCCTCTCGTATCCAACGCCCGTGTTCGGCGAGCAGCATATCCAAGCGGATGGGTCGGACATGATCGCCTATTGGCATACCGGGCCGAGCGACCCCGACTATCTCAATCACCTGCCTTACATGGTCTATGTCGGTTACTTCCGTCCGAGCCTCCACTCGTTCCTCTCATGGGAGGGCATCAGCGTCGGTAGTTCGAACGGGCGATGGAACTGGGTGAGATGGGGCGGCTTCCCGTACGCCTACATGGTGAACTGGTTTCCCGAGCTCAGCCGATACGCGCCGTACGGTTTTTTGGCATTCTCGGCAGCGGCCCCGGACGGCGACGGTCTGGCCGGTCTGCCGGCCGGCGCGGCGCCGTGCACGGCGTGCGGCTGCCCCTGAGGTCCGGGGACTCACGCGGCACCGATCCTTGGGAAAGCAAACGTCGAGGTGCCGATCACGACCTCGTCCTCGGCGTCTAGCGCATCCGCCCCGGGACGTATCGTGGGTCTCCCGCGATGCGCACCACGGATTCGACCACCCTCGCCCGCCTCGGCACCGCCCGCGGCTTCCTCGCCCTCGCCCTGCCGCTGGCCGCCGGCGCGGGGGTCAACTGGGCGATGCAGTTCACCAACCGGTTGTTCCTCGCGTATCTCAGTCCCGACGCCTTGGCGGCGAGCCTGCCGGCGGGGATGATGGTCTACAGCATCCAGTCGCTGTTCACCGCCAGCGCCGCCTACGTCGGCGCCTTCGCCGCCCAGCACGTCGGCGCCGGCGAGGACGAGGAAGCCGGCGCGATGGCCTGGCCGATGCTGTGGCTGGTGCTGAGCGGCGGCGCGCTGGCCGCGGCGCTGATCCCGGCGCGCGGGCCCCTGTTCGGCGTGTTCGGCGCCGAGCCGGCGGTGACCGCCGACATGGCGGCGCTCGGCGCCTGGTACCTGGCCGACACCGTGCCGATGGCGCTGCTCGGCGGCCTGTGCGGCTGGTTCGGCGGCCTCGGCTGGACCCGCCTGGTGCTCGCCCTGTCGCTGGGGGTGTGCGTGCTGTCGGTGCTGCTCAACCACTGGCTGATCTTCGGCGGCCTCGGCGTGCCCGCGCTCGGCATCCACGGCGCCGGCCTGGCCGGGCTGAGCGCGTCGAGCCTCGGCGCGGCGATCGCGGTCGCGGTCTTCCTCGCCCCGGCGCAGCGCGCGCGCTTCGCCACCTGGCGGCGGCGCAACGCCGATCCGCGCCGGCTGCGGCGCTTCTGCGTCGCGGCCCTGCCGCGCGGCGCCACCGAGGTGCTCGAGATGGCGGCGATGCTGCTGTTCACCGCCGCCGTCGCCCGCCTCGGCACCGCCGAGCTGGCGGCCAACAACCTGGTGTTCTCGCTCTACCTCACGGTGCTGATCCCGCTGCTCGGCCTCGGCCAGGGCATCACCATCGGCGTCGGCCAGGCGGTCGGCGCCGGCCGCATCGACCTGGCGCGCGCGGTGGTGCGCAACGCCGGCTGGGTGGTCGCGACGGTGCTCGCGCTGGCCATGCTGCTGTTCGCCTTCGCGCCCGACCTGCTGATGTCCGCCTACGTCGCCGACGACCCCGCCGATCCGGCGGCGAGCGCCGCGCGCTGGGACGCGATCCTCGCCCACGCCCGACCGCTGATGCTGCTCTGCCTGCCGATGATGCTCGGCGACGGCTCGCACATCGTCTGGCGCTTCGCCGTGCAGGGGGCCGGCGATACCCGCTGGCCGCTCGTCGCCCTGACCACCAGCGCTTTCGTGGCCTTCGCCCTGCCGTCCTGGGCGCTCATCCGCCTGGTGCCGGCCGAGCGCTGGTCGTCATGGGGGCTCTCGCCGCTGACCGCCTGCTGGGTGGTCTTCGCGGTCTACGTGCTGGTGATCGCGGCGCTCATGGCGTGGCGGTATCTGCGGGGACCGTGGCAGGGGATGAGTTTGCGGCGCTGAGCGGCCCACTGCATGACGGCGCCGTTCATCCTCCTGGGCATCCCTCGGGCGGTACGCTCGCGGCCGGAACGACCGGGAGCGGCGGTTGCCGAGGCATGTCGGGCAGCTGCGACAGATCGCACGCGTGATCCGCGGCATAGGCGGCGAAGTCCACGACCAGCGCGCCGTTCGGATGGAGATCGGAGACGTCCGCCATGAAGTTGTGGAACCGACACTGGTCGAGGAATTGGCTCCACGTCGCGCCACCGCAGATGGGGAAGGCGGTCGCATCGACCTCGGCAACGCGGGGGTCTTCGCTGACGGCGTAAGCGCTCCATGAATTGAAACCATACCCGCACGTCCAGGCGCAGCGGACATAGAAGCGCGTCCCGGGTCTTGCCGGGTTCTCCGGGAAGATGCCAATCAGCACCTCGTCGGGGATGCCCTTCCAGATGACGTTGACGGATCCGATCGAGAGTTTGGTCTCGTACCGCCCGCCGAGCTCTTCGTAGAATTCAGTGCTCCAGACCGAGGCAGCGAAGGCGAGGAGAACGACCGCTCGAGTCCACAATCGTCGGCCGCCGACTGCTTCCTGGCGCGATCCTTCGTGTCCCTGCATCCGGCGCCCGTCCTTGTGGCACATGATCGCATCTGGTTCGCCCAGGGAAAGCCTGCAACCGACGTTCGGGCCAAGCGCGACGTGCCGTCGTTTCGCTGCCGGATCGGCTTCACCGAGGGCGCGCGGCGGACGCTCGACGACGCGCGTCGGCGCGGCGCCTGGAAGGACGCCGCCGGCGATGGCGAGTACCAGGCGCTGGTCGACCAGGCGATCGCCGCCGGCGCGGTCGAGCTGGATCCCGGCGCCCTGGCGGCGGAGGCCCGCCCGCTCGGCTGATGCCACCGAGTCCATTCTTGCCCGCGGTGCCGCTCGGAGTCATGACTAGGCATGGTCTCCGCCTGCACCCATCCGCGCGCGACCCGGCGTGACGGCCGGCTGGTGTGCGCGCTGTGCGGAGCGGTGCCCGAGGCGACCCTCGCGCCGCGCGCTGGCGGCGAGGTCGCCGGCTCCGACGCCGCCGGTCCCTGGCAGTGGCGTCGGGCCCACACCGCCCTGGCGGTGGCGCTGGTCGTCGCCCTGGTGGTGCGCGCCGTCGGCGGCCTGGCGGCGTGGATCGTCGCGATGCTCGGCGTGCTCACCCACGAGATGGGCCACGCCGCGGCGGCGCTGATCGTCGGCCGGCCCGCGCTGCCCCGCTTCAACCTGGTCTGCGGCGGCGGCCTGACCCACATCGGAGATCGCTCGACCGCGATGCTCCTGCTCTACGCCGGCGGCGCCGCCTGGCTGGCGCACCAGCTGCGCGAACGGCCGCGGCTGCTCGCCGCGCTGATCGGCGCCGCAGTGGCCTACGCCCTGGTGCTGTGGTCGGACTGGGACCAGGTCTTCTTCACCGCCGGCGGCATCATCGGCCATTCGTTGTTCGGCTCGATCTTCCTCTACCGCGCCCTGACCGGCCGGGCGGTGGTGCACGGCGGCTTCGAGCGCTGGCTGTACGCGATCATCGGCTGGATGCTGGTGGCCGGCGCCTTCGCCGATCCCTGGGCCATCACCCACGATCCCGAGGCGCGCGAACGCTACCTGCACTCACCGTGCGGTGTCGACAACGACCTCGTCGTGATCAGCGATCAACACGGTTGGTCGCTCGATTCGGTCGCCTGGGTCATGGTCGCGATCACCGCCCTGGTCCCGATCGCGTCCTTGGCGCTGGGGACCTGGCGTGGTGAGGAGAAGGGCCCGAACCGCGCCTGAGCGGGCAAGCGAGCAGCGAGCAGCCAGCGGCCAGAAGCCAGCGGCTATCGAGCTATCGGGCTTCTCCTTGCCGCCCGACCAGATTCCTCCGATCGTCGCCCCAGCCTCCGGCGCCCGCATGTCCCCGATCGCCGCCGTCCTCCAACCCTTCCTCGATCGCGGAGCCATCGTCGGCGTCGTCACCGTGGTCGCCGATCGCCGGCGGGTGCTCGCGCTCGATGCCCTGGGCTGGGCCGATCGCGCCGCGCGCGCTCCGATGCAGGCCGACTCGCTGTTCTGGATCGCCTCGATCAGCAAGGCGCTGACCAGCGTCGCCGTGCTGATGCTGGCCGACGAGGGCCGCATCGCGCTCGACGATCCGGTCGAGCGGTACCTGCCCGAGTTCGCCGGCCAGATGGTCGCGGTCGAGCGCGCGCCCGAGCGCGCGGCGCTGGTCCGGCCGCCGGCGCCGTTCACCGTGCGCCAGGTGCTGGCGCACACCGCCGGGCTGATCTACGGCTCGGACGCCGAGCTGCGCGGTGGACTGCACCAGCTCGACCTCTACCCGATCGCCGACGCCTGTCGGATCTACGCGCTGAGCCCGCTGCAGAGCATGCCCGGCAGCGCCTACGCCTACAGCAACGCCGGCATCACCATCGCCGGTCGCCTGGTCGAGGTGCTCGCCGGCCGACCATTCGCGGAGGTCATGGACGAGCGCCTGCTGCGGCCGCTCGGCATGGTCGACACGACGTTCTGGCCGGCGGCGGCGCAGCTCGCTCGCCTGGCCCGGACCTACGGGCCGCACCCGGATCACGCCGGCTCGCTCGAGCTGCCCATCGATCTCCTGCGCGCGCCGTTCGCTGACCGCGGCCGCGCGCCATCGCCGGCCGGCGGCTACTTCGCCACCGCCGGCGACATCGCCCGGCTCGGCCAGATGGTGCTCGACGACGGGATGGCCGGTGGGCGTCGCTTCCTCTCGCGCGCCGCGCTGCGCCAGCTCAGCGCGACGGTCACCGGCGATCTGCATCCGCATCTCGGTCCGGGCAGCGGCTACGGCGCCGGGTGGCTCACCACGCGACCGGATCCCGGTCCCGGCCTGGCGCGCGCGCTCGTCGGCGCTTGCGGCCACGGTGGCCGACATGGCACCCATCTCTGGGTCGATCCCGACGCCGGGCTCGTCCTGGTGTTCATGGTCCAGCAGTGGGGGACGGTCGGCGTCGAGGTCGAGACGGTCCGCGCCGCTTTCGCCCAGGCCGCGTTGGCGACCTACGCCGGCCGCGGCTGAGAAGGATCGCGTCGCGCGGTCGACCAGCGTCTGACGGCCGCGGTCGCCACCGACTCGAAGCTCGCCGGGGTCGCATCATCACGTGTTGGCGATCAGGCGCTGGTGTCGGTCAATCCTGTCCATGCCGGCCGCATCTGCCGGGGCATCGTCGGAGGTGACTGGCGTCGATGCGGGCCGGCCTCCTCACAAGCAATCACACAGGTCCGTTTTTGCTCAGCGGGCGCCTCGTCGTACGACCGCCGGCCTCGCCGCATCGTTCCGGCGACCACCGCACGAGGAACCGCATGAATCCTATCGCTCGTCTCCTGCTCGGCCTGTCGACGGTCGCCCTGGCCGCGGCCGGCGATGCCACCCCATCCGTCCCCGGCGATTGGCCGATGCCCGGCGTCACCGCCGACCACCAGGGCTACCAGGCGGGCATCATCGGCACCGCCGCGCCGCGCCTGGAATGGACGCAGGCGCTGCAGGTCGAGGCGGGCGCCTTCCGCTACAAGGGCTCGGTGATCATCGGCGACCGCGCGGTCAGCACCCTGGATACCGATGACACGGGTTCGACGCGCATCATCTGCTGGGACCTGGCCGGCGGTTCTCCGCTCTGGAGCACGCCGCAGGCGCGGGGCCAGCTCTCGGGTCCGGTCAGCGATGGCGCGACCGTGTTCGTCAAATGGGTCGACCTGTTCTCCGGCCGGATGCTCGCCATCGATCTGGCGAGCGGCGCGCCGCGCTGGGCGATCAGCCACGACGAGACCGATGAACCCGGCGAGCCGGCGATCGTCGCCGACGGCCACTGCTGGGCCGAAGCGGGCTGGAACCACGAGCTGCGCGGCTACGACACCGCGAACGGGAGTCCGTTGTTCGTGCGCCAGATCGGCGAATCCACCGCCTGGAGCCCGGCCTACGTCCCCGGCCACCTCTACACCTTCGTCGATTCCACCGTCCGCGACCACGATTCCCTGACCGGCGCGATCCTCCGCGCCGGCACCGTCGCGCCGGCCGGATCGGCCTCGACGCCGGTGGTCGCCGGTTCCGCGGTGCTCGTCCTGGCCGAGCGCGACTCGCGGATCGTCTGCGTCGACCGCGCGACGCTGGCCGAGCGCTGGAGCGTCGCCGTCGACGACGGCACGCGCTTCCAGCTGCCGGCGGTGCGCGACGGCACGGTCTACGCGTGCGAATGGCGGACGATGCTCGTCCTCGATCTCGCCAGCGGCGCCGTCGTCGCGCGCCTGCCCATCCCGGGCGCGACCGCCCAGCCGATCCTGACCGACGACGCGATCGTGGTGACCTCGGACGGCGCGCGGCGGACCTGGATCCTCGATCGCGCCACCGGAGCGCCGCGCGCGAGCTTGTCGGGCGGCGGCCGGGTCGCGCTCGGCCGCGACCGCATCGTCGTCGGCGACGGCGACCTGCTGCGCTGCTACCGCATCGGCGTGCCCGAGAACCACGCGCCGGTCGCCTACCCGGAGGCGCTGGTCGCGACCAGCGGCACCCCGTTGGCGATCCACCTGCGCGCCGAGGACGCCGATGGCGATCCGCTCGGCTACCGCGTGACGGTCCCGTCGTACGGCACGCTGTCCGGTACCGCGCCCGACCTGGTCTACACCGCCGGGCCCGACTACGTCGGCGCCGACGCCATCCCGTTCACCGTCAGCGACGACCACGGCGGCAGCGCGTCGGCGACCGTCTCGATCGAGGTCAAGCCGCGACGCGCCTACACGCCGCCGCTGCCGCACGAGGAGACCCTCACCGTGATCAGCGGCCAGCCCAAGGCGTTCACCCTGCAGGCCTACGACGCCGACGGTGATGCCTTGACCTTCACGGTCACCGCCCAGCCGTCGCACGGGATCCTCGCCGGGACCCCGCCCGACCTGGTCTACACCGCCGATCCGGGCTACGTCGGTCTCGACGACCTGTTCTTCACCGTGTTCGACGGCCACGACCACACCGGCGAAGCGCGGATCCTCTTCGAGGTCAGCGCTCCCGAGGCCAAGACCGCGACGCTCTCGCTCAGCGTCGACAACGCGAGCGCCGCGATCTACGTCAACGGCGCCGCCGTGGCGCCGGGTCCGAACGCCAACAACTGGACGGTCGCCGACAGCTACCGGATCGACGGCCGCCTGCGCACCCTGGCGGTCGCCGCGACCAACGCCGAGCCGGGCACCGATGCGGCCGGCCTGATCGCCCGCATCGTCAACACCGACGGCACGGTGACGATCTCGGACGGCAGCTGGAAGGCGTACACCTCGTTCACCGGCCAGCCGCCCGAGGACGATCGCGACGGCCATCACTGGTACGAGATCGACTACGACGATTCGGCGTGGAACGACGCGTTCGACGGCGGCGGCTACGGCATCGCCCCGTGGGGAACCCAGGCCGGCCTGGCCAGCGTCGCCGGGGCGCACTGGATCTGGCTCGGCGATCTGCGGCATGGCGTGACCCCGGTGTTCTTCCGCAAGGAGGTCACCCCGCGCCACGCGCGGATCCACGTCACCAGCGACAACGCCATCGCCCAGATCTTCATCAACGGCCGGCCCGAGGCGCCGGGGCGCAACGCCACCGACTGGGCGCGCGCCGACCACTACCTGGTCACCGGGCCGGTCGAGAGCCTCGCGGTGCGCGCCGAGAACCTCGCGCCCGGGACCAATCCCGCCGGCTTCATCGCGCGGATCGAGCAGCTCGACGGGACCAACGCGGGTTCGGACGCCTCGTGGCGGATCGCCTACCGTCCCGACGGCACGCCGCCGCCGGACGATCGCCTGGGCCGGCCGTGGTATCACCGCGATTACGACGATTCCGGCTTGGGCTGGACGGCGGCCTCGGAGATCGGCGTGCTCGGCGTCGCCCCGTGGGGCGTGGGCCGCGACCTGGCCATCCTGGTCGGCGGGCGCTGGATCTGGACCGGCGACGCCATGCGCGGCCCGAGCCCGGTGTTCATCCGCAAGAGCTGGAATCCGGTGCGCGACAGCGTCCTGCGCCTGAGCGCCGACAACGTCTGCGCCGAGATCTACCTGAACGGCAGCCCGGTGGTGCCGGGTCCGCACGCCGCCGACTGGACGGTCGCCGACACCTACGGGCTGCACGGGCGCATCGACGCCGTCGCCGTGCGCGCCGAGAACGGCATGCCCGGCACCAACCCCGCCGGTCTCATCGCCCGGATCGATGAAGCCGACGGCGACGTGATCGTCTCCGACGGCATCTGGCGCACGTACTACTCGCCGACCCATGAGGCGCCGCCGCGCGACGCCCAGGGCCGCGCGTGGTACGACCCGCGCTACGACGACAGCCGCTGGCAGCGGGCGATCCCGCTCGGCCGCTACAGCGAGAAGGTCTGGGGCGCCCAGCCGGGCCTGCGCGGGCTCGAGGACGCCTGGTGGATCTGGAGCGGGGCCGGCTTCGGCATCAGCCCGGTGTACTTCCGCTTCACCCTGCTGCCGACCTACGGGCAGCGCGGATGCGGGCAGGTGCCGTGGCGGAGGGACCTCGCCGAGGCCGAGGCGCCGCGCGGCTGAGGCTGGCGACGGTGCGCTGCGTCCTCGCGCAGCGCACCGTCGCCGGCGGTCAGTTCCACATCGCCAGGCTCGGCGACGACGTGCTCGGCACGTTGCTCTCGGCGAGGCGCTCGGACAGCGCGCGCTGGCCGTTGCGGATGATGTTCTCGTCGACCGCGCCGATCAGGTGGAAGATGCTGCCGAAGGCGGCGAGGTTGAGGGTGTGGCCGGCCTCGTGGTCCATCGCCATGCCGCCGTAGGCCGCGTCGACGAACGAGAAGTTTCCCATGTTGTAGGCGGTGTCGATCGGATTGGCGTTGCCGATCCAGCCGCCCTTGAGGAACAGGGTGCCGGTCTTCCAATCGATGTCGAAGCCGACCAGCTTGAAGAAGGTCACCCCGGGCAGGCCGACGCACAGGCCGCCGATGAGGTCGAGGACGAAGAAGGTCAGGCCGAGGGCGACGATCGGCCACGACATCGGCAGGACCCAGTTGAGGTAGCCGAGGAAGCCCTGGTAGACGTCGTTCTGCGACAGCGGGCTGAGCACGGTGGTCAGGTTGACCACCCCCAGGCCGATGGCGATGCCGAGCGCCGCCGGCGATCCATGACCGAGCGCCGCGCCGAGGATCGCCAAGGCCAACGCGAAGTTGAGCCCGGCGTTGATGCCGATCATCAGTCCGCGCAGGACCTCGCCGACCGCGCTGCCGACGGTGAAGGCGGCGATGATGTAGGCGATCAGCACGACTCCGGCGACCACGCCGCCGGCGATCGCCGCCGCCGGCATGGCGATGCCGATCACCAGGGCGGTGACCACGGTGGCGGTGGCGCCGATCGCCGCGCCGAGCAGGGCGAAGGGGGTCTTGACGTCGGTGGCGGACATGGATGTCTCCTGGGGATGACGGTGTGCGGGCACCTACGGGGCGGACGCCGGAAAAGCGGAAATGGGTGGGAGGCTGACGGCTGATGGCTGATGGCTGATGGCCGGCTCGATTCAACGCAGAGGCGCAGAGTGCGCAGAGGACCGCAGAGGAAGGCCATTTTCCTCACTCTGCGGTCCTCTGCGCACTCTGCGCCTCTGCGTTGGGTCGTCCGGCGTGGATTTTCCAGCGACAGCCGGTTGGTCAGCGGCTTCGGGCTTTCGTCCCTTTGTCCCTTCGCCCCTTCGTTCCTTTTGCCCCTTCGCCCCTTCGTCCTACGGCTGTCCAAACGCCTTCCGCCCGACAGGATCCCCCGCCATGCATCGCGCCATCCTCCTCGGTCTGATCCTCCTCGCCTTTCCCCGCGCGGCGCCCGCCGCGATCTCCGACGAGGTGGTCGCGAAGATCGTCGGCGAGTTCGAGGCGCGGAACTACGGCGGCGCCCTGCCCTACCACCTGCTCAAGCCGCGCGAGATCACGCCGGGGCAGCGCTATCCGCTGATCGTCTGGCTGCACGGGATGTGGGATCCGAGCATGAAGAACGCCGGGCAGTACGAGCTGATCACCGATGCCAACCGCGCCGCGCATCCGTGTTATTTCCTCGCCCTCGACGGCGCCCACCTCGATGTCTGGGACAGCGGCGAGTTCGATCGCCTGGTCGGCTGCCTGAACGAGCTGGTCCGCGCCGAGGCGGTCGACGGCGATCGCCTGCTGGTGACCGGCGCGTCGATGGGCGGCGCCGGGACCTGCGCGCTGATCAGCCTGCATCCCGAGGTCTTCGCCGCCGCCGCGCCGCTGTGCGGCTTCATCGACAGCCGCTTCGATCCGGCGCGCATCACCGTGCCGACCTGGTTCGCCGCCAGCGTCGACGACCACGTCGTGCCGGTCGAGAACTCCGATCGCCAGGTCGCCGCGCTGCGCCGGCTCGGCCGCTCGGTGATCTACAGCCATTACGACACCGGCCGGCACTGGCCGCAGTCGGTGCTCTACCAGGATCCCTCGTTCATCGCCTGGCTGTTCGCCCAGCGCCGCGGCGCCGTCGAGACGGGGATCGCGGCGGCCAGCATCACGACCTGGCCCGCGAAGGGAGCGTCGGACGGGACCATCGCCGGCACCGCCGTGCTGCCCGAGGGCGTCGCCAAGGTCTCGTGGCTGCTGACCGGCGATCCGGCGATCGACGATCAGGCCCTGGCCTTTCGCGGCGGCGCCCCGGCCGACGGCACGACGACGTGGTCGGTGCCGGCTTCGGCGCTCAGCGCCCGGACCGACGCGAAGGGATGGTTCCTGGCCCTCGCCGAGCAGCCGACCTGGGGTTGGCAGAAGGGCACGATCACGGTCAACGCCTGCCACGCCTTGGATGGCGAGGCGGGCAAGGCGAAGCGCTGAGCATCGCTCGTCGCCGGCCTAGCGCGCCGGGGCCGACGTCTCGAGCCACCTCGCCTGGCGCGCAGCGCCGGGTGCGTGCCGGCTCTCGTGCTCGAGCAGCCAGCGCTTGCGCGGCAGGCCGCTGGCGAAACCGGTGAGCGTGCCGTCGGCGCCGATGACCCGGTGGCAGGGAACGATGATCGGGATCGGATTGGCGCCGTTGGCGGCGCCGACCGCGCGCGCCGATCCGCTGCGGCCGAGCCGCTCGGCGAGCCGTCCGTAGGAGGTGGTGGTGCCGGCGGGGATCGCGCGCAGCGCCGCCCACACCGCGCGCTGGAAGGGCGTGCCGGCGGTGGCGGTGGGGATCGCGTCGATCGCCGCGACATCGCCGGCGAAGTAGGCGTCGAGCGCGCGGCCGACCGCGGCCGGCGCGGCGCCCGCGGCGATGGTGTGCGCGCCGTAGTGCTCGCGCAGCAGGCGCATCATCCGCGCCTCGAGGTCGGCGAATTCGAGCGCGCGCACCCGGCCCTCGTCGTCATGGACGATGAGCAGCGGCGCGAGCGGAGACCGGCGGCGTTCACGATGCAGGCGCATGGGCGTGGTCCTCGAGGGGAATCGGCGGCAGGCCCGCGGCATCGGCCAGCCACAGGTGGAGCGCGGCGTAGGCCCGCCACGGCCGCCAGCGCTCGGCGCGCGCGAGCAGCTCGGCCGCGCCGGCGGCTCGTCCCTCGCGTGCGAATCGACGGCGCAGCGCGAGGTCGTCGGCGAGGAACGCGTCGCTCTCGCCGAGCGCACGCAGGGCGACGTACTGCGCGGTCCACTCGCCGATTCCCGGCAGCTCGCGCAGGCGCGCGACGGTCTCGGCGAGGTCGCGACGCGGATCGAAGCGATGCGGATCGGCGACCGTCGCCGCGGCGAGGCCGGCGATCGCCGCGACGCGCGCATTGGTCAGGCCCAGGCCGGACAGCTCGCCGCCGGCGATCCGCTCGGGCGACGGGAAGACGTGGCTCAGGCCGTCGGGCCGCGCGCCCGGACCGATCGGCGTTCCGAGGCGGGCGACCAGGCGCGCGGCGAGCGTGGTCGCCGCGCGCACCGTGATCTGCTGGCCGAGCACGGCGCGCACCGCCATCTCGAACGGATCCCAGGCGCCCGGCACGCGCAGGCCCGGTCGCGCCGCGACCAAGGGAGCGAGGTCGGCATCCGCCGCCAGCGCCGCGCCGATCGCATTCGGCTCGGCGGCGAGATCGAACATCCGGCGGATGCGGGCGATGATCGCCGGCAGCGCGCCGAGCTCGGGGAAGCGCACGACCACGCGCAGCGCCGCGTGCTCGGGCGCGTGGGCGACCTGGACCGTGCCGACCGCGTCGCCGAGGCGGATGGTCCGGTGGTAGGCGTCGTCGGCGACGACCTCGACGCCGGCGAGCGCGCGCGCGGCGAGGAAGCCGATCATCGCCGCCCAGTCGTACGGCGGCCGGTACGGCAGGAGCAGAATGATCTCCGCCGGCGCGGCGTCGGCCGCGCGCCGCCGGAGCTGGCTCGGCGCCCGGCCGTAGAGCTGGCGGAAGGTCTCGTTGAAGCGCCGGACGCTGGCGAAGCCGCTGGCGAAGGCGATCGCGGTCATCGACAGGCCGGTCTGGTGGATGAGCTGCTTGGCCAGGAGCACGCGCCGCGTCTGCGCGACGCTGAGCGGATTGGCGCCGACGTGCTGGCGGAACAGGCGGCGCAGCTGGCGTTCACCGATCTCCAGCCGGGCGGCGAGCGCGGCGACATCGCCCTCGTCGTCGAGCGCGCCGCCGTCGATCAAGCGCAGCGCCCGCGACACCGTCGCCGCGCTGCCGCGCCAGGCGTCGAGCTCGGGCGAGCTCTCCGGCCGGCAGCGCAGGCAGGGTCGGAAGCCCGCGGCCTGCGCCGCCGCCGCGGTCGCGACGAAGCGGCAGTTGCCCAGCTTGGCCGGCCGCGCCGGGCAGATCGGCCGGCAATAGATCCCGGTCGTGACGACGCAGGTGAAGAACCGCCCATCGGCACGCGCATCGCGCGCCAGGACGGCGCGGTGGCAGGCTGCCGGATCCAGGGCCATGGCCGGACGATAGCGGGCGACCGACGGCTGTCTGGCGGCTTTCGGACGCGGATGAGCTCGCAAGCCGGAAGTCAGAAGCGAGCAGCCAGGCGCCAGAAGCGGGAAGCGAGCAACCAGCCGTTCTCCCGATTGCACAGACCGCCACCCCGGCGACAAGACCCCGCATGCCCGACCAAGCCTCCGCCGCCGATCGCGAACTGACCACCAGCCGGCGCATTCCGGCGCCGCCCGCCGCGGTGTGGGCCGCGTTCACCGATCCCAGGGTCTTGGCGACGTGGTGGGGGCCGGACGGCTTCACCAACACCTTCGAGGTCTGCGAGATGCGGCCGGGCGGCACCTGGCGCTTCACCATGCACGGTCCGGACGGGAGGAGCTACCCGAACGAAAGCCGCTTCGCCGAGCTGCGCGCGCCCGAGCGCTGGGCCATCGAGCACACCTCGCCGCCGCACTTCCGCCTGACCGCGACGCTCAGCGAGCGCGGCGGCGCGACCGAGGTCCACTGGCGCCAGACCTTCGCCAAGGCCGAGGATTGCGCCAAGCTGCGCGCGATCTGCGTGCCGGCGAACGAGCAGAACCTGCAGCGGCTGGCGGCGGCGGTGGGGAAGATGGCGGCTGGCTGAGAGCTGTTGGCTTCTGGCTGCGAGCTTCTGGCTGCGAGCTTCTGGCTGCGAGCTTCGCAGTGAGCGATGCTTCGAGATCCCATCCCGATATCCTCTGCGGCCTCTGCGTCCTCTGGGTCTCTGCGTTACTTCGTCCAATGTCCGGCTTCCAGCGACTCGCGACTTGTCAGCGGCTTGCTCCTGGTTGCCTTTCGGCCTTTCGGCCTTTCGGCCTTTCGGCCTTTCGGCCTTTCGGGCTTTCGGGCTTTCCGCCTTCTCGTGTTGTCTCGAGCGCCCGCGCCGCATAACCGCGGCCGCCACGCGGAGCATCGCTCCGCCGAACGCCGGGAGCAGCCATGGCCAGCGTCGACCAACATCCGTTCCATCCGATCATCTACGTGCGCGGCTTCGCCATGACCCAGGCCGAGATCGAGGACGCCGTCGCCGATCCGTACATGGGCTTCAACCTCGGCTCGACCATGCAGCGCCAGTGGTGGACCGGCGAGATCCGCAAGTTCGTCTTCGAGTCGCCGCTGGTCCGGCTGATGAAGGAGCACCAGTACAGCGACGTCTACGTCGACGGCGAGAGCCTGCTCGACGGCGCGCAGGCCGCCGCCATCCCGTACCGTTCGCTGATCATCCACCGCTACTACGAGCAGTCCTCGAAGCTGATCGGCTCGGGCACCGCGCCGAAGATGGAGGACCACGCGCGCCAGCTCTCCGACCTGATCCTGCGCCTGCGCGACTGCTGCGTCGCCGGCGGCGCCAAGGCCGCCGACTTCCGCTGCTACCTGGTGGCGCACTCGATGGGCGGCCTGATCTGCCGTGCCTTCCTGCAGAATCCCAAGCTGGGCTCGGCCGAGGCGCGCGCCACGGTCGACAAGGCGTTCACCTACGCCACGCCGCACAACGGCATCGACGCGCCGTTCAACGTCCCCGGCTGGTTCACCTTCGGCGGCGCCGACAACTTCAACCGCCCGCGCATGGCCGAGTACCTCGGCCTGCAGGCCGCCTTCAAGCAGAGCGGTGACGTCATGCTGCTCAAGGGCTTCGATCCCGACCGCTTCTTCTGCCTGATCGGCACCAACTCGCGCGATTACAAGGTGCTCTACGGCGCCTCGGCGCTGGCCGCCGGCGACCAGAGCGACGGCCTGGTGCGCATCGCCAACGCCGCGGTCTACGGCATGAAGGGCAAGGCGACGGTCACCGCGCCGCGCGCCTTCGTCCACCGCTCGCACTCCGGCTACCAGGGCATCGTCAACAGCGAGGAGGGCTACCAGAACCTGGTGCGCTTCCTGTTCGGCACCATGCGGGTCGACGCCATCCTCGACATCGCCGCGATCTCGCTGCCGGCGGCGGTGCAGAAGGCCAAGGACGCCGGCAAAGAGATCCGCGCCTCGTACCAGTTCGAGACCGTCGCCAGCGTGCGCGGCGCGCAGTGGGACCTGCACCGCCGGCTGGTCCGCGAGAACAGCGCGATCTTCCGCAAGTACGACGACCTCTTCGCCGCCGGCGGCAAGCCCAAGCCCGAGGCGGTGGTCCACCTGGTCTCGCTGTTCCTCGACCGGCGCAAGCGCGTCGATCCCCAGCGGCCGTCGCTCGGCTTCGCCCTCAAGCTGGCGGTGCGCGTGCCCGACTACGTGGTCGACGGCTTCCTCTTCCTCGACCACCACTACGAGGGCGGCGTGATCTTCGAGGACAAGCTCAACGTCGAGGTCGTCCCGCCGAGCGGCGAGAAGGCGACCTTCCGCGACTGGTCGGTGCGCTACGGCTGGGACAGCGATGGCGCCAACCAAACGCAGACCACCGCCGAGCTCGCCGTCGACGACGACGGCGTGGTCTCGTTCACCGTGCCGGTACGTCAGGCCAGGCCGCCGGGGATCGAGGCGAAGATCCGGGTGGTGGCGAGCCGGTGGAACGAGGGGTGAGCGGCGTCGGCGGCCGTCCGCCCCGACGGTTGAAAGCTGGCTCGGCGGGCGATCGGCCTATCGTCACGCCCGCCGACCACACCAAGCGAGGCAGCGGTTCAGGCGGCGGGATCTTCGCGCAGCTCGAATCTCCGCCTCCATCCGATCACGGCCGATGTGGCCCCCGACCCTGAAGGACTCCCCATGCGCCTCGTCATCATCCCCGCCCTGCTCGCCTGCTCGCTCAGCGGCCTGATCGCCGCCGATCCGCCGGCAGCCAAGGCCATGCCGTACCCGCTCGATACCTGCCCGGTCTCCGGCGAGAAGCTCGACCAGCACGCGGTGACCAAGACCTACGGCGATCGCGAGGTGAAGTTCTGCTGCGCCAAGTGCGCGGCGAAGTACGAGGCCAACCGGGCGATGTTCGACCAGCAGATCGACCTGGCGGCGAGGGCGAAGGCCGGCGAGCGCAAGGGCAAGTCGAGCGGGAAGTGACCGTCGGGCGGCGACCGCGTCCGGGGGCGCTCGCGAAGCGCGCTCCTGGCGAGGGGCCCCGACCCGCCGCCCGACGAGGCCGGCCGGCGCACGCGCCTCACCCATGCCCCGCGGATCGCGCGGCGTCGCCAGCGCGACCTCCATCGCCGCTCGCAGACCGCCGCAGCGAGTTCGTTCCCGGGGCATCCGACCGTGATCAACGTCCGCTGTTCCCGCGGCATCGCCCGTTCGTCCCTGGGTTTCCACGATTGTTCCCCCGATCGCGACCCTACCCTGGCCCGGCCGCACGCCCGCCGCGTCGCTCGGCCGGAAAGGCATGCCATGGTCGATGTCCTTGCCCGCAACAATGTGGTCGTCCGCGGCGGCGGCGAGCAGCCGATGCTGTTCGCGCACGGCTACGGCTGCGACCAGAACATGTGGCGCTCGCTGGTCCCGGCGTTCGCCGACGACTACCGGCTGGTGCTGTTCGACCACGTCGGCGCCGGCCGTTCGGACCTCGACCAGTACGATGCGCGCAAGTACGCCGCGCTCGACGGCTACGCCGGCGACGTGCTGGAGATCTGCGAGGCGCTGGCCCTGCGCGACGTGGTCTTCGTCGGCCATTCGGTCAGCGCGATGATCGGCGTCCTCGCCGCGGCGCGGCGGCCGGAGCTGTTCGCCCACCTGGTGCTGGTCGGGCCGTCGGCGCGCTACATCGACGACGACGGCTACCGCGGCGGCTTCAGCCGCGCCGACATCGACGGCCTGCTCGACCAGCTCGACAGCAACCACCTCGGCTGGTCGCGGGCGATCGCGCCGGTGATCATGGGCAACCCCGACCGGCCGGCGCTGGCCGACGAGCTGGCCGAGAGCTTCTGCCGCACCGATCCGGCGATCGCCAAGGCCTTCGCCCGGGTGACCTTCCTCTCCGACAACCGCGACGACCTCGCGCGCGTCGCGACGCCGGCGCTGGTCCTGCAGTGCTCGCACGACGTCATCGCCCCCGAGTCGGCCGGGCGCTACGTCCACCAGCGCCTGCGCGGCAGCCGCTTCGCCCAGCTCAAGGCCACCGGCCACTGCCCGCACCTCAGCGCGCCGGCCGAGACGATCGCGGCGATCAAGGCCTACCTCGCCCACGCCCGGTGCGCCGTTGGCTGACGCGCGCCGCGCGCAATTCGACGCCCTCGCCGCGCTCGAGGATCCGTACGACGACGCGCCGATCGGCTCGTGCGCGACCGATCCCGACGGGGTGGTCACCCGCATCAACCGCACGCTGCTCGAGTGGACCGGCTACGCCGCCGACGAGGTGGTCGGCCGCCGGCGCTTCGCCGACTTCCTCGCGATCGGCGGCAAGATGTTCTACGAGACCCACTTCGCGCCGACCCTGCACCTGCACGGGCACATCTACGAGGTGGCCTTCGACCTGGTCGGCAAGGACGGCGGCGCGATCGCGACGCTGGTCAACGCGGTGCAGCGCCGCGACGACCTCGGCCAGGACCTCTTCAACCGCATCACCGTCTTCAAGGCGACCGAGCGGCGTCGTTACGAGCAGGAGCTGCTCCTCGCCCGTCGCGAGTCCGAACGGGCCGTCAACGACCTGGCGCGCACCATCGCCGAGCTGTCGCGCGCCAACCAGGCCCTGGCGCGGGTCAACGACGAGCTCTCGCAGTTCACCCACGCCGCCAGCCACGACCTGCAGGCGCCGCTGCGCGGGGTGGCGATGTACGCCGACCTGCTGGCCCGGCGGCACGGCGAGCGGCTCGACGATACCGGCCGCCAGTATCTCGAGCGGCTGCGCTCCGGCGCGGCGCGCATGCAGGACCTGGTGCGCGACCTGCTCGACCTGTCGCAGGCCGGCGGCGCGATCCGGCGCGAGCCGACCGCGCTCGCCGAGGTGCTCGACGACGTGCTCCAGCTGCTCGACGCCGACGTGCGCCAGTGCCAGGCGCTCATCGAGCGCGATGCCCTGCCGGTCGTCCCGGCCGATCGCCGCCAGCTCAGCCAGCTGCTGCGCAACCTGCTGGCCAACGCCCTGAAGTACCGCCACCCCGAGCGCGTCCCGCGCATCCGCCTGTCGGCGCGCGACGACGGCCAGTCCTGGGAATTCGCCGTGCACGACAACGGCGTCGGATTCCCGATGAAGCACGCCGAGCGCATCTTCGAGCCGTTCAAGCGCCTGCACGGCTCGGACATCCCCGGCACCGGCATCGGCTTGGCGCTGTGCCGCAAGGTGGTCGCGGCGCACGGCGGGAAGATCTGGGCGGAGTCGACGCCGGGGGAGGGCTCGGTGTTCCGCTTCACCCTGCCGCGGGAGGGAACCGCGGGCGGCTGATGGCCGGCCTCGACGGCGGTGCCGGATCGCGTTCATCGGTCCTTGACCTTCCACCCGGGTTGAAGGTCAGGATGGAGCGAGCGCGGCCGCTTTCCCCGCGCGAGGAGGATTCCCATGAACGCATCCAAGCCCTGCTGCCCGGACAATCCCGGCCCGTGTCCCTGCCCGACGGCCGGATTGCCGGTGCGGCTGCCGCTGAGACGATGAGACGACGGGGCCTGGAGGCACCAGGCCCCGTCCCTTCGCCAAGGCCATGCTCACCATCACCGATCTCAGCCGCGCGACCGGAGCCCGTTCCTCGGCGCTGCGCTTCTACGAGTCGGTCGGCCTGCTCGCCTCCCGGCGCCGGACCAAGGCCGGCTACCGCTTGTTCGACCCCGACGCGGTCGACCGCGTGCGCTTCATCCGCATGGCGCAGGACGCCGGGTTGACGCTCGACGATGTGCGCGCGGTGCTCGAACCGCGCGGTTCGGCGGCGACCTGCCCGGCGGTCCACCGGGTGCTCGCGCTCCGACTCGCGGATGTCCGGGCCAAGCTCGCGGCGCTGCGACGCCTCGAGGTCGTGCTCGAGCGCGGTCTCGAGTGCCGGCCGCAGCAGGTGAGCGATCTCTGCCGCGAGCTCTGCCGCGCCGCGGGAAGCGCCTGCGATCCTGCCGTCCACGCCGGCTGCGCGGCGCCCGCGCCGTCGGCGGTAAGCGCTCGATCACGAGCGCATCCGCGCCGAGGGCGGGCCCCATCGTCGCGTTGATCCCGACCGTCGCCTCGGCGGGCGCCGGCCACGGCGACGAGGCGACCAGGGCGGCGGACGCGGTTTCGCCGGCATGGACGAGGTGAAGCAGCGCGAGATCGCCAGCAAGGGCGGCAAGGCGGCGCACGAGAAGGACCCCGCGAACGAGTTCGATTCGAAGTCGGCGCGCCAGGCCGGCCGCAAGGGCGGGCAGGCGCGCGGCGGTCGGGGCGAGGGCACGGAGGACGAGGAGCAGGCGACCTCGGGGGCGAGGACCCGCGGCGGTTCGCCGGAGCAGCACTCGCAGGCCGGCAAGCAGAGCCATAGGAACGATCGCTGACCACGCGGGCGACGGATGAGGGGCCTGCCCGCGGCATTCCGCGGAGGAGGCGCGCTCGAGGGCGGGGGCGGACCGACAACCAGCATTGCGCTGAGATCAACCGAGGTTGCGCTTCGCCGTGGATCGCCGCGTCGCGCTCGCGCAACCGGCCGGATCCGTTGGCACGGTCGACGCACTGCGGAGCGCATGTCCACCAACCAACGCAAGCGCGGCTTCGCGGCGCTCACCCCCGAACAACGCCGCGAGCTCGGCCGCCTCGGCGGGATCTCGGTCCACCGCCGCGGGGTCGCCTATCGCTTCACTTCCGACAGCGCGCGCCTGGCGGGCAGGAAGGGCGGCAAGGCGGCCCAGGCCAGGGGAGCCGCCACCCATTTCACCAGCGACAGCGGGCGCGAGGCCGGCCGGCGCGGGGGCGCGGCGGTCAGCATCGACCGCGCGCACATGGCCGAGATCGGCCGCAAGGGGGCGCTGAGCCGGCTCGCCCGGAACGCGGCCGACCGCTCCGCCTGACGCATCGGCGGCGGCGTCCGCAGGCGCTCGTGGTCGCTCCGGCGGGCGACGCCGGCGGCTGCCGGCCGATCGACGTGCCTCGCCTGCCGGGCGCTGGCGCGTGGCGCGCGCGATGCGGTGCCCATCGGTCACCGATGGCTCGCGAGGCGCGCGGGTCGAGGAGGCCGGCGGCCCGATCATCCGCCGTGGTGCGCCGCGAGCGGGCATCAGGTATAGTGATCAGCGGCGTGCGGCCGCGAGGTCGCCCATGCCCCATCCGACCCTCGCCCAGCGCGCACGATCGGCGTTCGCCGGGCTGATCCTGGCCACCGTCGTCGGCGGCGGCGGCGCGCGCGCCGCCGATGTGATCGACTTCGACCTGGCGCCGCCCGAGGTCGGGGAGGGGGCGGGCAGCGTCGTCCTCGCGGTGTCGCGCAGCGGTTCCGGCGTCGGCGTGGTCGGCGTCAGCTTCGCGACCGTCGCGGGCTCCGCGCACGCGGTCGGCGACTACACGGCGGCCAGCGGGACCCTCAGCTGGGGCAACGGCGACCTCGCCGACCAATACATCACCGTCGCGATCACCGACGACGCCGTCTTCGAGCTCTACGAATCGTTCACCGTCGCGCTCTCGTCGCCGACCGGCGGCGCCACCCTGGCGACGAGCGGGACGACGATCCAGATCGACGACGACGACGCGAACCCGGCCGGCGTCCTGTCGATCCGCACCGGCGACGCGCGGCACGTGATCACCACCGTCGAGGACGGCGGCGCGGCGGTGGTCGAAGTCACCCGTTCGGGGTCGGCGGTCGGGGCGGTCAGCGCGACGCTGTCGTACAGCGACGTCGAGGCGCTCGCCGGCACCGACTACACCGCCCTCGGAACGGCGCTGTCGTGGGCCGACGGCGAGAGCGGGATCAAGACCATCGCGGTGCCGGTGATCGACGATTCGCTGGCCGAGACCGCCGAGACCTTCAGCTGCTTCCTCGCCAACCCGACCGGCGGGGTGAGCATCGACCCGATCGCCGGGTCGGCGAGCGTGATGATCATCGACGACGACGCGCCGACCGCCGGAACCCTGTCGCTGCCCGCCTCGCTGGTCGTCGACGAGGACGTCGGCACGATCAGCCTCACGGTCCGACGTCTCGGCGGCAGCCAGGGCGCGGTGACCGTCGATTACGCGACTCAGGACAACTCGGCCGCGGCGCCGGGCGATTACGCCGCCGCCAGCGGCACCTTGAGCTGGGCCGACGGCGACGCTTCGAGCCGGACCATCGCGATCACCGTGGCCGACGACGGGGTGGCCGAGCTCGACGAGGCCTTCTTCGTCGCCTTCCAGAACCCCACCGGCGGGCTGCTCGCGCCGGCGCCCCTCGGCGCGCCGTACGCCTACCTCGGGATCACCGTCCTCGACGACGACGCCGACGCCGGCGCGATCCGCTTCGCCGGCGACGACCAGGCGGTCGGCGAGGGCGCCGGCAGCATCACCCTGACCGTGCTGCGCGAACGCGGCGCGAGCGGCGCGGTGAGCGTCGACTACGCGAGCAGCGACTCGTCGGCCACCGCTCCCGCGGACTACGGCGCGGTCTCCGGCACGCTCACTTGGGGCGACGGCGACGCCTCGCCCAAGACCATCACCGTGCCGATCGCCCAGGACGCGATCGTCGAGCCGCAGGAGGTCCTCGCTGTCGACCTCGCCAACCCGGGCGGCGGCGCGCTGCTCGACGCCTCGGGCTTCGCCGGCACCATGGTCCGCATCGACGACGACGACCCGCGCCTCGCCGGCGCCATCGCCATGGCCGCGGCGCGGGTCGTGCTCGCCGAGGGCGTCGGCACCGCCCACATCGCCGTCTCGCGGATCGGCGGCTCCTTTCCAGCACAGTGGGATCCGAAGCTTGGAATTCACGTGACTTGAAGTCGCGGC
>JADMIO010787610.1_pt1 | contig 27396 bp, 37 predicted proteins | sample 8958161 | NCBI WGS metagenome assembly JADMIO01 (sample SAMN16585339, study PRJNA669376) | soil metagenome | isolation source: Crop rotation soil | place: USA: Cullars Rotation, Alabama | collected 2011
GTGCCGGTCAACGTCGCCCCGGCTTGGCCGGCGCCGCCGGTGCCGATGCCGCCCGAGACCGATGCAGTCCCGGTCAGCGTTGCGCCCGCGGCCGCTGCGCCGCCGGTCGCGGTGCCGGGCGTCAGCGAGCTCGTGCCGGTGAGCGTCGCACCGGAGGCCGAGGCGTTGACGATCGAGGTGACTGGCACCCAGATGATCCGCGGCTCGAGCACCTGCCAGGGATTTGCCCTGAAAGACGCGAACTCGGCCGTCGAGAGTTGCCGGTTCCACCCGGCAATAACCTCTGTCAGGCCGTTCATTTGCGTCGCGTTGTCCACTCTCCGGCCGATGCGCAGCGGTGTAGCCGATGCCGTCGCTGCGCCCGAGCCGGTGCCGCCGGTCGGTGAGACCGTCTCTCCCTTTCCGTTAATTACAAAGGTGCAGGACTGAGAAATATCCGCCTTGCCGATAAAGGCAATATCCTGCGGAATATTCGCGGCCAACGAGAGCGTGCTTCGTTGGATGGCGTAGGCGCTATTCGCGCGCACCACAACTACCAACCCGGTCGATTCGACGTAGACATCGAATGGCGTACTCGTCGTCGCATTACTCGTGCACTTCGACAGCAACGACAAGTAATTCGGCAGGGTCGACGCTTGCCCTCGCCAAAACAGCGTGATGTCACCGACTATGTCGTACGGTGCGAGCGCGCCGGCGTCCCAATAGGTGCTGCTGGCCGACGGCAAGTTGGCTGCCATGCCCTTGCCATACACCTTGACCGACGACACGCCGGCACCCGGCGCATTCACCAGCGTGGCCAAAGAGCCATTGACCGAGTCGTACATGCGGTCTTGCGCCGGCCAGATGAAAAACTTCAGCCCGATCGCCAGTTCATGGCCCTGATTCACCCGCGCCGCTATCGGCGGCTGCGAGGTCCACGGTCGCAGAAGTTGGATCGCGCCCATGTCAGCCGAAGGTCACAGTTCTGTACTGCCCGGTGTTGCCGGACGCATTGAGCGCGACGCCCGCATCGTTGTACGCGTACAGCTCGACTTTTTGCGGCAATGCGCCGAACAGCAGTGACAGATCCACTGGCCTCGCATGGTGAGCGCTGCTATCGGGCAGGTCGACGAACGCCACCGGCACCGAATTCTTGATGGTGGTCGAACTCGGGGCATCGCTGAAGGCGCTGCCATCGATTGCCGCCCGGGCATACACCACCACCGACTTGTTGCCGGACGGCGTCGACCCGGCCTGGAAGATGAAATCGACGAAACAGGCGTGCGGCGGCGCGGAACCGAAGTCAATCACGCCCATACTCACATAGCTGCCCGGCGACAACGAATTGGCGTTGCCGGACAGTGCGGTGGTGCTGCCGTAGGCATTAGCCATCGCTGCCCTCGACCAGGTTGAGGATCGCGCTCACCGCGTCTACCGCGATCGGCGCCGGCACCTGGGCGGCGGCTTTGAGCTTGGCCGCGTTGGCGGGGCTGATCCAGCCGGGCGCGCCGACGGGATTCGGATTTTCTTCGGTGGCTGCCGGCGGGAGCGCAAACAGCGCCGGGTTCGAAAAGCACGCTAGCATCTGCTGCGTTTGCATGTTGCCGAGATCGAGCCCCTGCGCCTTTTTCAGGTAGCCCAACATGCGTTTGGCGCCGGCCTCGGCCCGCTTGAGCGGATGAGCCGCAGGGAGCGAGCCGGTTTGGAACGCGTCGAAAGAGGCCAGCACGTTCTCGCCCTCGATGAGACCGAGAATCGCGTTCACACCAACCTCGTTGACGCGCGTCTCGATCAGCTCGGTGCGTCCCGCCGAGAGCGACGCGGCAAGGTCTCCATCGCGCCGCTCTTCGGCCATCGAAAGCTCGCCGGCCGTGAGAGCACGGCCGGCGAGCGCTTCGAGCGCAGCCTGTTGGCTGGGAGTCATCGAATCGCTACGGAATGTTGAAGTTGATGACCGACTGGCTGATGGTGAAATTGCCGCCGGTCGACGTGATATCCCCGCCCAGGTCGACGTACAGCACCAGCCGGTCGGTCGCCGCCGTTCCCACGGACTTGAAGCACACCATGCTGCGCGCGGTGATCGTGGCCGCGCTCCACGTCACGGAGGGAAAAGTGATCACCTCTTTGTGGTTGGTGGTGTCGAGCACGAAGGTCGGCGTGACCGTCTGCCCGCCCGCGGTGTAACCCGTGCCTGTCACCTCGTTAGTGACGTCCGAGCGCCGCGTATGCGTCGCCTTGGCCGGCGTGTACGACGACGTGGTCAGCTCGCACTTGAAGGTGTCAGTGCTGACGATATTGCCCGTGAAAACGTCGTGCAAAAAGCTGTCGTAGACCAGCGACGCCGCCTGCGCGCCCGTCGCGCACAGCGCCAGCGGGATCATCGCTGCCGCCAGCAATACGCTCTTCCAGCGCGCGGCGCTGCCGCAGTTCGATCGACTCGAGTTCATAAGGTCTTTCCTTTGGTTGGAACGTCTCAGCCAGTCTTCGAGGCGCCGCCCGGCGATTCGGGAGCGTCCTTCTTTTGCTCCTCGCACAGCTGTGCGGGAGTCGGCGTCAAGCCGTTTTCGATCCAGGCGCCCACGTCGAACCCCGGGCAGGTCTTCAGCCACTCGAACGGCTCGACGATCCCGTTGCGGTTCTGATCAGGCGAAAGGTCGCGGTGGCCGCACAGGCCGCCGACCACCGACCCGTCCAGCTTGTGCTGCGCCGGCTGGATCGGCACGCCGTGTTCCTTTGAAAGCGCGCGCACCAGGTCGGCCAGCTTGGCCCACTGCTTGGCGGTGTAGGCGTCAGTGCCCGTCAGGCAGACGCCGATCGACCGGGCATTGAAGCCGGCCGCGTGCGCACCGACTTCGCCCACACCGCGGCCGGTGAACAGCGCACCGTTGCAGGCGACCACGAAGTGGTAGCCGATATGCGGCGTGCGCGGATTGATCGTCGCCGCGACCCGGGCCTCGCGATGAAAGCCGCGCGCCCGATGCCAGCCGTCGATCACGTCGGCCGGCGTCTGAAAGCCCGGCTCGCCCACGCGACCGCGGAACAGTGAGTCCCCGTTCGGCGATGCCGAACAGTGGATCACGATCAGATTGATGACGCGGGAGGTCTGAGGAGCCATGCCGCGATGATCGCGGCCGCCGCCCCAGCAAATAAGGCTGAAGCGCTTCAGCCCGAGGGAAATGAAACTCTTTTTTTAGCCTACTGCGGAGCAGGCGCCGGCGTCAATTCCGGATGTCGCCAGATCCACGGCGGTATCGCGTCCGGCTGAAACCACAGCCCGCGGTGCGCGTGCTGCGCGTCTTCCTGATCGATGTACAGGCTGCGGTCGGTCACGTACTTGTCGTAGACCCACGCCATCCCGTCGTGCACCAGCGCCCGATTGGCGTCGACGCCGCGGCACGTCACGCGCCCCAGCGTTCGGCCGTACTTGTCCTTGCCGGTCGATTCGATGCGCGCCGTTTCGCCCACGCACAGCGCCTTCAGCTCTTTGCGCGCCACCTGGCCGTACGGCTGGTTGTACTCGGGCGCGTCGATCTCGACGAGCCGCACCTTGATCTTTTCGCCGTCGCAGCGGGCGGTGAGCGTGTCGCCGTCGTGCACGCTCAGGATGAGGCACAGGGCGAGGGTGGTGGCTATCACGTGAAAAAAATGAACTTGACCAGACCGGCGAACAGCAACGCCAGCAAGGCGGCTAGGCCGAATGCCTTCAACCGGGACAGGCCGTTTCGACGAGCCGGAAAGTATCCGCCGGCGAGAGCAGCAAAAAATACGACGTAGATCAAGTATTCCATGTGTGACCCCCCCCCCCAACCCGGTCAAAAAAGCCCGCCCTGCCGCTCATCCACCACCGCCGCCAGAATATGCCAGATGCGCCGCTCCGTGAGCTTGTAGCGCCGGGCCAGCGTGCGGGTCGAACAGCGGCGCGCCTCGGCCCGGATGCGGCCGTCGCGCACCGCCCGCAGCGCCTTCAGCGCGAGCGGCACGTCGAAATGCTCGTCGCCGCCGTAAGCGCGCGCCAACTTCTCGGCCGGCGCAAAGCCGAGCAGCCGCGCCAGCTCGTGCTCCTCGGTCATGGTCTTGGGCACCCACAGCCGCACCCCGCCGTAATGCTGCACGATCTTCATCGTCGCCGGCAAGCCGATCAGTTTGACGATATCTCGCAACACGCGCGGCAAGTGCCGCGCGTTGATCTCGGTGTGCAGATCCGTGGTCAAGCCGTCGATCCCGTCGGTTCGGGCGCCTCGGCCATTGACTCCAGCTCGGCGATGTAGGCTTCGTTACGCTTCAGCTCGGCCCTTTTCCCGATCAGCCATGCGAGGCCGAAGAACAGCAGCGCGCAGAAAAAGCCCACCATCGCGCCGTCCACGAACTCCGGTGTCAAATTCATGCTTGGCCCCGGTCGGTTTGCCGGGCGATCAGCGTCGAAGTAATGCGCTTGAGCTGGTCGATGCGGCAGTCGCCGAGCGTCGCGACGCCGAAAAGCTCCTTGGCTATCTGGACCCCCGCGTCTTCCGCGAGACCGAAGCGGCGCACCTGCTCGGCAACGGTCTCGATCCATCCCAGCTTCGCCTGCCGCTGCGCCAGCGCCGTGACGACGGCGCGCAGCTGCTTGGCGTCGCACCACTCCAATTTCGCGATGCCGAACATCTGTCTGGCGATGGCGTGCGCGTACTCCCACGCCAGCTTCATGTCTGCCAGCTGCGCCTCGATCTTGCCGATCAGCGCGGCGTTCGCAGGCTTCGGCTTCTTCGGCGCACCCTTGAAGCCGCCGCGGCCCACCTTGGCGCCGCACTTGACCAGGTGATCGAGTACGCGTTTGCGCCCGGTCCAGTCGAGATCTTTGGACGAGCGCACCCGAGCGACGGCGAACAGCACGTCCCGATAGCCCGCGTCGTCCATGCCGAGCTGCTTGATAGCGATGTGGATCTGCGCCAGCTCGCGCCGACGGACGTCGGAGAGCGACGGGGACTTCACGAGGCCCCCCGCGGGTGAACTTGATATGCTGCTGCCGAATAGGCTTTGACAGGAAAAACTAAATGTTGACGTGCGCTTTGGAGTGGGTCGAATCGCACCCGGGTCTTGCGAGCTGGCTCCAGGGTTTCTTCTCGTTGGTCGCAATCGGGGTGGCGATATGGATACCCGCTCAACAGCGCCGAAATGCACAGAAGCGCCTGAACGAACGGGAGCAGCAGGAACTCCATTCGATGCTGCTGAGCATCCGGGACGAAGTGAAAGTCCTGTGGGAAAGCTATATGGAAACGGTTGGCCACCGCCTCACCGCATCCAAGCCCGGCACTCCTCTCACCGAGACAGTCTTGTTCAGTGAGCGAACCTTTCCTGTGTTCAATGCGTATGTGGGTAGCCTTGGACGAATTAGCAACGATGATCTGCGTCACCAAATCCTTATTACTTACGCGCGAGCGAATTCCATGTTGCTGGCGTTTTCGATGAACAACGGATTGATCGCTAAAAGCCGTTCGGAATACCGTTCGATGACTCCCGAGAATGCCGAGGTCGCGGTCACGCATTTGAGGAACGCTAACATCGAATTGGCTAAATTTGGAGACGATTTGCGCAGCATAAGCCGCGAAGTCGAAACCCAGGTTCGCAAGTTGCTCGATCTTCTGCCGGCCGCTGGTAACTAATACTTTCGGATATTTGCCAGACGAAATCACGATGCCGAGGCCCGGGATGCGGTAGCAGGGCATCAGCGCTCCTCGGCCTCTTCCGTCGCCCCCTTCAGCAGCACCTTCGCCAGCTTCTCGACGTCCGTTCCGACCGCGCGTACGAAGGGTATGTCGCCGGTGCCCTCGACCGTGCAGCCGATCTTCTTCAGCTCGGCGACCGACAGATCCGCGATGGCGTCCTTCTTGGGGTGTTCCTCGGTGAGGATCAGCGTCTTCGCTTCGTCCTCTGAGAAGTGCTTCCGGATCAACCTCAGCACTTGGTCTTCGTCTTCGAACACGACTTTGCCGCTCCCCTTTTTGTAACCGATGGTGATGCCGTGCAGCACGACACTTTTCGGCTTTCGGAACAGCTCGGGTGCCGCCTTGACCATTGCCTTCAGGTCGGCCTGGCGGACGGCAACGTCGTCGACGGCGCGCGTCAGCTCCCGCAGATGGCGGCGTTTGATCGCCGCGATCTCATTGCCCATCGTCATGACGATGGCCGACAGAGCGGCGCGGCGCATCGCGAGCAGCGACGCGCCAATTGCGATGTTCTGCATTGTCGGTGCGACTTCGGGCTGGGTTTCAGTGGCGGTAGTGCTCATGGTGTCCTTTCAGGTTTCGAGCTTTAACTGCCCCAGCAGATCGGGCAGAGTTAACTTTCTGAGCCTCGCTTCGAGCATCAGCGTCTTCATCGAGCGGCTTCGCAAAAAGTGGCAGGTGCTCTCGACGTCGCCTGCGTTCTCGGCGATGTAGTAGCCGGTGGACGGCAGGCCGCAGATCGCCACACCCGAGGTGCGGCTCGCCTCGACCAGCTTGCGCACGCGCCGCCCGGGTATGCCGAGCTGCGCCGCCAGCTCGTGGCCGGTGATGCCATGCGCGGCGCCGATGTGGTGCTCAGCCAGGAGCGCGACCAGGCGCACTCGCTGCGTCTCGCTCACGCCGTCGTGGGCTCCGTGTTCCTTCATCACCAGTCGGCACCGAGGCCGCCGAGCGCGTCGATGTAGTAGCGGGCGCGTGCCTGCCACACGGCCTCGGCTACGCGACCCGGCTGGCAACGGCCTACCAGGCTGCGAACCAATCCGGCACGCAGCCGTCGGCGGTCCAGATTCGAGAGCGCGAACGGCGTCACCCGCCCCTCCGCCGCTTGAGCTCATCAGCCGCGCGCAGGACTGCCGCGGGCATCTCCGATTTCGGCAGACGCGCGTCGATCACGATCGGCCCTTGGACGTCGCCACGGTAGTCGGCCATTGCTTCAGCCATGCCCGCTGACATCGCGCGCTCGTCGCGCGCCCCGCTCGCCAGCCGCGTGTTGTGCGCCGTCTCCACGCTCGCCTCGGCCTTGTTGGCGCCGCCCGCGACGATCTCGAACAGGTAGCCGTGACTCTTGAGCGGCAACTTGAGCTGCTCGCGCTTGGCCAGCATCTCCTCGAAGGCGTCGCGCCAACGTTCCAGCGGCGCCGCCCAGACGCGCCCGCCGCGCTCGATCTTCGCCGCGCGGATCAGCGGCACGATCTCGCCGAGCACGCGCGCCAAGCGGTCAAGGCTCATCTCGCTCTTCGTCGGCGCGAACAGCGCCGCGTAGCGCAGCAGCGGGCCGAGCAGCTTGGCGGCCTCGGCATGCGCGTTGACCAGCTGCTTGAGGACCTCGGTCAATCCCTCGTGCGCCACCACGACGTCGAGCGTCATGCGCGCGTGGCAGGCCGGGCAGGCGACGGTCGGCAGCGGCGGGCTCATTGCAGCTCCTTCGCGCGTTGCCGTGCCTGTTTCTCGGCGGCGAATTCGTTCCACGCGGCCTCGTACTCCTCGTCCGACATTTCCGGCAGCACGGCGCGCACCACGTCGCGCCATTCGGTCTTGTCGAACTCGTCGAGCCGTGCCGCCGGGACGGCGCTTTGAGGTTGAGGCGTCCCGCTCATATCACCCGCCACACACGGCACTTCTTCACGCCCTTCTCGATCACCGTGCGCGCCGTGAAACTGCGGCGGCCAGGCTCGGTAGCGGCCACTTTGGTAGCGGCCGAAGTGAGCGTGTGGCGCTTGACGAAGGGCACGGCCAGCGACTGGCCGATCTTCATCTCGCGCACTTTTTGGCGAATGCCGGTCCCGCTCCTGGTCACCGGCGGGATGGGGATGCCGTCTTCGATGACGCAATCGGTGTTACCCGCCGCAGAGGCAGGCCCAGGTGCTTGATGCGGCTGCGGTGCGGCCGACGGCGGCTTGGGTCGCGCGGCCGCGTCCTCGCCGCGCTCGCGCGCTTCGTAGTCCTTGAGGAGCGCGCGAGCGCCGATCGCTATCGGATCGTGGCGCGGGTTCATGTGCGCGGCTCCCGCGGCGTGCGCAGCATCGCCGGTGCCGCTTCCGGTTCGGGCGCCGGCGCCGGGGCGCCGCAGATCGCGTCCAGTTGGTCGACCGGGATGTCGATATCGACCGCCACGCTTTCGCCGCGAAGCGTCGCCCAGGCGAGCTCGACGCGCGGCCGCAGCGTGTCGAGGCCGATGGTGCAGTCGAGCACGATCACCAGCAGCCCAACGGCCACCATCGACCTGAACCACCAGCTGCTTTCCGGGCCGCGCACCGGCGGGTCGCGCAGCACCCGGTGGCGCTGGCTGATCTGGCGAGTGGCGCGTCGCAGGGTGCGGTTCGAGACGCGGTTCAGGTCCCATACGCGCAGGCGCCACAACAGCGTTTCAAAGCGATTCATGGTTTTCCTTTCGGTGGGGTTCCCCGTATCGGAGTGCTGCCGGTGCCAGCCTCGAACTCGTCGCAGGTCGCCATCAGCCGGGTGAAAAAGTCGCGCTTGCCGCACTTCGGCCGCGACGCCGGATCGAACATCAGGTGCGTGCACAGCACGCAGGTGCGCGGTGCCGCGGCCTGCCAGCCCATCGCCCCCTTGATCGAATTGATCGTGCCCATCAGGCTGGCTCCTCATCGAGTTCGAGCGCGCCCTGCGGCGACGGCGCTTTCGCTGGTGCGCTTGCAGGTGCCTGATTGCCGGCGCCCGGCCGATGCGGGCACTTCTGGCACGCCCGCCAGTGGCGCATCTCGCGCGGGCTGCTGGTTGGCGCGCTACGCGTCGCAAAGGCGTGGCAATCGGCCACCTTGATCGCCACCTGCAGATGCGGGCACAGCACCGTGCTGTAGTGCGCCAACACCTTCTGCTCGATGCGGTCGGTCTTGGCCGGATACTTGCCGGCGACCACCAGCGACACCGTCGTGCGCGAAACGCCGAGCTCGGCGGCCACGCCGAGCTGCCCGCCGGGATGGCGCTCGACCGCCTGGACCAACAAGTCGAGCCAGCTCATGACTTGGCTCGCTCGCCCACCGGGAGAGGGCCGGGGTGAGGGCGCGCTGCGGATAGCGGCGTCTCGGCCCCGGTGTTCGGATCCCGCACGCTGTGTCGCCCCGGACTCCACACCGGTGCCAGCGGCCCGGTATTGCGTTCCGGCAGCAGCATCCAGCGCACATAACCGTTCGAGGTTGGCGCGGTACCCGCCTCGCGCCGCGGCAGCTTCACGAGGTAGCCCGCCTTCTGCAGCGCGCCGAGGTACTTGCGCACGTTCGATTCCGGGTCCTTGTCGCCGTCCCGGGTGACCAGCCCGACCAGCTCAGGCAGCGAAAACTTGGAGCGGATGCGCATCGCCCGCCAGGCGCGCTCGCGTACCGTGTCCGCTACCCGGCGCGCCTTGCCGGTCGGCCCCTTCGGCCCGGAGACGATCTTTTTGCCCTCAGCGATAGCCGTGCGGCCTGCCTCGGTCAACACGTAGCATCCCGGCCCGGTGCGGTCGATAAAGCCGTGCAGAATGAGCTTCGCGCAGGAGTGATCGATCTGCCCGGCATCCATGCCCGTGGTCTCAACCATGCGCGCCGCGGTAATGCACTCGCCCGGCGCCGCCTTGGCGATCGCCGTTAAAAGCGCTTGCGAGGTCCAGGCCATTTAATGGACCTTTCCCGTTGACGTGGGTTGGGCGGGGGCGATCGCGTCCTTAGCCGCCGCCACCACGACGCTCAACATGCTCACCAGCGCTTCGGCTTCAGCCAGCGACAAGATGGTGTGAGCCCAGGCCTTATCGGTGACTCGATCAACCTGTATGACGGCGATCAGTTCATGGTCAATCGGGATGACGCTTGCGAGAATTGCGACCGGCGCCTGATAGATGAGCTCCGGCCGATCCCCAGGCTTGGCATCCGGCGCGTGCCTGACGGTGGCGAGGACGGCCATGTCAGCGCCCTCCTTTTGTCGGCCAGAGCACCGGCTCCAGCGCGCTCAGCGCCACAGCAGCCGGTTGCCCTTGAATGTTGACGACCGGCTTCCCCGGCGCCAGCTCCCGCGCTTCGCTCGTCGTGTGCGTTTCGGTGTATTCCCGGCTCGTTGCGCGCGCGTAGTAGCGCACCACCTGGCCGACCTTGTACGCGCCATTGAAGCCTTCGGCGGTCATCTTGGAGAGGCGAGCCATGTCAGCGCCCTCCCGCCGCAGCCGCCTTCACCACTCGCGGCCGCCGTGCCTGCCAGTCGTGCGTCAGCGTTTGGCCGGCCATGTCGGCGAGCGTCGCCCTGGCCGCGCCGTTTCGCCGCGTCAGCTGCTCGACGTGCGCGATCGCGTTCATGATTTCCCGCACGCGCCCGCCACTCTGCCGCTGGATCTCTGCGACCAGGTCGGCCGCGATCTCGATCTCGGCCAAGTGCTTGCATAGCTCGGCTACGTCGTCGACCGTGGCCGGCTGAAAGGTCACTACCTTGGCGATGCGGCTCGAAATCTGCGCGTGCCGAGCGATGCGCGCCTGCACCTGTTCCATGCCGACCAGGATCACCATCACCTCGGTCAGGTCGGACAGGTCGCGCACCGCTTCGAGCACCTGCGCGCCGTCGCGCAGGCAGTGCTCGACCTCGTCGATCACGAGCGGTATCTGCTGGCCACCGAGCACCCCGGCGATGCGCGCGAAAACATCCTTGGCGCGGCCGCGCGTGTCGAGTTTTAAGGCCTCGGCCAGCTCGCCCATGAAGTAGTGCGGCGTCCACTCGACCTTGGCGCGCAGATAGGTGGCGTTGTTGTGCACCGCCCAGTGGTCGACCGTCTCGCTTTTGCCGTAGCCGGCCTCGCCGGTCACCAGCAGCATGCTGGCTTCGGCAGCGCCGCGTGCCTCGACCGCCGAGATGCCGGTCCGGAATCGCTCGTAGTTGGCGATTGTTTTTACAAAGGTCCTTTTCACGTACAATTTCCTTCAGGTTGTCCCCACAACTCGCTGCCCCGACGAAACGGACGGGCAGCCCCAGGCCTCCGGCGGCTGCTAACTGCCGGAGGCCTCCTCTTTTTCAAAATCCCCAAACAGGTCTTCCCACTCGCCGGTGGTGCGGTACCAGGCCATCCAGCCGTGGTCGTCGTGCGTGATCGCTTCCGGGTTGCGCCCGAGCCAGCGGTACTTCGCGGCATCGGTTTCGAAGCGCGGCCGCTCCGGAATCGGAGTGGGTAGTGCGACGACGTTGCTGTCCGTCTGCCCGGTTTCGCCGACTTGGAGGACGTCGAAAACCTCGCCCGGATCGTCGACCAGCTGCAGCGGCGGATCGAGCTCTTGCTCCGCCTCGTCGATGCGCAGCTGCGCGCGCGCGATGCGACCCTTGGCGCGTTTGGCCGCGGCCTGCTCGATGAACGACTCGGGGAAATAGCTGCGCTTGTTGCCCTCGAACTCGGCCACGCAGATGAGGCGACCTTGTTGGTCGCGGATCCACACGCGCTCGGCACAGTGGATGTCGTAACCGACGCGCACCGTGTCGCCGTGGTGCGCCTCGAGCTCGCGCGCGAAATAGCTGTTCGAAAACAGCTGCACCAGGCCGCGCCGGGTAACCGCCTCTTTGTACGGCCGGAACAGATCGTCGACTTCCGCTTTTTCAACCGGCGTCGAGGTCCATCCGTCGGCGATCGCCGCAGCCCACGCCTCGTTCGGCGATTGGTTGCGCAGCTTGCCATCGGCGCCGCGCACCTTCGGCAGCGCGCGGTGCGGCCGATCGTTGTAGGCGTCGATCTGCGCCTGACAAAAGCGCACGAAATCGCTCCACCCGGTCAACAGTTTCGAGCGCGCGCCGGCCTTCGCTTCGGCGCGCGTCAGCTTGTAGACGGCGAGCTTGGCCTCGCGGTCCATGTCGGCGCCCATATAGGTTGCCAGCGTCTTAGCAGCCCGCACCCAGAGCGTCTGGTGCGCGCGCTCGATGATGCCGCGCGCCTGCGAGTTGTACGGCAGGCTGTGCGTCAGCGTGATCCCCAGGCGCGCCATGAAACCGGTGGCCTCGCTGGCCATCGCCGCGTTGCGGTACCCGGACCCGTTGTCGACGTAGAAAATCGCGGGAATGCCACCCGTTTCGCACGCGTTGCGCAGCGCGTCGAGCACCGCCCAGGTCGACTCCGCCAAGCCGGCTGACCAACCAACCGCGCGACGCGTGGCGATGTCGATGACGGTCGTGATTTCGGGTCGAAATGGCTTGCCGTGCAGCGGGTGCGCGATCTCGGCATCGAAGGTGTGCCCGTCAGCCGTGTAAGCCTCGGCCGGCCACATGTCGCCGGTGTCGCGCTTGACGTAAGCGCGCAGGTTTTTATGCTCGCGCGGCCCCATCCGACCGGCCTGCACATCGAGTACCGACATGCGCTTCAGGAAGCGGCGCGCTGCCGCGTAAGTGGGCGGATTTACACCAGGTGGTATGGTGGTATGAAGCTGCTCGATGGCATACGCCAGCGCCGGCTTTTGCGGCTGCTGATACAGCTTGAGCAGCTGCGGCGCCCAGCCCGGAATTTCAGCTTTTTCTGCGGCTTTCGGCGCGAGAGCACCGACGCCGCCGACCGCCTCTTCGAGCCAGCGGTACAACGTGCGGCGCGACAACGTGCGTTTGCCGTCCGCGCCGCCCGAGCGCGCATTGGCCACTGTCACCAGCTGCTGCAGCTGCTGGGGTAGCGTGCCCTCCGCGGCGCCTTGGATCACCGCACGGATGGCGCTTTCCTTGCCGCCAATCGCCGCCAGCCGCCGCACCTCGGCGACGATCGACAGACGGGCCTCGGCGGTCGTGCGTTGCCAGTCCTTCAGCTGCGCTGCAGGTGTAAAAAACCCGATGGGTTGAGCATCGGGAACACTCGCCACGGCTGAGACCGTATGCGGCGAATGGGGAGACGATTCGATCAGGCGATTGAGCAGCGCCTGACGGGTCTCCACGGGCACGGTGGCCAGCGGATATTCGCAGCCGCCGCCTCGACCGACGCGCTTACGCGACGGCCACCCTTGGCGCTTGGCAATGCGCACGACACTGCGTTCCGTAGACGGCATGCCCGGTTGCCCGGCGAGTTCGCGCGCGGTGTAGTACCCGCCGCTCAAGCCGGCCTCCTGCGCAGGTGTTCACGGATTGCACTTTTGCGCTCGCGCAACTCGCGTTCATGCATGTCCAGACGCCCGAGTTCCGCCTCCAGAATTTCCCGTCCGACCAGTACTTCGCAGCCGAGCTTCTTGGCGAACAGGCTCAGCAGCACGTGATCGCCGGTCGCGGTGTCGAAAGCAATGCACCAGGCGAAATTTGGAATGTGCGTATCGCGGCTGCCGGCCGAATACGCGTCGATCATGTTCTTGGTCACATCGCGACCGAGCAGCCGACTCATACGTGCGGCGATTTCGTAGCGGTCATGCGGGCACGCCTTGATGGCGCGACTGATGGCGCAGGAAATCTCGACGTTGAGATCGAACGCGCCTTGGTTGATCGGCTCGGGCTGCGGCACGTTGGGAAACATGTCGTCGGTGCGGCGATCGCGGCTTTGGCGCATGTCAAATCGCCGCCGCTTTTTCTACATGACCCGCTGGGGAGTGGGTGCTAAGATGATTTTTCCGGTGGGCGGGACGCCCGCGGCGGCAGGTGGTATCCCCATTTGTGTCGTAGCGGCTGGGCCAGATCACCGCCGGTTTCAGACCCAGTGCTTCGGCGATCTTCTGTTCGCCATTCGGGTATTGCCGTTGCAGCGCGTGCTTCAACAGACTTGGGGAGTAGCCGTGGTGTTCTGACAGTGCTCGAAGCGTCCAGCCGGCCTTTTCGAGGGCCGCCTTGATATCGGCCTTGTGCCAGTCCTCAGAGACTGGTTTTTTAGGCGTCTTGTGTTTACTCATGAGACCGGATTTTACACACGATCGTGTTGTTGTCAACACGATCGTGTGCCGGTCTTTTTTGTGTCGGAGTTCAGCCCTGAGCCGTATTTTCTTCGGTCGACGTTATGGTTTCTAAAACAAAGGCTTACGAAACTTCGACAGGGTCCCGCGTGTCGGAGTTGGCGCGTCCGAGTTCGGACCTTAAGTCGGACAGCAGCGTCGATCTGGAAAAAGCCGGGGAGCGATTGCAACACGTTCGTGGTGATACTAACCAGGACGAGTTCGCCGACCGGTATGGCATCCACGTCAACACGCTGCGCAACTACGAAAAGGGCAAACGGCCGATGGATATCGACTTCGCCGCGCGCCTCTGCCGCAACCTCAACCTCAATCCCAACTGGCTGCTGTTCGGCTTCATGCCCAAGAGGGGCTTCAACACGCTGGCGGCGCTGCCAGCGGACTTGTTCGAACGTTCGGTGGCGGAAATCGCTCGCCTTACCGGTGAAACGCTCGCGGAAGTCGAAGCTGCGCTGATGAGCGGCCATCGGGTGGCGCAGCCCAAGGGGGACTACATCAAGCGCGTCGAGGGCGAGCCGATTCCGCTCTCGACCGCGGCTTTTGAGAGGGAAGACACGGTCTACGTGCCGCTTTTCGACATCGAAGCTTGCGCCGGCGACGGCCTGCTGCTCGACGATATCGAGCGCGTGTCAAAGATGCTGCCGTTCGAGCGCGACTACGTGCGATCGAAGTTGGGCATCGCCCACAACGAGGTGGCCTGCCTGTTCGTGCGCGGCTCGTCGATGGAGCCGGAGTTCCGGCACAAGGACATGATCCTGATCGACCGCCGTGATGTGAAAGGCGGTGCCGGCAGCGCCCACGTGGTGCGCCTCGGCGACGAGCTGATGGTCAAAAACGTCCAGCGGCTGCCCGGACTTCTGGAAGTCACCAGCTTGGCGGCCGGTTACAAGACGATCGAGGTCCGCCTGGACGAGCCCCACGACGATTTTCAGATCATCGGCCGCATCCGCTGGGCCAGCAAGACGTTCCCGTAAGTGCGGCGCTCAGTGCCAAAGCGCGCGACACTCTGCCTATTTTTTCAGCTTTTTTGCTGATTTAGTGCCAAATTAACGCTTCAGCGGACATCGGGCTGCTCACTACAGCTAAGCCTCGGTTTTTTCGGGCTTTTTTGTCTTTTCCGCCCCGACTCATCCCCCTTCTTCCCGCCTCATCCCGGGTGCCATACCGGACGTCCCCTCACATTCACCAAACCGCGGAGAAACGCAAGCGACGAAACCGTTGAGGTCACCTCGACTTTCCGCCCGCTGGAACTTAGCTTGCCGGCTCAGACCAAACATTCCATCGAAGTGACGTGAGTGCCCCCGCCGACTGTATCGTCGACGGAAACACACTATGGCTGAGATTCAATGTTTACTTGGTCGAGAGGCTGGTCGATTCGTGGTTGCTCAGGCTGCCGCGGGTTGCCTAACTCGGTCGGTGCGGGCGTTCGCGCCATGTTGCCCGAGTAAGATTTAGCGCGCGATGGCGCAGATCTTTTCTCCGAAATTCAATCTGCTGCTGAAGCTCGTGCTGCTGGCGAGCTTGTTCGCGGCCGTGGTCGCATTGCTCGTCTACCGACTCGACGTCAGGTCCGATGCGCCGAAGTCGGCGGCGATCGAGCAGCCGGTGCCGTTCAGCCACAAGCACCACGTCGGCGACGACGGCATCGATTGCCGCTACTGCCACACGACCGTCGAAACGTCGGCGTTCGCAGGGATTCCGCCGGTCTCGACCTGCATGAGCTGCCATTCGCAGATCTTCACCGACAGCCCGACGCTGGCTCCGGTGGTCGAAGCTTTCGCGACCGGGCGCCCGCTTCGCTGGAACCGCGTGCACGACCTCCCCGACTTCGTCTTTTTCAACCACGGCATCCACGTCGCGAAAGGTGTCGGCTGCGTGACCTGCCACGGCCGCGTCGACGAGATGCCGCTGACGCGGCGGGTGTCGTCGCTCGACATGCAGTGGTGCCTCGACTGCCATCGCGAACCCGAAAAGTACCTCCAGCCGCGCGAACATGTGTTCGAAGTAAACTGGCTCGCACCGGCCAACCGGATCGAAGCCGGCCGGATGCTGAAAGCGCACAACCGCATCCGAAGCGCCGTCGATCTGACCGACTGCTCGACCTGCCACCGTTAGCTCCGGAACCGCATGGAATCGCGTAACGAGATCGCCTCGCCGAAGTTTTGGCGCAGCCTCGAGGAGCTGGCTGAAAGCGGCGAGGCCGACGATTTCCAGGATCGCATCCGCGACCATTTCCCGCGCTTCGCCAACGCGTTTTCTCTGAACCGGCGTGAATTCGTCAAGCTGATGGCAGCTTCGCTCGCGCTCGCCGGCGCCGGCGGCTGCAGCCGGCCGCTCGAAAAGACCGTTCCCTACGTTCGCGGTCAACCGCAGCTTGCGGCCGGGCAGCCGCTCTTCTTCGCGACCGCGGTCACCTGCGGCGGCTACGCGAGCGGCGTGCAGGTCGAGAGCAACCTGGGGCGGCCGACCAAGATCGAGGGCAACCCCGCGCACCCTGCGAGCCTCGGCGCGACCGACGCTTTCACGCAGGCGGCGGTGCTCGATCTGTGGGACCCGGATCGTTCGCAGGCGGTCATGAAAGGCAGCGAGATCGCGACCTGGCAGGAACTGGTCGCGGTGCTGACGAGCCGGATGCAAGCTTTCGCGGCGAACGGCGGCGCGGGGCTGCACGTACTGACCGAGACCGTGACCTCGCCGACGCTCGCGGCACAGCTGCGCGCGCTGCTGGCGAAATATCCGAACGCGCGCTGGCACCAGTACCAGCCGGTCAATCGCGACAGCGTCTACGACGGCGCTCGGCTGGCTTACGGCGAGGCGCTCGAAACGCGCTACCGGTTCGACAAGGCGAAGGTCGTCGTTGCGCTCGACGCCGATTTCCTCGGCACGCTGCCCGGGCACGTTCGCTCCACGCGGGATTTCGTCGGCGGGCGGCGCGTCGAAAGCGGCGACGGCGCGATGAACCGGCTGTACGCGGTCGAAAGCAGTCCGAGCCTGACGGGCGCGATGGCCGACCACCGGCTGCCGATGCGTGCCGCAGATATCTTCACGATCGCGCGGGCACTGGCGCAAAAGATCGGCGTGCCGATCGCTTTCAAGATCGGTGCGCCGGCGACGCCGCACGGCGGCTGGATCGACGCCGTCGCGCAAGAGCTGTTGGTTTCGCCGGGTGCATCGATCGTTCTGGCCGGCGACGAGCAGCCTCCCGAGGTGCACGCGCTCGCGCACGCGATCAACGCGCAGCTCGGCAACGTCGGCGCTACGGTGGTCCACACGCAGACGGTCGCGGCCGAGCCCGAAAGCCAGCGAGCGTCGCTTGCGAGCCTTGCGGGCGCGATGGCCGCCGGCTCGGTCGACACGCTGATCGTTGCCGGCAATCCGGTTTATTACGCTCCGGCCGACGTCGGCTTCGCCCAAGCTTTGCAGCGGGTCAAGCTGGCGGTGCACCTCGGTTCGTACCGCGACGAGACCGCCGTGAAGTGCCACTGGCACGTGCCCGCGGCGCACGAACTGGAAACGTGGGGCGATGTGCGCGCGTTCGACGGCACAGTGACGATCCAGCAGCCGCTGATCGCTCCGCTCTACGGCGGCAAATCGGCGCACGAACTGCTCGCGGTGCTGCAAGGCGAACCGGGGCGTTCGAGCTTCGAAATCGTCCGCGAGCACTGGCGTGCGGCTCTCGCGGGCGGCGAGTTCGAAAGCCTTTGGCAAACCGCGCTGCACGACGGGTTGGTTGGCGATAGCGCCTTCCCGGCGAAATCGGTGTCGCTGCGCGCCGACGCGATCGCGGGGCTGCCGGGCGCCGGTGGCGATCCCGCCACAGATGCGTCGCGGATCGAGCTCGTTTTCCGGCCCGATCCGTCGATCCACGACGGCCGTTACGCCAACAACGCCTGGCTGCAGGAACTGCCCCGGCCGCTTACCAAGCTGACCTGGGGCAACGCCGCGCTGATGAGTCCCGACCTCGCGCGCCGCATCGATTGCGTCAACGGCGACGTCGTCGAGCTGCGCATTTCGGGTAAAGAGGCAGGCCGGCGCGTCGCGGTGCCGGTCTGGCTGATGCCTGGACATCCAGCCGGGTCGGTGACCGTGACCATGGGCTACGGGCGGACGCACAGCGGCCGTGTCGGCACCGGTATCGGTTTCAACGCTTTCGCGCTGCGCACCTCCGCCGCGCCGTGGTTCGCAAGCGGGCTCGAAATCGTCAAGACCGGCCGCCGCGAACAGCTTGCGACGACCCAGCATCACCACGGCATGGAAGGGCGCGACATCGTCCGGACGCTGTCGCTCGCGCAGCTCGCCGCCGCGAAGTCGAAGCAATCGCGAGCCGGGCAAGCGGGTTCGAGAACGTCGGCGCAGACCGCGCTGCGGGCCGGGCCGCAATCCACGTCCCGATCCGACCCGGCGTCGGCGCCGTCGCTCTATCCACCCGTCGCACACGACGGCTACGCATGGGGGATGAGCGTCAATCTCAACACCTGCATCGGCTGCAACGCGTGCACGATCGCCTGCCAGGCTGAGAACAACATTCCTATAGTCGGCAAGGCCGAAGTCGCGCGCGGACGCGAAATGCACTGGATTCGCGTCGACCGTTATTACGAAGGCGAGCCGGACAATCCGCGGGCCTTGTTCCAGCCCGTGCCGTGCATGCAGTGCGAAGACGCGCCGTGCGAAATCGTCTGCCCGACAGCGGCCTCCGTCCACAACTCGGAAGGGCTGAACGTCCAGGTCTACAACCGCTGCGTCGGCACGCGCTTCTGTTCGAACAACTGCCCGTACAAGGTGCGCCGCTTCAACTTTTTCCAATACGCGCAGGACGAGCCGAGCCTGAACGCGCAGCGCAATCCCGAGGTGACGGTGCGCCAGCGCGGCGTGATGGAAAAGTGCAGCTACTGCATCCAGCGAATCGCGAAAGCGCGAATCGAGGCCGACAAGGAGAACCGCCAGATTCGCGACGGCGAAGTGGTCACCGCGTGCCAGGCCGCATGCCCCGCCGGAGCGATCGTGTTCGGCGACCTGAACGACCCGACGAGCGAAGTCGTCCGGATGAAGGCATCGCCGCTCGACTACGCGCTGCTCGAAGAACTGAATACCCGGCCGCGGACGACCTATCTCGCGAAGGTGAGCAATCCGAACCCGGAGCTCGCCGATGGGGATATCGCGAAGCACGAACAACGAGGGTGAGCCTGGATTGAGCCCCCAAATGAATGGACCCGCGCAGCCGACCGCGCCGGTGCTCGCCGGCAGCTACAGCTACGCGTCGATCACCGACAAGATCGCCGACACGGTCCTGGCGCGCCCGACGCACTGGGGCTGGATCGCCGGGATGGCGATCGCGACTGCGCTGACGGTGTTGCTGCTGGTCGCGATCAGCTATCTGTTCGCGAAAGGCGTCGGCATTTGGGGAGTCAACGAGCCGGTCGCGTGGGCGTTCGCGCTGACCAACTTCGTCTGGTGGGTCGGCATCGGCCATGCCGGCACCTTCATCTCGGCGTTCCTGCTTTTGCTGCGCCAGAAGTGGCGCACTTCGATCAACCGCTTCGCCGAAGCGATGACGATCTTCGCGGTCGCGATGGCCGGGCTGATGCCGATCCTGCACCTCGGCCGGCCGTGGTTTTTCTACTGGCTGATCCCGTACCCCGACATCATGAACCTGTGGCCGCAGTGGCGCAGCCCGCTGATCTGGGACATCTTCGCGATCGGCACCTACATCGTCGTTTCGATCCTGTTCTGGTACATGGGATTGATCCCCGACCTCGCGACCCTGCGCGACCGTGCCGACGCGCGCTGGAAGCAGGTGGCGTACGGACTTTTCGCGCTCGGCTGGCGCGGCGACGCGCGCCACTGGCAGCGCTTCGACACCGCGTATCTGCTGATGGCCGGGCTCGCGACGCCGCTGGTGATCTCGGTGCACAGCGTGGTCGCGCTCGACTTCGCTTTCGGCAACCTGCCGGGCTGGCATTCGACGATATTCCCGCCGTATTTCGTCGCCGGCGCGCTGTTCTCGGGATTCGCGATGGCGCTGACGATCGCGATTCCGCTGCGCGCGGTCTTCGGGCTGAAGGACTTCATCACCGCGCGTCATCTCGAAAACATCGCGAAGCTGATGCTGGTGTGCGGTCTGATCGTCTCGTACAGCTATCTGGTCGAGATCTTCATCGCGTTCTACAGCGCCGACCCGTTCGAGATCTTCATGGTGCGCAATCGCATCGGCGGCCCGTACGCGTGGGCTTTCTGGACCGTCATGTTCTGCAACGTGGCAACCATCCAATTGCTGTGGCTGCGGCGCGTTCGGTCGAGCACGATTGCGCTTTTCGTCATAGCGATCGTCGTCAACGTCGGCATGTGGCTCGAACGCTTCATGATCATCGTGACCAGCCTGCATCGCGATTTCCTGCCTTCGAGCTGGGGCATGTACGTGCCGACCTTCTGGGATCTCGCGACCTTCGCGGGTTCGATCGGCGCGTTCTCATTGCTGTTCCTGCTGTTCGTGCGCTTTCTTCCGGCGATTTCGATTTCCGAAATGCGCAGGCTGGTGCAGGAGAAGAAGGAAGGGCTGGCGTGAAATCGCTCCGCCCGCAACCCGCCGAATACGGGCTGATCGCCGAGTTCGGCTCGCCCGAAGCGCTGATCGAAGCGGTCAGGAAAACGCGCGCCGAAGGCTTCACCCGGATCGAGGCGTACACGCCGTTTTCGGTCGACGGTCTTCCCGAAGCGCTCGATCTGCCTGCCAACCGGGTGCCGCTGCTCGCGCTTGTCGGCGGGATCGCAGGCGGTTGCGGAATCTACTTCCTTCAATGGTATTCGGCCGTGATCGATTACCCGATCAACTCGGGCGGCCGCCCGCTGCACAGCTGGCCGGCGTTCATTCCCGCGACCTTCGAGGTGACCGTGCTCGGCGCAGCGCTCGCGGTCTTCTTCGGTTTTCTGCTGCTGAACGGCCTGCCGAAGCTCTACCACCCGGTGTTCAACGCGCGCGACTTCGACCTTGCATCGCGCAACCGATTTTTCCTGTGCGTCAGAAGCTTCGATCCGCGGTTCGAGACTTCGAAGACCCAGGCGTTTCTCGAAAGCCTCGATCCGATCCGGGTCGCGTCGGTGCCTTGGTAACCGGGAACAGGACGACAGAGATGCCCCGTCTTTCGCAGCGTTCCGCGTCGTTCCGCATCGCGATCATCGCGGGATCGACGCTCGCAGCCTTGTCGCTGACCGGCTGCGAAAAGCTGATGAAAGACATGTACGACCAGCCGCGCTACAAGCCGCTCGCGCCGAGCCCGCTGTGGCCCGACGGGGCTTCGGCGCGGCCGATCGAGCCGGGGACCGTCGTGCACAGCGCCGGGGCGATCGCGAGCACTTCGAGCGGACGTTCGCAGGTCGTGTCTGGCGAGCCCGCCGCGAATCCGACGCCGACGCTCGCGACCCTGCAGCGTGGCCGGGAACGCTTCGACATCTACTGCGCGCCGTGCCACAGCGAGGCGGGCGACGGCGACGGGATGATCGTACGGCGCGGCTTTCCGCGGCCGTCGTCGTTTCACATCGACCGGCTGCGCAACGCGACCGACGACTACTTCTATTCGGTCATCACCAACGGATACGGTGCGATGTATCCGTACGCCGACCGCATTGCGCACGACGACCGTTGGGCGATCGTCGGGTACATCCGGGCTCTGCAGCTGAGCCAGCACGCGACGCTCGACGACGTGCCTGCCGCGCAGCGCGAGACATTGCACGAGGCGGCCCGATGACATGGGCAGCGAAGCTCGGGTCGGGCTCTCAATCCGCTTTGCCTGCGGCGTTCGAACCTGACCGTTTGGGCCCAAGCGAGCGGGTACATCGATCACGGACGTTTGGGAAAATCGCGCTGGCGATCGGCGGCGCGGGACTGCTGGTCTGTGTAGCGGGAGCATTCTTCGACCGTGCCGAGCTGTTCGAGTCCTACCTGTTCGCATGGTGGTTCTTTCTCGGAATCTCGCTCGGCAGCCTTTCGATCCTGATGATCCACCAGCTGACCGGCGGTGCCTGGGGTCGAGTGCTCGAAGCGCCGCTTCGCGCGGTGATCGCACCGCTGCCGCTGCTGGCCGTGCTCTTTCTGCCGCTGATCGTCGGGCATGCCGATCTGTACATCTGGGCGAGGCCTGCCGATTTCGGAGAGCCCGCGCTGTTGCAGGCGAAAAACTGGTATCTGAATCCGACGTTTTTCTGGGCGCGAGCGATCGTCTATTTCGCCGTCTGGATCGTACTCGGACACGTTCTCGGCCGCCTGCTCGATCGTCGCATCGATCGCGTCTCTGACCACTCACCGGGCGAAACGCGGGGCGATCGAGCAGCCGGCAGAGCCACTTCGGAAATTGCGGCCGAACGCGACGTGGAAGGTTCGGGCGCCGGTCGCACGCAACGCCAGCTGCGCACGATCAGCATCGCCGGCCTGATCGCCTACGCACTGACCATCACGTTCGCATCGATCGACTGGATCATGTCGCTGACTCCGGCGTGGTATTCGACCGGCTTCGGCCTCCTGATCATGGTCGGGCAGACGATGGCAGCGTTCGCTTTCGCCATCGTCCATTCGGTATGGATGCGCCACGGTGCCGCAACCGCCACAACGCGGTCGAAGTTGCCGCCGGGGTCTTCATCCGGCTCGTTGCTTTCGACGCCCGAAAATTTCAACGACCTCGGCAACCTGCTGCTGATGCTCGTGATGACCTGGGCGTATCTCGCGTTTACGCAGTACCTGATCACCTGGGCCGAAAACCTGCCGCACGAGATCGTCTGGTATCTGCCGCGCACGCAGACCTCGTGGAAGTGGATCGGAATTTTTCTGGTCGTATTTCACTTCGCTGCGCCGTTCGTGCTGCTGCTTTTCCGGCTGATCAAGCGCAATGCCGGTCTGCTCGCGGCGCTCGCCGGTGCGCTGCTGTTCGCGCACTGGGTCGACGCGCTCTGGCTGGTCGCGCCGACATTTCGCGGCGATGGGTTCCGATTGTATTGGACCGATATTGCAGCGACTGTCGGAATCGGAGGCATCTGGCTCGGCATCGTGCTGTCGGCGCTGTCGGAGTTCGATCTGCGCATGCCGGCGGAAATCGAAACGCCCGCGGATGCGGAGCCGCCGGAGGTTGGGCGTGGCTGAAGCGAACAACGCCAAAGCTTCCGAGGCTGCCGGGAGCGCCACCGCGCCGGCAGCTGGTTCCACGCCGGCTGCACGGCACGAGCCGGTGGAGGTGAACAGTCGCGCGCTGTCGATCGCGGTGTTGGCGGTCGTCGCGATCCTGATCGCCGCAGCTGCGGTCGCATACGCGCTGGTGCGGCATATCGGCGACTCGCAGCCGAGCTGGAGCGACCGTGCGACGGTGTCGCAACTGCGCCGTTCGTTTCCCGAACCGCTGCTCGAACCGGCACCGGCGGCCGACATCGCGGCGTTCAAGGCCGAGAAGCAGTCGTTGCTGAACGGATATGGCTGGATCGACAGGGGGAAGGGCATCGTGCGGATTCCGATCGAGCGTGCGATCGAGCTGACGGCGAACCAAGGACGATCGGGCGAACGATGAAGCGCTGGATTTCACTCGCGCTTTGGTTCTGGATTTCATTCGGCTCGATCCTGCCCGTTCCGACTTCGGCAACCGTCGCGCCGACGAACCTCGAAGACCGAGTCGGCTTCGATCAGCACCTCGGACGCGAGCTGCCTCTCGACGCGGTGTTTCGCGACGAAGCGGGAAAAGCGGTGCGGCTCGGCGACTGGTTCGGCAAGCGCCCGGTCATCGTCGCGCTGGCGTATTACGACTGTCCGAACCTTTGCACGCTCGTGCTGAACGGGCTGGTCGAAGGTCTGCGCGGCGCCGCTTCGGATCCCGGCACCGATCTCGAAGTCGTCGCGATCAGCATCGACCCGAACGAGACTTCGTCGCTCGCGACCAAAAAGAAGGCGGCTTACCTGGCGAGCTACGGCCGGCCTGCGACCGATGCGGGGTGGCATTTCCTGACCGGCGACGGCGTCTCGATCGCGCGCGTCGCAGGCGACGTCGGCTTCCGCTATTTCTACGACGACGAGCGAAGGCAGTACGCGCATCCGGCTGGCGTCGCGGTCGTCACGCCCGACGGGCGAATCTCGCGCTATCTGTTCGGAGTCCGGTTCGCGCCGCGCGACTTGCAGGCCGCGCTAGCCGATGCATCGGCGGGGCGGACCGGCAATCTCGCCGATCGGCTTCTGCTGCTGTGCTTTCGCTACGACCCGCACACGGGCCGCTACGGCCTCCTGATCGAAAACTGGATACGCGCGGTTGCGATTGCAACCGTGCTCGCGCTCGCGGGCTTCGTCGCGATCCTGGCGCGCCGCGACCGGTTGCGTCGTGAGAACGCGGCCCGATGATCGACTTCTCGAGGCTCCCCGAACAGGCGTCGACGTTCGCGCCCGTCTACGACGCGCTGTTCTATTCGGTGCTCGGGCTGACGGGAGTCGTCGCGGCCGGCGTCTTCGTCCTGATCGTCCATTTCGCATACAAGTATCGGGTCGGCTCGAAGGCCGATCGCGGTGCGCCGCCGGCCGCGGCGCAGAAGCGGCGCGACCGCGCGATGGAGGTCGCATGGATCGCGATACCGCTCGTTTTCTTTCTCGCGATCTTCGGCTGGGCGGCAGGAATCTATTTCTCCGACCTGAATGCCGCGCCGGCCAACGCGCTGCAGATCTTCGTCGTCGCGAAGCAGTGGATGTGGAAGGTCGAGCACACCAACGGCGGCCGCGAGATCAACGAGCTGCATGTGCCGCGCGGCTATCCCGTCAAGCTCGTGATGACCTCGCAGGACGTGATCCACAGCTTTTTCGTTCCGGCGTTTCGTGTGAAGCGCGACGTGCTGCCGGGGCGTTACGCGACACTCTGGTTTCAGGCGACGCGCGCCGGCGAGTTCCACCTTTTCTGCGCCGAATACTGCGGCACAGACCATTCGCGGATGGGCGGCAGGATCGTCGTGATGGAACCGGCCGAGTATCAGCGCTGGCTGAACGCGAGCAACGCCACGGGGACGACGACCGCGACGATGGCCGAACGCGGATCGGCGCGCTTCCGCGAGCTCGGCTGCGGCGGTTGCCACGGCATCGGTTCGACCGTGCGGGCACCAAGGCTCGAAGGCCTGTTCGGTCGGCCAGTGCCGCTGCAGGACGGCCGCGTCGTCGTCGCCGACCAGGCCTACATCCGCGATTCGATCCTGCTTCCGTCGAAGGACGTCGCAGCCGGCTACGCACCGGTCATGCCCTCGTACGCCGGCCAGGTCGGCGAGGACGATCTGCTCGAATTGGCCGAATATATCGCGTCGCTCGCCGACGTGAAGGGCAGGGCGCCATGACGGCCCGGCCGCCAACCGCCGCGGCGGCGGTGCCGCCCGACAACTATCTGAATGCCGGCTGGTCGCTGCGGTCGTGGCTGACCGCTCGCGACCACAAGCGCATCGCGATCCTCTATTCGATCGCGATCACGCTGTTTTTTTTCGTCGGCGGCGTCGCGGCGACGCTGATCCGGATCGAGCTCGCCACGCCCGCAGGCGATCTCGTCTCGGCAGAAACCTACAACAAGCTATTCACGCTGCACGGCGTCGTAATGGTCTGGTTCTTCCTGATCCCGTCGATCCCGGCCACGCTCGGCAATTTCCTGGTTCCGCTGATGATCGGCGCGCGCGACCTCGCGTTTCCGCGTCTCAACCTGCTCAGCTGGTACCTGTACATTTTCGGCGGCCTGTTCACGATCGGCGCGTTGATCGCCGGCGGAGTCGACACCGGCTGGACTTTCTACACGCCGTTCTCGACGATGTTCTCGAACACGCACGTGATCGCCGCGATCGCCGGAGTCTTCGTCGTCGGGTTCTCGTCGATCCTGACCGGAATCAACTTCATCGCGACGGTCCACACGATGCGTGCGCCCGGCCTCACGTGGTTTCGCCTGCCGCTGTTCGTCTGGGCCAACTACGCGACCAGCGTGATCCTGGTACTTGCGACCCCGGTGCTGGCGATGACGCTGACGCTGCTCGCGATCGAGCGCATTGGGCATATCGGCATCTTCGACCCGGCGCTCGGCGGCGACCCGCTGCTGTTCCAGCACCTCTTCTGGTTCTATTCGCATCCCGCCGTCTACGTGATGGTGCTACCGGCGATGGGAGTCGTCAGCGAAATCATCGCCTGCTTTTCTCGAAAGCCCATCTTCGGCTACCGGATGATGGCGTACGCGATCCTCGCGATCGCGGGAATCGGCTTCCTGGTCTGGGGGCACCACATGTTCGTCTCGGGGCAGTCGCTGTACGCCGGGCTGGTCTTCTCGCTGCTGAGCTTCATCGTCGCGGTGCCGTCGGCGATCAAGGTGTTCAACTGGATCGCCACGCTCTACAAGGGCTCGATCTCGTTCGAGGCGCCGATGCTGTACGCGCTCGGCTTCATAGGCCTGTTCATGCTCGGCGGACTCACCGGCCTGTTCCTCGCGGCGATCGCGCTCGACGTGCACCTGACCGACACCTATTTCGTCGTCGCGCACTTCCACTACATCATGGTCGGCGGCTCGGTCATGGCCTATCTCGGAGGAATCCATTTCTGGTGGCCGAAAATCACCGGCCGGCTGTATTCGGAAGCGTGGGCGCGGTTCGCCGCGATCCTGATGTTCTTCGGATTCAACCTGACCTTCTTTCCGCAATACCTGCTCGGCTTTGCCGGGATGCCGCGCCGCTATCACGAGTATCCGCCCGAGTTCCAGGTCCTGAACGTGCTGTCGTCGGCGGGTGCGTCGATCCTCGCGGCCGCTTATCTGCTGCCGCTGTGCTACTTGAGCTGGTCCTTCGTCCGCGGCAAGCCGGCGTCGTCGAATCCGTGGAAGGCGACGGGGCTCGAATGGCTCACCACTTCGCCGCCGCCGGTCGAGAATTTTTCCGAGACGCCGGTCGTGACCGAGGGACCCTATGCGTATTCGCCGTCTTCCGAGCGAGGAGCGCAGTCGTGAGCGATGGCACGCTCGCCGAGCAGTTCGACGACCGCGCGCAGCAGCGCACCGCGGCGGAGACCGGAATGTGGATTTTCATCGCGAGCGAAATCCTGTTCTTCGGCGTGCTGTTCTTCGCCTATTCGGCGACGCGCGTTCACTTTCCGGCTGCGTTCGCCGCCGCCAGCCGCCACACCGACGTCGTCCTCGGCAGCATCAACACCGCGCTGCTGTTGACCAGCAGCTTCACGATGGCGCTCGCGGTGCGGGCCGCCGAGCTCGGCCGCGGCAGGAGCATCGCCGTTTTCATGGGCCTGACGATCGCTTTCGGCGTCGCCTTCGCCGGGATCAAGTTCACCGAGTACCGGCACGATTACCTCGATCATCTGGTCCCGTGGCTCGACTTCCGCTTCGATCCGGCGCAGCGCAGGGGCGCCGAGCTGTTCTTCTATCTGTATTTCGTGATGACCGGCTTTCACGCGCTGCATCTGGCGATCGGCATCGCCGCGGTCGGAACAGTTGCAGTCCTGGCCTCGAAGGGCGCATTCACTGCGCGCTATTTCCTTTCCAGCACATTGGGATCCTAAGCTTAGAATTCCACGTGGACAAGTTGTCGCG
>JADMIO012752895.1_pt1 | contig 27392 bp, 22 predicted proteins | sample 8958161 | NCBI WGS metagenome assembly JADMIO01 (sample SAMN16585339, study PRJNA669376) | soil metagenome | isolation source: Crop rotation soil | place: USA: Cullars Rotation, Alabama | collected 2011
CTTTCCGGCCCGATACGGACAGCCCCGGCAGCACCGCCAGTGGCCTGATGAACAGCGAGGCGGGTCCCGGCCTCGTCGGCGGTGATACGGATGCGATCCCCGGCGCGGCGGAATACTGGAACGATGCGCTGGCGGTCAGCGCGGGCGGGGTGGTTACGGCGACGGTGCCGCTTCCCGGCGACCCGCACGACTGGCGCCTGCGGGTCTGGTCGTTCAGCAAGGCGGGCGTCAGCGCCCAGACGATCAACCTCAGCACGGTGGCCCCGGTCGCGGTGGAATGGTCGCCGGTCAGCTACATGGTGCAGGGCGACACGGCCAGCATCGGCGCGAACATCACCAACCTGCGCGATAAAGAGGTGCAGATGGAGGCCCGCCTGCTGGCCGAAGGCGGCCTTAGCCTCGACGCCTCTACGCCGGGCCAGCGACTATTGACCTTGCAGCCGGGCGAGACGCGCCACATCAACTGGGTGGTCGGGGCTCAGACCGGCATATCCGGGCGCCTTTTGCTCGACGTTGGCTGGCCTAACGGTGACAGCTGGATCGCCTCGACGGTGCGGCGTACCGGCGCGGTGACAGTGCAGCCTTATGGCGTGCAGAGCAGCCAGGTGCGTTCCGGCGCCCTGCGCGGCGATGAGACGGTGGGTATGGTGCTGCCGCCGAGCGTGGCGCCGAGCCAGGCCGACCTGCTGGTGATGGCCGACCCGACCCTGGCCGGGCTGCTGGTGCGGGCCTACAATGCCCAGGTCGTCGCCGGCCGCGGCACCTCGTCGGTCAGCGCGGCGGCGGGGCGGCTGCTGAGCAATGCAGCGCTGTCTGACCTCGCCAATCGCGGCCTGATCGATCCCGATGCTCTGCCCGCCACCCTGAACGCCGAGCGGGCGCTGGACCTGCAATTTATCTACGGCGCGCAGGATATGGGCGGCGGCTGGGCCGAGTCGCCCGGCGGCGGCGCCGACGCCGAGACTACCGCCAGCGTGTTGCGGGCATTGTGGCAGTTGCAAAATGCCCCCGCGACTACTGGCCTGGCCCCACGCGATGTGGATGCGGCCACGATCCAGCGCGGCCTGATCTGGCTGCGGCTGGCCCTACGCCCCGCGCCGATCCTGCCCGGCGCCCCCAACGCCAGCGACACGTTGCCGCTGGCGACCCGCGCCCACGCGATCTACGTGCTGGCACTGTTCGACGCCGCGTCGATTGAGGATGCGCGGGCATTATTGGGCCGCGCCAACGATCTGGACCTGGCCGCCCAGGGCTGGCTGGCCCTGGCTCTCTCGCGGCTCGACCTCGGCCCCGAAGCCGGTCTACTGCTAGATCGCATGTCGCTCGACAAACTGAGCGATTCGTCGGCCGCACTGGCCGCAGCCGTGGCTTTGCAGGCGCTATTGAGCGCCGACCCGGCGGGCGAACGGGCCAACTCTGGCGACGCGGCTGATTTCTTGCTTAGTCATAGGAGTGGGGCGGGTTGGGACGCCGCGGCGGGCGGCGAGGCGCTGCTGGCGCTCGGTAACTATAGCGCGACCCACCCCGACGGCAACGCGGCCTTCAGCTACAGCGTCTTCGTCAACGGCAACCTGCTGCGCGAGGTTGAGGTGGGCAAGGGCGGCGCCGGCGGCGCGCTGCAACTGACAGTGCCGGGTTCGGCGCTGCACCTAGGCGAGAACAGCGTGCGACTTGAATCCAGCGACGGGCGGATCTATTATTCGCTGCTGGCTCGCTCGCTACTCTACAGCGCGATCCGCCCGATCAGCAGCGACACCACGCCCGGTTTCACGGCCAGCCTGTTGCGCTCCTACCAGCCGCGGCTTGCCGGGCCTGCGCCGAAGGTGGGCGAACTGGTTACGGTGGTCACGACGATCACGGTGGGCAGCGAGATCGAAGCGACACAATTTGCGGATAACCTGCCCGGGGCGCTGTTGCCGCTGGGCGATTATACGCTGACCGCGCAGGCCGCCCAGGACGGCACTGCGCTGGCGGCTAACGGCCAATCACTCGACCTGACGGCGATCCGCACCACTGCAGGCGCAACGCAGCTCCTGCTCCCCGCACTGACGCCGGGAACCTATCGCCTCACCTACCGCGCCCTGGTTGCCCACAGTGGCACCTACACCGCCCTACCGGCTACGCTAAGCCCGGCCGGCGGCAGCGCGGCGCTGGCACGTTCGGCCACCGCAGAGCTTAAGTTTGGAGAATGATGGCGTCTGAAACGTGAAACGTGAAAGGACGGGAGCCGGGAGCCGGGAGCCGGGAATTGACGGATTCACACTCGTCACTGCCCACTGTCCACTGCCCACTCGTACTATTCACGTTTCACGTTTCACGATCCATGCACCTGGAGGTTTTGTCTTGAATCGTTTCATCGTCGAAGGCGGGCACCGCCTGTCGGGGACGTTGCGCCCGGCGGGCAATAAGAACGCGGCGCTGCCGATGGTTGCGGCGACCCTGCTCACCGACCAGCCCGTTGTCCTACAAAACATGCCGGATATCGCTGACATCGCGGTCATGCTCAAGCTGCTGCAACAGCTTGGGGTCGAGGTTGACCGGCGTGACCACGAGGTTACTATCTGGGCGCGCGATCTCAAATCCAGCTCTCTCGATAGCGAGTTGGGGCGCAAGATCCGCACGTCACTCTTGTTCGCCGGGCCGCTGCTGGCCCGCATGGGCAGCGCGACGGTGGGCCTGCCGGGCGGTGATAGCATCGGGCGTCGCCGCAACGATACGCACCTGCTGGCGCTGAGCGCTCTCGGCGCACAGATCGAAGTCGGCAACAACCAGTATAAGATGACCGCGCCGCAACGGCTCAAAGGTACCGAGATTTTTCTGGACGAGGCCAGCGTCACCGGCACCGAACAGGCCATGCTGGCCGCCGTCACCGCCGAAGGCACCACCCGTATCCTCAACGCCGCCTCCGAGCCGCACGTGCAAGACCTGGCCCATTTCCTTAACTGCCTGGGCGCCGATATCAGCGGTATCGGCAGCAACGCCCTGGTAATCAACGGTGTGGATCGGCTCAAAGGTGGGACCTATCGCATCATGTCCGATCATATGGAGGTTGGCTCGTTCATCGGATTGGCGGCGATCACCGGCAGCGAGATTCTCATTAAAGATGCCGTACCGGAGCACCTGCACATGACCAAACTGGTGCTGGGCAAGCTCGGTGTGCGCCTCGAAGTGCAGGGCAACGACCTGCTGGTGCCCGGCGACCAGGATTTGCGCGTCTCCTACGACGCCCACGGGGCTATCCCCAAGATCGACGACGGCCCCTGGCCCGCCTTTCCCAGCGACCTGATGAGTATTGCGCTGGTAATCGCCACGCAGTCCGAGGGCATGGTGCTGATCTTCGAGAAGATGTTCGAGAGCCGCCTGTTCTTCGTGGACAAGCTGATCTCGATGGGTGCCCGCATCGTCCTCTGCGACCCGCACCGTGCCGTCGTCGCGGGCAAGTCGCAGCTACGCGGCGACGAGATCACCAGTCCTGACATCCGCGCCGGTATGGCTCTGCTCCTCGCCAGCCTCTGCGCCAAAGGCACCAGCGTGATCCAGAACATCGGCCAGATGGATCGCGGCTACGAGCGCATCGAGGAACGCTTGCAGGAGATCGGGGCGCGCATCAAGCGCGTTTAGGCACTCGTCTTCTCCCTCGCCGGGGTGCCCTCTGGGCCTGGGCGAGGGTTGGGTGAGGGGTGATCAGCATTTCCTGACAGGCCAGGTCTGGTTGATAATTCGATGCCAATTACCCCTCACCCTCGCCCCAGCGGAGCGATGGAACCGGCTGGTCGCAAAAGTCATTCGTGGTTGGCAGCATCATGCCAGCAGAGAAGCCTATGGACTTCGTAGCAATTGTATCGCTCGCCGTACTCTTAATTGCCGGGTTGGCCGGGCTGGCGCAGGGAGTCGGGCTGCTGGCCGGACGGCTGGCGCCTGAGGTTGGGATGCCACGCCCGCTAGGGATCGCGCTTTATCTGGCTGGAGGGTTGGCGGCGCTGGTGGTTGCAGCACTATGGCTGTTTAGTTTATAACTTTATTCGCAGCGACAAAAATGGGGGCCTGAGGGAAGCTGGTGACACAATGGCGTGCCGCCGGCTTCCCTCAGGCCCCCAAATTTCTCATCGCTGCCAGGGTGGGGCCGGATATAGCGCCAGGATCTTGGCCCGCAGATCGGTGACGTGATCCAGTTCGTGCAGGGCCATGCTGCGCGCCATCAGGTAGACGGTTTCTTTGCGCTGCTTGTTCTCCTCGCGCACGGCTCGCGCCCATTGGGCATCGCTCAACCGGTTGAGGACGTTCAGCAGGGTGGTGCGGCGGAAGGTGAAATAGGCCAGCAGCTCGGCGAAGTCGCACTCCTCGGTGTGGAGTAGCTTACCGATGTTGCGTTCGGGGTGGATGTCGTAGACGAACGGCTCGTCTACCATCAAGGCGAGATAGATCCATTCGGCGTGCCGTGCTTCGCAGTTGACCAGATGCGCCAGCCCTTCGGCCAGCGAACGTTCGTCCGCGCCGAGCGGCTGGCGCGTTTGTTCGGGGGATAGGTGGACGCTGATGGCGGCGAGTTGGCGCGGCGAGTCGGCCAGGATGCCCAGGATCGTGCTGATGTTTGCTTTCGTGAGGCTGGTAGAGATCTTCGTGCTTGCTGCCACGAATCGCTCCGTTTGCTAGAGGGTTTTAACCAGGCGCTGGACGGCGTTCCAGTCGGCGGCCTCGTCGGGGTGGCCCATCTTGGCGAAGTTAATGTTCAGCCCGGCGGCCTGCCCGCGATAGATGTCCGACGGGTCGTCGTCCACGAACAGCACCTCGCGCGGGTGGTACTCGTGCCCGGCAGCGCTCTCGGCGGCCAGGATTTTCTTGATCATGCCGGCTTTGTTGGTGTGCCACTCGGCGACGACTTGATCGAAATCGTCGCGCAGGCCGAAGGCGCGCAGGATGCGGTCGATGTTCCCGACATGATTCCATGAGCACACGGCCAAGCGCACACCGCGCTCATGGGCCAGCGCGATGGTGTCGCGCACGCCCTCATGCAGAGCGAACAGCGGGCCGTCGCCGCGCTGAACCATATCCCGGTCGTCGGGCGTTGGGGCGAAGGTGAAGTTCGGGTCGCCGATAGCGTCGTCGGGCGTGCGGTCGGAGCAGCAGACGCCGCTCATCGGTTGCCACAGGGTATCGTCGCCGTCGAGAATAAGTAACTTGATCATCCGCTCACGTAGGACGCCGCTTCGTGGCTGGTATGCTGGCGGATCAGCGTATCGTACAGATTGCTGATGCGGTGGGCGATGTTGGCCCAGCCATATTCGCGGGCGTAGGCAGCGGCGCACTCGCCCATGCCTTCGCGGGCTACGTCGTCGCTGAGCGATTCGTTGATGCGAACTTCGAGTTGCGCCGGGTTTTCTTCAGGCACCAGGTAGCCGGTTTCACCTTCGCGTACCAGATGGGCCAGCCCGCCGACGCGCGAGGCGATCACCGGCGTGCCGCAGGCCATCGACTCCAGCGCCACCATACCAAAGCTCTCGTAGTGCGAGGGCATGATCGTCAGGTCGGCGGCGGAGTAGAAGAAAGGCAGCTCGGTTTGCGGTTGCGAGCCCATGAAATCGACGCGCGAGGCGATGCCCAGATCGTCGGCCAGTTTCTTGACGCGGCGCAGTTCGGGGTTGTTCGAGTTGTTGGTGTCGGCATCGCCGCCCACGATCAGCACGCGCAGGTCATCATAGCCGGGCCGCTTCATCAAGAGCGCGGCGGCTTCCAGCAGCGTATCGATGCCCTTCAGGCGCTCGATGCGGCCTACGAACAGGAGCAAGCGACCACAGGGCAGGTCCAGGCGGCGGCGGGAATTGTGCTGGTCGCGCGGATAAAATAGCCGGGTATCGACGCCGGGCGGGATGACGGTCATCTTCTGCGGGTCGGCGCCGTAGTACCATGATAGCTGTGCCTTCTCGGTCGGCGTGGCGGCCACAAGTTGGTCGGCCCAGGCGACAACCTGCTCCTCCATCTCCAGGCGCAGGCCAAGCTCGCGGTCAAGCTCGGTCTTGGCGACCTCGTTCTTCAGATGGCCCAGTGTGTGGAACATCTGCACCAGCGGAACGCCCCACATCTGCGCCAGTTCGTGCCCGACTACGCCCGACAGCCAGTAGTGGCCGTGGACCACGTCGTAGCTAGCGCACTCGCTCGCGCGGAAGGCTTCGAGGTTATCGCGGAACTCCGGCAGGTGGTCGAAAATCTTGTTCTTGTCGTAGGGCGCGACCGGCCCGGCCTTGAGGTGAATAACCCGCGCATTAGGGCCAAGCTGGCGCACCGGGGCGATATTAGGATCCTGGGCGCGGGTGAACACGTCCACCTGCTGCCCGCGCCGGCCCAACTCGCGCGCCAGCTCGCGCACATACACGTTCATCCCGCCGGTTTCCTTACCACCGAGCGTGGCGAGCGGGCATGTATGCACACTTAGCATTGCGATCTTGCTCATAATTCCTCGTCCGTTGGGCAGGCAACAGTCAGCGGCTAGAACCGCGTCGCTGGCCCGCGCGCCTGCCGATCTCCTATTTCCTGATGATCACCCGGTGAATAAAGGTGTCGCGGCCGCCGAGGTCGTACTTATAGCGTTCGTCGCCGCGCAGGAAGTCGAAATACTTGATTCCCTGCTCGATTGCCTCCTGCATACGCCTGACCAGCAGCACGAACCCGGCGCCGCCATAGGTGGGGTCGAAGCCGGAATTATACAGGTGGATACGGCCTTCGTAGTTGAACGACAGATAGGCGGCGACGGCGCGGCCCTCTGCCGTGAGCAGGGCGATCTCCGGCCAGCAGGTCCCGCTGGTGGAGCCGATCACGTCGCGGAAGAACTGCTCCATCCGCGTGGTCATAAACTCGGCTTTGGCCGCATTGCTCATGCGATGCAATTTAAGAAACTGCTCCAACCCGGCCTGAAGTTCATCCGGCGAGCGTAATAGCTTATATTCGGGCGCGGTGCCCGCCTCTTCGGCGCGGCGCAGCTTGCGGCGCAGCTCATGGCGGTCCTTCTTGCTCAACGAGGCCAGGTAATCGTCCCAGGAGCCGGAAAGCTCGGCCACCGGGCAGGTCTCCTCTACATCGGTCCACACCTGCCAGCCGCGCTGTTGCGCCAGCCGCGCCACAACTGCGGCGGAGCCCGACCACGACGGCAGCGAGTGGAGGTCGATCACGTCCCACTCGTCGGCCCGGCCGGCCCAGTGGTCGAGCGCAGCGGCCCAGGCAGCTTCTAGCTGCTCCGGCGCGGCGATGATGTCGAGGTAATCGGTGACGTCCACACCGCCGAGCAACCGCACGACACGCTCGCCCTCACGGGGGGCCGGTTCGGGCGGGCTCACCTCGATCTGCTCGGCCTGCGCGGCGGCGGTGCGCTCGGCGGGGGCTTCACCTTCGCCTTGCTTGGCCAGGTAGCGGCGGCGGATGCGCTGCCAGTCGGCGGCGCGGCTCTGCTCGTCGGCGGCGTCCTGGGCGCTGATCGTGGACAAATAAAAAGGGGCACATCCAAGCTGATGCCCCCCTTCGCTGAAAATGAGTAGATTCAGGCTACAGCTATTACAGAAACAGGCCCACCACGCCGCCTGATACTGGCGCGTGAGAAACACGACATTGCTGGCGGCGCCTGCCACCAGCTTATTCCACACCTCGGCCTGCGGGGCGTGCGCGAAATCATTAATCAGTTCGGTATCCAGCGACATTAAGCGAAAAAGCCTCCGCAGACTGTACGTAGAGCTGTTACGTCAGGATGTATTCTAGCACCGTGCCGCTGTGCCTTATGTAAGCGTTGCCACAGCGGGTAGCGAGTCGCGGGTTGCGGGCAGCGGCGAGGCTACGAGCGATGCGCCTCGTGTTATTCACGTTTCATCTTTCACGTTGCCTACTTGTCCGCAACTCGCTACCCATAGGGGCATATCGTGTGCCACAAAGGGGCGGCCCGGACGATTGGGTCCGGGCCGCCGTTGAGTTGCGCTATTCAGGATGGATGCGGTCAGGCGAGTTCGGGTTGCAGCACGCCATAGTCGCCGTCGTTGCGACGGTATAGCACGCTCATACGCTTGGTGTCTGGATCGAAGAAGACGAAGAAGTTGTGTCCAAGCAATTCCATCTGTTCGACGGCATCCTCGTGGCTCATCGGGCGCACGGTGAACTGCTTGGTGCGCACGATGGGGCGCTGCTCCTCCTCAGCCTCGTCGCCATCTTCCGCGGCAGGCTCCGCGCCGTTTGGCGCAGCCACCACCGCGATGCTGGTGGGCATGGCGCCCTTGCGACGGCGGGCTCGGCCCTTGAAGCGCTCGATGCGCCGCTCGATCTTGCCGATGGCCGCGTCGAATGCCGAAAGGAGTTCTGAGTCCTCCTCCTCGGCCCGCAGCAGCGTGCCGTTGGCGCGCACCGTTAGCTGCACCACGGTCCGCTCCGGCCCGGTTTTGGTCTTCTCCTCACCTACGATCACCTCGGCATCGCTGAGCTGTTCCAGGTAGCGCGCCAGGCGCTCCACCTTCTTGCGCATCAGCGCCTCGTCAGCCGGTTTAACACGCAGGTTCTTGCTTTTAATGTTCACTTGCATCGGATTTCCTCCTTGCAGTGGGTGTTTCAGCCCGGAAAAGGGTGGCAACAACTGGTGCGGCAAAGTTTGTGCCGGGGCTTGCGGCCCCGTAAAAACGCAAAAAGCCGGGGCGCCCTGGCTGGCGCCTCGGCCTCTCCGAGCTTACGCACCACTCCATCATTGGCACACTCCGACTTTTCCAGGCGGTGCCCGCTGAGGGATTCGAACCCCCGACGCCTTCCTTAGGACGGAAGCGCTCTGTCCCCTGAGCTAAGCGGGCATCTCAGCGACGTTAACATTATACCTTATCCCCAGCCGGTGCTGCTAGTGACCTTCGTCAGATGCAACTTACCTATCAAGGCGGAGCAGAGTTGGATGGAGCTGCCAACGAACACGGAACGAATAAACGATTGGGCTCGGTATGCAGCTATCGTATTCGTTATTCGATTTCGCATTCGTTGACGGCTCCACATGAATAACTGTTACACGCTTGTAAGGCATGTGTATAATGGTGGTGGGAGGGTTGAGGACGATGGCGGAGAATGAGAAGCAGTTTGCGGCATGGCTGGATACGACGCTGCGGAATCGCGGCTTGTCGCAGGCGGAGTTGGCGCGGCAGGTCGGGGTGGCCGACGCGCAGGTGTCGCGCTGGCGGCGGGGCCAGGTGGTGCCGACCGTGCGCTATTTGCAGCAGATCGCCGATGTGATGGGCGTGCAGCGGGTCACGCTGGACCGGCTGGCTGGCTACCCGGTGGTCGGCTATGCCGAGAGTACGGTGGGCAGTGACCCGGCGGTGGAGGCTGAGATCGAGGAGTTGGAGACGCGGTTCGGGCAGACGTTGCGCGACAAGGTGCCGCCGCAGTTGTGGCGGGCCTACGCCGAGGCATGCGCGGCGCTGGCCGATGGCCTCAGCAACCAGTTTCGCAGCGTGCTGGAACAGGCCGAAGCCCTCGCCGCCGAAGAAGACCACCCGCACCGCGACGAGCGCAACATGGGCTTCCGACGATAGGACGATTATTGCAACGCGGAGAACACGGAGAACACGGCGGAACGAAGGCTAATGAATTGGGGATCAGGCACAAAGCTTTGCCTGTTCCCCATTATTTTCTTCGTCGTCTCCCTCCGTGTCCTCCGTGGTGAAACCCCGTCTTATGGCGTCCCGCCTGGCGTAGCCTCCGCATCCGGTTGGGTCGGTTCAGCGGGGGGTTCGGGGGAGACGGAGGGGGTGCCTTCGGCGGGCGGCGGGTTGAGGGTGAGAACGCCACCGGAGGCCGCGGCGCTGATCTGCTCGTCGGTCCACGGCAGCGTGCGGTAGCCGCCGTTGAGCCAGTCCTGCGCCATGTCGCCCCAGTATTTGCTGAAGGGTTGGCCCGACTGGCCGGGGGCGAGGATTACCTGCGTTTTGGTCCAGTCTCCGCTGTCGCTGATCTGGCGCATCGAGGAGTGGCTGGTCTGGCTGTAGGGGTCGGCGGGGTCGAAACTGGCGCGATTGACCGAGTTCGAGTCGCCCGACGTCGCGAACGGGCCGATGTTGAACAGCTTGTCGAGCGGCTGCACTGACCCCAGCGGGTGCCCGAAGGTCACCTGATGGATATCGCCCCACTTCCACGCGCTCATATCGTCGCCTAGCGTGGTGGTCAGCCATTCGGTGGCCTGCTTGAGGCTCAGCAGCAGAATATCGTCGCGGCTCTCGCTGGCGGTGGTATTGACGTTTTGCCACCAGATGTTGTTGGGCTGGTCGAGGATGGCATAAAGCGCCTGATCCTCGGCGCGGCCCGCGTTGTCGCGGTATTCGGCGGCCAGGTCGGGGCCAAGCTCGTCGGCGAACGTGTTGGTGGCGACCTGGGTCCAGGCCACTTCGTAGAGCGCGGCGGCGGCGCTATCGCGGCCCGTATCGCCGTCCCACCCTTTCAGCAAGTCAATGGCCTGCTGCGTGCGCGCGTCGGGGCTTTTGAGGTTGGCGATCGTAGATACGAACTTCTGCGCCACAATGTCGTGCGTGTCCATCTGCATCGCCTTGAAGTCGTCCACGCTCAGCTTGTCCTTAGCGGTGAGCATCTGCGTGATGCGCTCGGCGCGGAACCAGGGATACCACCAGCCCGTGGCGTAGCCCGAAGTGGCGGCGGTGGTCACGCGGTTGTTGGCGGTGACGATATAGTGTTCGGGTGGGTTGAAGACGCGCGGCATCTGCTCGTAAGGCACGAAGCCGACCCACTCATAGTTTTCGCTCGACCCATCAACCGGCGTCATCCCGCTGCCTGAGGCCCGTAGCGGCCAGCGCCCGGTGGCCTGGTAGCCGATATTGCCGTCTTTGTCGGCATAGACGAAGTTCTGCCCGGCCACGTCCCAGTAGGATAACGCGGTGTGGAACTCCTCCCAGTTCTTGGCGCGGCCCAGATCCATCGTCGCGCGGAACAGCGAGCCGGTCAGCGAGGCGGTCCAGCGCAGCGAGGTCGGCGCTTTAAGATCGCTGAACACGTCGTTGAGCAGCGGGCCGTGGCGCGTCGAGCGCACCAGGATATTCACGTCCTCCTGCCCCTTGACGCGGATCGTCTCGTTCAGTATCTCCATCGGTACCCAGGACGTGCCGTAGTAATACTGGTCCTTGTGGCCTTCAGGATCGAGCTTTTCGACGTAGAGATCCTGGGTATCGGGGCCGAGATTGGTCACCGCCCAGGCGATATCCGGGTTATGCCCGGCGACCACGCCCGGCGTTCCGGCGAAACTCATCCCGGCCACATCATACGAGCCGTCGGTGGCGCGCAGGCCGATGGCGTACCAGATCGAGGGGTTGCTGACGTCGAGGTGCGGATCGTTGGCGATCAGCGGGTGCCCGTCGGCGGCCAGGCTGCCGTCGATCACCCAGTTGTTGCTGCCGCGCTCGCCCGGCTCCATGCTATCGCGCATAGCGAGGTCGAGCGGCTTCAAGAGCGCCGAGCCGCCGGGGTTGCCGGGGAGCGCAGACGCCTGGACGATGGTGGCTTTGCCATCAGGGTAGGGCGGGAACAGTTGCACGGCGCGGTCCACGCCAACCTTGCTTTGCAGGTCGGCCATCGTCAGCTCGATGTACATGTTCTCGCTGAGATTCCAGGCCATCACCTTGCCGAAGGTGACGCTGTCTAGCGGGGTCCAGTGTTCGGGACGGTAGCCGAGCAGAGTGAACTCCAGCGGCAGCGAGTCAAGGTGCGTGTCGATGAAGGCGTTGACGCCGTTGGCATAGTCGGTCAGATACTGGGCGTATTCTTCGGGCAGCGCGTCAAGATCTTTGGCGGCGGCGCGGCGCATCCCGATCGTCCGCAAAAATTCGTCGGTTTGCAGCGTCGTCTCGCCCAGTACTTCAGACAAGCGCCCGGCCCCGACGCGACGATAGAAATCCATCTGCCAGAGCCGGTCCTGCGCCTGCACGTAGCCCTGCGCCGTAAACAGGTCGTCGATATTGGCTGCGGTGATATGGGGGATGCCGCTGCTGTCGCGGGCGACGGTGACCGGGGCGGTCAGTTCGTCGAGGGTCAGGCTGCCGCTAGTCGTCGGCATGGTGCGTTGCACGAACCAGAAGGCCAACCCGCCGATCAGCACTACCAGCGCCACTAAGCCGAGCACTATCCCCAGCACGATCTTGCGGGCCGGGGACGGCTTCTTTGGCCTAGCCGTGCCCACTGTCCCAATCGGAAAGTCGCTCGCCGACGGCGCCGAGCGGTTTGCCTTCGCCATATCTTCCTCCCGTTTTGGCTGCGCCAGACTGACGTGGCATTATACCACGTAGCGCTCCGCGTGCGGCCAGCGAGCGCTACTCAGCCGTTTGTAGATTGGTAGGCGATATTGTGGTATGTTCAGGGACGATGGTCCCGCGACACAACGACGTTTGTTCGTACAATAGCGCCATTCACTCTGCTACAATCATGTGGCATAGATAAAACCCCTCGCCATGTCCCCGAAAGGATCTGCAGGATAACCCATGCCTAAGAAGTCGTTGCTGACGCTCGTTTTACTACCCGCCCTATTGTTATCTGGCCTGCTACTCTCGCTCCAACCCGCGCTGGCCGCCTCCGGCGACCTGGATAGCACCTTTGGCGAAGGTGGGCGAGTGACTACTAACGTCCCCGGCGACGCCGGTAACATCCGTAGCTTTATGCTACGCCAGGACGGGTCTATCGTCGCAGTCGGGGACGTGTCTACCCCTAATCCTGTTGATCCCTGGCACACCAGGCCTGCCGTTGTATTGGCTTCCTATAGTGCTAACGGGTTGCTCGACGGTTCGTTTGGCAGCGCTGAGCAGCCGGGACGGGTACAGCTACCCGCAGGGGACCACGGCACCTGGGGCTACGCTGTGGCGGCCCTGCCGAATGGTAAATTGATCGTCGCCGGGTATGGAGAATTCACGCTGGCCAGACTTAATGCCGACGGCACGCTGGATACAACCTTCGGGCAAGATGGTTTTGTCCAGGACCCTCAGGTTGGCAATATCATCAACATAGCGGTACAGCCGGACGGTAAGATACTTTTCGCCAGCGCGTTGGCAGGGTTTATCGTCGGTAGATATAAGCCCGACGGCAGCCGCGACAGTAGCTTTGGCGCTGGCGGACTGGCTAGCGTCGATTTCGGTAATACGAACCAGGGTGCCTACACGCTGGTGTTGCAGTCCGACGGTAAGATTGTCGCTGTCGGCACCACTGGGAGCGACTTCGCAGTGGTGCGCTTTAACGCTAATGGCATCCTCGACCAATCCTTTGCCTCCGGCGGTAAGTCGGTGACGGACTTCGGCACAAGCGGTGAAATAGCACATAGCGTCGTGATCGATAGTGCGGGCCGGATCGTCGTAGCGGGCAATAGCAATGGCTACGCGGCTATCCGCTACAACGCCAACGGCAGCCTTGATACTTCCTTCAGCGACGATGGCAAACAGCTAATCCAAATCGGATCGCAGAGCAGTGGACGGATGCTCGCCTTACAGGGCACCGATAAGCTGATCATGGTCGGACAGGGCTCGGCAGGCGGTGACTCACGCCACATCTCATTAGTACGCCTGAACCTCGACGGCAGCCTCGACTATAGCTTCGGGAACGGTGGCATCGTCGAGACTTATCTGGTAAGTTGGCCAAACCATATGGAGGTCCGCCCAGATGGCAGAATACTTCTTGGCCTAAGCTACGCCTCCGCCGCTTTTACTCTGGTGCAGTTCCTCCCCAGCGGCTCATACGATACCTCGTTTGGCGGCCAGGGCACAGGCCAGACTACTACTCGTTTCGGCCTCGGCAGAGATGATGGCTACGCTGTGGCTACGCTGGACGATGGCAATATCCTGCTGGCCGGTCGGTCGAGCGGACAACTGGCGCTGCTGCGTTATGATGCGGCGGGCACGCAAGACCGCACCTGGGGTGGGGCTGGCGCTTTGTTACGCACCTTCAACTCCCGTCCAAGCTACGCCAGCGGCATCGTGGTGCAGCCCGACAAAAAGATCTTGCTGGCCGCGTCCGACGACATATACGCCTTCGGGATAGTGCGCGTCAATCCTGATGGCAGTCTCGACACATCGTTCAGCGGTGATGGAATGGCAACCGCCTCGCGGGGCATTGTGCCCACCACTGGCGAGGCGGTGGCGCTGCAAACAAACGGCAGCATCGTCATGGTGGGCAGCAGCGGCGGCGACTTCGCTGTGACGCGCTTCCTAGCGGACGGTCGCCAGGACACCAGTTTCGGCAGCGGTGGCTGGACCGTCGTGGACATGGGCGGCGCCGATAAGGCGGCGGTTGTGGCGCTGCAAGGCGGCAAGATCGTCGTCGCGGGCCATAGCGATGACGACTTCGCGGTGCTGAGGCTAAACTCCACCGGCACGGTCGATACCTCGTTCAGTGGCGACGGCAAGGTGTTGACCGATTTCGCCGGCGGAAGCGATGTCGGCAACGGGATAGCTGTGCAGGCCGACGGTAAGATCGTAGTATCGGGAGCCGTGTATGATGGGACCAGTTCTGCCTTTGGTGTGGCTCGCTATCTCTCGAATGGCAACCTGGACTCCTCATTCAGCGGCGATGGCAAGCAGACGACCGCCTTCGCCGGGGCGACCGCCTATGCTAACACCATGCTGTTGCAATGGGATGGCAAGATCTTCGTGGGCGGATATCGCAGTACCGACGCGAACAACGCCGACTTCGCCTTGATCCGCTATGATACTAGCGGCAACCTGGACCCAACCTTCGGCAGTGGTGGGGTGATCCTGACCAGCTTTGGCGCGGGTAACTTCGCCGAGGTTGCAGCTCTCGCATTAGACAACAGCGGCAAGTTGGTGGCGGCGGGGACGATGCGCTATCAGGCAGCTGGTGCTACAACCTACGATTACGCCTTGGCCCGCTACGACAACACCGTCGCCGCGACCCCATCGCCAACGCGCACCCCGCCGCCGACCCTGACCCGCACGCCAACCAGAACGGCGACTGTTACCCCATCGCCCGCGAGCACGCCGCGTCCTAGCTTCACCCCGACGCGCACCAGCGCGCCGACGCTCACCCGCACGGCGACCAGGACTGCTACCGTGAGCCGCACGGCTACCCTGACCCGCACGCCGACCGTGACCCGTACCGTCACGCGCACGGCCACGCGCACCAGCACGTCGACCAGAACAACCACACCAACCCGTACCGCCACCCGCACGCGCACGGCTACTCTGACTCGTACGGCCACCGTGAACCGTACAGCTACCGTCACCCGAACGGCGACGCCGGTGGGCAAGTAGCGACATATCAGCGCAACTAAGAAGGCCCGGCTGATGCCGGGCCTTCTGCTTTAGTGCGGGTTTGGGTTTACTTCAGGTTGAGGTCGGGTCGGGCGGGGAGGCCGCTGTCGTAAGGCTTGGCGATGACGATCAGGCGGTGGTCGTCAATGCCATAGGGGTAGCAGGTGATCATCGTCAGCGTCTGGTCGGGCGTTGGGTCCATGAAGCGGGCGTTTTCGCGACGCATCTCGTCGGTGACATCGGGGCCATCTTCCTTGACGATGGTGGCGCCCTGGATGATGTACAGGAACTCGCGGTCGCCGGTTTTGACATAAACCTGATCGCCGCGCTTCACGTCGATGAGGTTTTTGAACACCTCGCCCTTCCAGTCTACGTGGCCCGACATGACCACGTTACCGACCTGGCCGGGGTTGGCGCTGCCCTGGTGGTGGCCCACGGCGTACTCGGCGACATTCCATTCCGCCGTGTCGCGGCCATCCTTGCCGGGGATCATGTCCCAGCCCACCGGCACGACCTTCGAGTCGATACCGACGCTGGGGATCATCAACTGGGTCGGCGGCTCGTTAGGTGTGGCCGCGCCGAAGTTGAGGCCGCCGGTGCCGGTGTTCAAGTCGGGCAAGGGCAGGCTATCAACCAATACGCGGTCAGTAGGCGGCGCGGGATCAGGCTCGTCGGTTGGCGCTGCGGGCGCCTCGGCGACGGCAGTGGCAGGGTCGCTGCCGGCGGGGGCAGGAGTGCCCTCGGCGGCGGGAGTCGGCGCGCTGCCTGCGTTGCTGGCGACAGGGGTAGCAGGTTTGGTGTTGGCGTTGTCGCTGACTCGCGTTATGGTGGCGCGGGCCACCGGTGGCGCGATAAGATCCTGAACGCCTGCGTTTTCCTTTTCGATGCGCTGTGTGGTCTGGTCGTTGTTGTAAGCCTGGAGGCCCAGGTAGCTGCCGACGCCGATCATCAACAACAGACCGCTGATGATCAACGCGTTGCCCGCGAAGCGCATCCAGTTTCGGCGCGGCTTGACGTGGGCTGATGCCAGCAGTTCCGCCTGGCGGCGCTTGGCATCGCTAGTTTGCTTGGTTCCGATCATTAGCCTTCTCTCGCTAACCGATGTGCCGCGGTTAAACTTGTTCTATTGATGTAAACGCCTTAAAGCGCCAGATAGTTCCTAATTATAGCAATTGATCCGTCACCGCATCACCCGTTATTATACCCGCCGCGCGACAGAACGTGACATAGGAAAGCGGTACTAATTAAAACGCTGCCAGGCAACAGGCGTGGCAGCGTGGGAGGACGGGGTACGAGCTACGAGTTACGAGCAGAGACGGGCGACGGGTTACGGGTGACGGGTTGCGGGAATAAACGCGAAACGTGAATACACGCTAACCTAAATCCCTATTTCGTCTTGTCTCCGTGTCCTCAGTGGTGTAATCCCGTACCCCAACAGCTGCCTAGATATTCCCTACCAATATAGGGTCGCTGGTTGGTGCCTGGACCAGGCTGTTTTCTACGGTGATGGCGGCTACGGCGAACTTGTCGATGGAGTCGGGCAGGTCGAAGGTGAGCACGCCGGCACCGTTGTCGCCGGTGTTGAAGACGTTAATCGCTACCGGGGCATCGGCGATCAGCCATAGCTCATAGACCTTGCCCTGCGGGGCCGGGGCGAGATCGTTGGTGACGAGTAGCGCCTGGCTACGCGCGGTGTTGACCCACAGGCGGGCCGCTCCTGCTGTGTTGCCCTGTGGGGCCAGCGCGTATGCCTGTACGGCGGGGTCGCCAAGATACTGGATGGCGAGGTCGTGCTCGCGCTGTAGTTGGGCGACCAGGGTTTGCTGCTGCTGCAATTGGCTTTGCTGGTTGAGGCCCCAGCCGCCCACCAGCAGCAGCAACACCGCGAAAGTGGCGGCGGCCAGCGCCCAGCCGGGGTTACGGAAGATATCCCACCAGCGGCGCTTAGGCGGCTCCTCGGGGGCCACAGCGGCGGCGCGGTTGGGCGCTGCCGGGCGCGGCGGGAGGGAGGTGGGCATAACGTCGTTAGGGCTGTCGAGCAGGGCTAGCGGCGCTTGCATTTCGTCGCGCAACAGGCGGGCGAAGCGCTCGCGGGAGCCAGCCGGAGCCGCAACCTGCGGAACACTGAAGGCCATCGCCTCGGTAGCCGCCTGGAAGGCAGCGAGTTCCGCCCGGCAGCTAGCGCAGGTCGGCAGGTGTGCTTCGACTAAGGCTACCCATTCGGGTTCAAGGATGCCCAGGCTGTAGGCAGGTAGTTGTTCGATTATATCCCGGTGTGATGCGTCCATTGCTACTTAATGCTATTTTGATTGCCAGCCCTGGGCTTCGAGTGATACCCGAAGCTTTTGCATGGCGGTGCGAATTCGTGTTTTAACGGTGCCAAGCGGTTGGTCCAGGTGGTCGGCAATCTGGGCTTGCGTCATACCGCCGAAATAGGCCAGGTCTAGCACCTGTCGTTGCGCGTCGTTCAACTCGGTTAATGCGTGTTGAACTATACGCTGTTGCTCCCTTTGCCAGACTTGCGACTCGATATCGGAGGTTTCGTCGATTGGTTCGGGGTCTTCCCGTTTTTCGCCGTCGCCGTCCACGCCGGGCGGGGGGCCGCTGGCCTGGTGGCGCTGGCTACGCAGGATATTGCTGGCGCGGTTATGCACCGTCGCCAGGAACCAGCTAGCAAAATTGCCCCGCCGCTCATCGTACATCTCAGGCTGCTGCCAGACCTTCAGGAACGCGTCATGCACACAGTCCTCTGCCGCCGCCGCGTCGCCAAGCATCCGCACGGCCAGGGCAAAGGCGCGCCTGAAGTAGCGATCGTACAGGTATTGCATGGCCTGCGAGTTCCTCTGGCGGATCGCATTCATGAACTCGGCATCAGTTGATGTAGGGTTAAACGGGGACATTAAGAGGATCTTGCTCTGCGCTGAAAGCTTCTCTGAAGCGGCGGCTGCCTGCACAGGAAAGGCTGAAGCGGTACTAGTCCAATCCTGCCCGGCATCTAGTGGGATCATACCCTATTTGCCTGTCTGATGAAAAGTGGGACGTTGCTGGATGGGCCAAAAAGCAGGTTTCATGCCCACAATGCTCATCGCCGCTCTCCTCAGCCGCCTGTTTCGCGCTAGAACCTCCGCTGATCTCTCCTTAACTGCCGTAGCATCAACCTCCTGCCCACCGTGTTCGCTTAGTTTACACCGCACCCCCGCTTTAGGATTGCATGACCTAGGTCACCGATGCGGCGGCCCAAGCGGTGTATCGGGCCTGCGAGTAACGGTAGTTCAGCATGGGGACTCGGAGCAGGATGAGGATAAAAAGGGATCGGGCCAAGCTGGCCCGATCCCCATTGTTTACTTACTTACGTGCCTCCGTGCTGAACTACCGTTACTCGCGGGAAAGGAGGCGATCATACGGGAAATACATTTCGTTGCTGGCGGCGAAGCCCAGTTTTTCGTAGATCGGGCGGCCCATCTCGGAGGCGTGCAGGATCAGGCTGGCGACGCCGTTGGCCTTCGCCCAGGCGATGATCGTTTCCATCACCATGGTCGCCAGACCATAACCGCGCCATTCGGGTTCGGTGTAGACGTTCATGATCAGCCCTTGCGGACCGTCAGGGCGCACGCCACCCCTGCCGTCGATACCCGGCGGCACTTGCCGCAACAGCATCCCGCCGCCGCTGATGACCACTCCCGGTCGATCCTCCGGCGTGACCAGCCATGCTACATAGTCGCCTGCCGGCACCGCCTCGGCGAAATAGGCTCTTGACAGCGCCTCCATCTGCGGGTAGGCGTCGTCGCGCAGCTTGCCCATATCGCGGAACATCTCGCAGCGGTGGCGCACCAGCCATCGGAGGTCGCCACTGGTGGCGCGGCGGATAGTGAACCTGGTCGCTATTCGTGTGGTCATGGCTGCTAATCCAGATAGAGTGTGCCGTCCAGCACCGGCACGGCGCTGCCCCCGATCTCGATGCCGCGGGCGTCGCCTGCGTCAGGGGTCAGGCGAATATGGATGAAGCTCTGCCGCCCCATCTTGGTGCCTTGCTCGCTGACGATGTTGATCACGTCGCCCCCTTCGACCAGGCCGTGGCGCAGAATATACGCGCCCAGCGGCCCGCTGGCCGCGCCGGTAGCTGGATCTTCGCTGATGCCTAGGGCGTCGGTGGCGAACATGCGCGAGTAGACACGCCCCGCCCCATCCGGCGCGAATACGAAGAAGCCCGAAGGTCCATCGCCAACCGCCGCCCCGATCAGCGCACTATTGCTCACGGCGCGGTCAACCGCATCGCGGTCGCGCAACGGCACGTAGATAAACGGCACGCCAGTCGAGCCGACCTCGGGCGGCACCCCGCGCAAGAGATCCGCTTCGCCGAGGCCGATAGCTCGGGCCAGCACGTCATTTGGCGCGGGCGCCGGATCGAAGCGGGCCGGGTTGTGGCGCATCCAGATAAAGCTCGGGTTTGTCAAATCGCCCTCGATGCTAACGGCGATTGGACCGATATTTTCCTGCAAACATGTCTTGCTGGTGCCGGGCGGCAACATGCCGTGGCTGGCGAGAACAAAGGTGGTGCCGATGGTCGGGTGCCCGGCGAAGGGCATCTCCGAGCCGGGGGTGAAGATCCGCACCCGCGCCGCGCAGTTCGCGTCCTCGGCGGGCAAGATGAACGTCGTCTCCGACAGGTTCATCTCGCGGGCGATCTGCTGCATCTCCGCGCTGCTAAGCCCCTGGCCATCCAGAAACACCGCCAGCGGATTCCCGCCAAATACTCGATCAGTGAAAACGTCCACCTGCACGAATCGATAACTGCGCCTGGTCATTTATGGTCCTTTACGGGATATTAGCTATCGGCTATTGGCTGCACGCTAGCGCTGCTATTGGCTTACGAGATTACACCACGGAGGACACGGAGAACACGGAGACAGGAAGAAATAGGGTTTAAGGTTATCGTCTATTCACGTTTCACGTTTCACGTTTCCGTCTATTCACGTTTCGCGTTTTCGTCTCTGCCCGTTACCCGTCACCCGTCTCTAGCTCGCGACTCGCAGCTCCGTATTCAAACCGTCAAGAACGCCGGGAAGGCGCGGGCGTCCGAGTTCTGCTCATCATTCTTGCCGTTGAAGGCGATCACATCAACAAGCGCGAGTTGAGCCTGGCCGGTCCACCAAACCCGAACGCTCAGACCCTGCCGGCGTTCTTGACGGTTCGATCCTTTTGCTACTTGCCACAAACCAATAGGGCTGTTATAATCGGTCCAATATGACTGCTGTGGTCAATATTCCGTAACCACTTTTATACTATATGGTCTTTGGACCGCCCGTAAATAGCCAATTTTGGCAGAATTGGTATGAAATGGACTCAAACGAACTAGTCAGAGTACTTGGTGGATGGTCGGCCAGTTCCGGTCCACTTTACCGGCAACTGGCGACGGCGCTGCACGGGGCGATCTTGCGCGGTGACCTGCCTTCGGGTTCGCGCTTGCCCCCGGAGCGCACGCTTGCCGACGCACTGGCGGTCAGCCGTAGCACCGTGGTTGCCGCCTACGACCTGCTCAGGGCCGAGGCGATAGTGGAGAGCCGCCAGGGCAGCGGCACCCGCGTGCGCCAGGGTATCGCGGCCCGCAGCCTGCCGCGCGATGTGGCCCTGCCGCGCCTCTCCGCGCGCAATACGCTGCTGGATCTGGCCTCGCCCGGTCCGGCCAACGTGATCGACCTCTCGCGTGGCAGCCCCGGCATCCCGCAAGGCTTCGGCCCCGAAGACTTCGCCCTCTCGCCCGACGAACTGGCCCAACTTATGGCCGGTGACGTCTACCAGGCGCAGGGCACGCCCGCTTTGCGCCGCGCTCTGGCCGATCACTACACTCGCAACGGGCTGCCGACCAACGAGGCGCAGATTCTCATAACTTCCGGCGCACAGCAGGCGATCTCGCTTCTGGCCGGGCTTTATTTACAGCGCGGCGATAGTGTCTTGCTGGAAAACCCTACCTATGTCGGCGCTATCGACGCCTTCCGCAACGCCGGGGCGCGGCTGATACCGGTGAATGTGGACGATGATGGGCCACGGGTGGACGTGTTGCGCGGGCTGGCTGCCTCCAGTTTCCCGCAACTGATCTACGTCGTCGCCACCTACCAGAATCCAACCGGCGCCTGTATCCCGGCCAGCCGCCGCCACGAACTGGCCTCTGTCGCCGCCGAACTGGGCGTGCCGGTGGCGACCGACGATACCCTGGCCTGGATGGACCTCGATACGCCCGCCCCGCCCACGCTGGCAACCTACGGCAGTGGCGGCACGATCATCACCATCGGCTCGCTCAGCAAGCTGTTCTGGGGCGGGCTGCGGATCGGCTGGGTGCGCGGGCCGGAGGCGGTGATCAACCGCCTGACCCGCCTCAGAGTGGTGGACGATCTCGGCTCTACACCGTTCACGCAGGCCATCGCCACCAGGCTGATCCCGCACTGGGACCGCGCCAAAGAGTCGCGCCGCGCGGAGTTCCGCCCCAAGCTGGACCTGATGTGCGCGATGCTACTGAGCTATTGCCGTCGTGGCGCTGGCGCAAGCCGAAGGGCGGCATTTTCCTGTGGATCAAGCTTCCGGTGGGCGATAGCCGCGAGTTCGCCCAGGTGGCGCTACGCTACGGCGTGCTGGTGACACCGGGCGCCTCGATGTCCGCCGACGAATCGCATATCGATTACCTGCGCATCGCCTACCTGACCGACCGCGACAGCATCCGCGAGGGCATGACGCGGCTGGCCCGCGCCTGGGAGAGCTATTCGGCCCATCACGACATGGTGCGCCCGCTGGTAGATGTGATGGTCTAGGCTTTGCTTTTTGTAGCTTCGCCGCACAATTAACGGAGGAGCTACAAGCGCATGAGCGCCAGAACATTAGGGAAGCCGGAAGCAGCCGAAGAAGATAGCGAGATGCCCGAACTGCTACCAGAGCGTCGCGCCTCGTTGAGCCGGGGCTGGCGCCGCGAGGGTAGCAAAGAAGAAGGCTTCCGCTACACCAACGCGCAGGGCCGCCCGATTACCAACGCCCGCCAACTGGCGCGCATCGACGCTCTGCGTATCCCGCCCGCCTGGACCGATGTGCGGATCGCCGCCGATCCCAAAGCCGATTTGCAGGCCACCGGCCATGACAGCGCCGGGCGCATCCAGTATCTCTACCATCCCGACTTCCGCGCCCGCCAGGAGGCGCGCAAGTACGCCAAGCTGACCAAGTTCGCCCGCGCCCTACCGAAACTGCGGCAGGCCGCCAAACAGGAATTGACGACGGGCGAGGGGCTATACCAGCCGCGTGTGCTGGCGGCGGTGCTGCGCTTGATCGACGCCGCCTATTTCCGCATCGGCTCCGACGAGTACGCCCGCGACCATAACACCTTCGGCGTCACGACCCTCCGCAAGAAGCATTGCGTCGTGACCCCGGCGGGCGAGGTCTGCTTCAACTTCAGCGGCAAGCACGCGGTCAAGCAGCATAAGGTGATCGAGGATCAATTGATCACCCAGATAATCGGCGAACTGCTGAGAGCGCCGGGGCCGCGCCTGTTCAAATACCTGCAAGTTGTGGACGACGCCGACGCAACGCCCACCACCAGCCGCAAGGCCTGGAAGCCGATCACCAGCCGCCTCGTGAACTCCTATATCAAGCAGAAGATGGGGCCGGACTTTAGCGCGAAGGATTTCCGCACCTGGGCCGGAACGCTGATCGCCGCCGAGTCGCTGGCCGAGAGCGGCCCGCAGGAGACGGCGACGGCGCGCAAGCGGGCGATGGTGCAGGCGGTCAAGGAGGTGGCCGAGCAATTGGGCAACACGCCCGCGGTGGCTCGCTCCTCCTACATCAGCCCGGCCATCTTCGCCGCCTACGAGCAAGGTCGCACCATCGAACGCGGGCTTCGCTCCGCCGAACGCACCATCGCCGCCAAAGACCTCGACTATGAACCACAAGAACTCGCCCTCCTGCGCCTCCTGCAAGTAACCCCACTGGAAGCAGCCTGACGGGCGCGGAGGCAGGGAACGGGGGACACGGAATACTCTGTACTCCTGTTCCCTGCTACCTCGTCACCCCGCGCTGTAATAAACGTCTTAACTACATACGGGCGAAATGGGCTTGCCGAGTTGCAGCATTCTGGCGTATGATCTGCGATAATAGAGCTACGTGACGAATTATCACCAAACCGCCTAGCCTCTGCCCAAGGAGCCACACGACGGTGAAATCGCCTGGCCGTTTAGCCCTACCCTTGTTCGTCGGCACGCTGCTCGCCCTACTGTCTCTATTCGCCGCCAGTGTAGCGCTGGCTGCCCCTGTAGCCGCGCCCGGTTCCACCTCGCTGGTGATCAGCGAAGTCTACGCCCCGGTACAGACAGCGGGCAACCCGGAGGCGCAGTGGTTCGAGATCTACAACCCCACCGGCTATACCTACCCGCTGAACGGCCTGCAGGTGGCGAACAAGAGCGTCAGGACGCCGCTGACCGGCCAGGTAGTGCTGGGGCCGCAGCAGTTCGCGCTGGTTGGCGCGTCGCAGATCGGGTTGTTGAAGGCGCTCGGCGGTTCGGCCAACGGCGCCCGGATTATCGAAGCGCCCGAACTGTTCCCGCTGGATTCCCAAAGCGACGCCGTATTGCTGACCACCCCCGATGGCGCCATCGTCATCGATCAGGTCAACTGGGGCATCCCCGACGCCAACTGGCCCAACTACAACAGCCAGTTGTGGAATCCTGGCCTGAGCGCACTCGACAACGTCGACGGCAAGGCCCGCTCCTGGGGCCGCACCCCACCCGGCAAGGATAGCGGCAACTCCGGCGATTGGTCGATCCACGATACCCTGTCGCCGGGCGATACGGTGCGCGCGGTGGACGACCCGCCGTTCTTCCTGGGCGTGTTCAGCGACGCGGTTGGGGCGTTGGGCGGGCTGTTGCTGTGGCTGGGCTTCGTCGTCGTAGGCGTGATCGCCTATCGCTTCGAGGAAACCCGCGAGATACGCACCTACTGGCAGCTATTGGCCCTGGCCCCTTCTGGCCTGATCCTGTGGACGCTGCTGCGTTCGGCCCAGCCCGACGGCCAACCGCCCTTGTGGGTGATCTTGGTGTTGGTGCTGACGGCGCTGCTTTGCCTGGTCGGCATGAGCGTATTCCGCAACGTGGCCCGCATATTGTTGGAGGGTAAGTAGGGGCGCTATGGTATTCAATCCGCTGCCGTTTCCGGGCCTGTTTGTCGATCTGAGCTTCGTCATGATGGCGCTGGCGCTGCTGTTATATGCGCGCGTGCTGGGTGGGTTGCTCGAAGTGGCCCGCCGCCCGCCGCTGGACTCGATGGTGGTGATCGCCGCCTGGGTGCTGATCATCGCCTTCGTCATCCCCGACTACTTGGCTAACGCCCTGTTCGCCCCCAACCTGTCTGCCAACGCCGATATGTACCAGTATCTGTGGCTTTGCCACACCGTCTCCTCGTTCGGACTGGTCGCCGCCGCCGCACTGGTATTATATCCCTCGGTATCGTACTATATGTGGACACGGTAGTTGCGGGATATCGGCTTACGGGATTGCACTACGGAGGACAGGGAGGACACGGAGAGAGACGAGGAATTAAGAATATGATTCTCGGCTCCCGTCATCCGTCTCCCGTCTCTGCCCGCAACCCGCAACCCGTTACCCACCCCCGGCGCTCATGACCGGGCTGAACGCGGCTTCGTAGAGGCTTCGCGCCTTCGTCTGACCGGCGTGATAGCGCCGGCACAGTTAAATCCCCTCTCATAAACGACCAGGAATCGTTAGCTCCCCCGCAGCCCCGCACGCCGCGCTGGACAGCTATGGGCCAGTAGTCTCCTAAAAAGCCGCTTGTCCTGGGATTATTGCGCCCTAAGGTCCGCCTGCTTAGTGGACCGGCTGATGTTGATGCCCCCAAATGGGGGTGCTATACTCAAACTAGTACATTAGTCCCAGGCAGGGAGGCCAATTCAGGTGATCGCGCATCCATTCGACGGCTCCGAGCGCCGTAAAGTAGCAGACGTGGTACCCACGGCCAGCCAGGCCACGGCGACCGGCGATGTCTATGGCGGGCTGCAGGAAAGCGCCGTGCAAGACTTGTTTGACGCCTCGATGCGCGTGGTCGAGCGCCAGCTAGTCTCGTTGCGCCGGTTGCAAGCTGATGCCGATGGCCGCCTCAACGCCGCCACCGTCGAGCAGCAACAGCTTGATCGTTTCCTCGACGAGATCAGCTATCAGGTGCGCTTCACCTCCAGCCTGCCCAACGCCGCCAGCGGCCAGGTTGCCGCCCGGCTGCGCGACCTGCAACGACAAGAGGCCAAGCTACAGGAGCGCCAGGCCGAGCTACGCCGCCTATCGGCCCGGTTGCAAATGCTCAGTAGCCGGGTTAGCTGGCTGGTGCGCCAGATCGAGTTGAGCGCGGCGCGGCTCAACGAAAGCAACCCCGAAGAAGAAGATCAGGATCCGTGGGCTTTGGTGATGCGGGCGCAGCTGATCCAGGGCCAGGAGGCCGAGCGTTCGCGGCTGGCCCGCGACATTCACGATGGCCCGGCGCAGGCCCTTACCAACACGCTGATGCGCCTGCGGCTGGTCGAGCCGCTGGTAACCACTCAACCCGAGACCGCCGCCCGCGAGCTGGCGCTGCTACGTTCCTCGGTTCAGGATAGCCTGGCCGACGTGCGCCGCTCCATCTTCAACCTGCGTCCCGCCTCGCTCAACGAGGTTGGCCTGGTTGGTACGCTAGAACGCTTCATCACCGAATATCGTAAGAGTACCGGCCTGGAGATCGTCGCCTCCTTGCCTCAGCGGATTGACCTGGGCCCCGAACAAGAACTGGCCCTGTTCCGCATTGTGCAGGAAGCCCTGCACAACATCGTCAAACATGCCAGAGCAAACCGCATCGAGATCTCGCTGGCCCGCAAACCCACCCAATGGGAGTTGGCTATCGTAGACGACGGGCGCGGCTTCGACGTCACCCGCCAGAAGCAAAAGCAACAGATCGGCTCCGGCCTCGGCAGTATGCGCGAGCGAGCCATGATCGCAGGCGGGGATTTGGAATTGACCAGCAGGCCAGGCTATGGTACGCGCCTGCTGGTGACGCTGCCGGTGCCCGATGGGCCGCGACAAGAACACAGCCGGGCGACAGAGGATAACTAATCATGGCTATCAAGCGCGAACGTGCCAGGGTGGTAATTGTTGACGACCACCCACTTTTCCGCCAGGGTGTGCGATATACTTTGCAGGCGTCGGGCGAGTTCGACGTTGTAGGCGAGGCCGCCGACGGCCAACACGCCCTGCAACTGGCCGAAACCGCCGCCCCCGACGTGATGCTGATCGATATCAACCTGCCCGGCTTGAACGGCCTGGAGGTAGCTCGCCAGGTGCGCCGCCGCGTATCGCAGTGCGGCATCATCATCGTCACCGTTTACGAGGACGACGAGCAGCTATTCAACGCGATCAAAGTAGGGGCCGCCGCCTACACGCCCAAAGACATCAGCCCGGAGCAATTGCTGCAAATAACCCGGCTGGTGGCGCAAGGGCATTACCTGATCAACGAGAACGTCCTATCGCGCCCGTTCGTGGCCTCGCGCGTCCTGCGCCAGTTCCGCGAGCTAGCGACCAGCGACGAGGACAACGGCATGATCTTCGCCCCCCTCACGGGCCGCGAGATCGAGATCCTCGATTGTATCGCTCGGGGTCGCTCCAACAAGCAGATCGCGATGGACCTAAATATCAGCGACCAGACGGTGAAAAACCACATCACCGCCATCCTACGCAAACTCAACGTCAACGATCGCACCCAGGCCGTTATCTACGCGATGCGCCATGGCTGGATCAAAGTCGGCGAAGCCCCCTGATCCGGCCCTGGCCGTTTATTTGCAGATCGGGTAACGAGCACTTGGCACTCGTTACCCGATTTTCTTTTGCTTCAAGATAACATGATGTGTTACGCTGTATGGCGCTGATTGTTATAGAATATGAGCAGTGAGCAAATCTTAATTTTTCTGGCAGGTATTTGGCGCAAATGAATTACGACGCTATTGTAGTAGGTGGCGGCATTGTCGGGGCTTCTGCCGCTTATCATCTGGTGCGCGGTGGGGCGCGGACGTTGTTGCTGGATCGGGGCGATGCGGGGCAGGCCAGCGCGGCGACTGGTATGTCGGGAAAG